>Ga0265293_10005282_pt1 | contig 21766 bp, 17 predicted proteins | sample Munlanlewell138R_FD_192505 | JGI IMG/M metagenome (GOLD analysis project Ga0265293, IMG submission 192505) | Leachate microbial communities from a municipal landfill in Southern Ontario, Canada - Leachate well 138R | ecosystem: Engineered > Solid waste > Landfill > Unclassified | place: Canada... | reverse complement strand
AGGCTGCTCTTGCCGGAGCCGGATACACCGGTGACACAGACCATCTTCCCCAGCGGGATGTGCACATCGATATCCTTGAGGTTGTTCTCCCGGGCACCGCGGACGACGAGCTCTTTCCCGTTTCCTTTTCTCCGTTCGTTCGGTATTTCTATTTTAAGGGCGCCCGTAAGGTATTGGCCTGTGATGGAATCCGGACAGGCTTTGATATCGTCGAGCGTGCCCTGAGCCACGAGGTAGCCGCCTTCGATACCCGCACCCGGACCGATGTCGATGATCTCGTCTGCGGCGAGCATCGTCTCTTCGTCGTGCTCGACGACGATGAGCGTGTTGCCCAGATCCGTCAGCTCCCGCAGCGCCTGCAGCAGTTTGGCGTTGTCCTTCTGGTGGAGTCCGATGCTCGGCTCGTCCAGGATGTACAGGATGCCGACAAGCGACGATCCGATCTGAGTCGCGAGGCGTATCCGCTGCGCTTCGCCGCCCGAAAGCGACGCCGATGAACGCGACAGCGTCAGGTAGTCAAGCCCCACATCCCGCAGAAATGCGAGGCGGGAGTGGATTTCCTTCAGCACCATGCGGGCAATCGTGCGGTGCTTCTCCGACAGCCGATTCTCGAGCTGATCCATAAACTCAAGCGACTTGATGACGGAGAGATCGGTCAGCTCCACGATGTTGATGCCGCCGACCGTCACCGCCAGAATTTCGGGCTTCAGCCGCTTGCCTTTGCAGACGTCGCACGGCGTAATCCTCATGTACGATTCGAGCTTTTCCTTGATGTAGTCCGAGTTCGTGTATTCGTACCGGCGCTGCAGATTTCGCATCACTCCTTCGAACGTATCGTTTCGCTGCGATTGGTTGCCGCTCGTCCGGCTGATATACGTGTAGCGGAGTTTGCGCCCGCCGGTCCCCCACAGCAGTTCGTTGCGGAACGCCTCGGGCAGGTCTTCGTAGGGCAGCGACGTATCCACGCCGTGATCTTCGGCCAGCGCCCGGATCAGCTGCCGGTAGAAGCCGACGTATTCCAGCGAGGAAAACACATTCGCAAGCGCACCGTCAAAAATCGGCACCTTCGGATCGCTCACCACGAGCTCCGGGTCGAGTTTCTGGATGAATCCCAGTCCGTGGCATTCCGGACAGGCCCCAAACGGCGAGTTGAACGAAAAGCTCCTCGGCTCCATCTCTTCGAGGCTGACGCCGTGCTCCGGACAAGCCAGCTTCGAGCTGAACACGAGCTCCTCGCTTTTTCCGTCCGTCTCGACGATGGCCTGCACGAGTCCCTCCCCGTGGGCGAGCGCAAGCTCGACGCTCTCGGCGAGGCGGCTCTGCTGTCCGTCGCGGATCACGATGCGGTCCACGACGATTTCGATCGTGTGCTGGAACGTCTTCTCCAGCTTGATTTCCTCTGCGTGCATGTCCCGGATTTCGCCGTCGATGCGCGCCCGAACGAATCCTTCCCGGCGAATCCGGTCCAGGATTTTTTCGTGTTCCCCTTTTCTCTTCCGCACGACCGGCGCCAGCAGCGTCACTTTCGTGCCCTCGCCCAGCGCCATCAGCTGCTCGACGATCTGATCGACGCTCTGCGAGCTGATTTCGCGTCCGCACACCGGACAGTGAGGGATGCCGATTCTGGCATACATGAGCCGGAGATAGTCGTAAATTTCCGTGACGGTACCGACCGTGGAACGCGGGTTTTTGCTCGTCGTCTTCTGATCGATGGAGATCGCCGGCGACAGGCCTTCGATCGACTCGACATCCGGCTTATCGAGCTGCCCTAAAAACTGCCTGGAGTACGCCGAGAGGCTCTCCACGTAGCGCCTCTGCCCTTCGGCGTAGATCGTATCGAAAGCGAGCGATGACTTTCCCGACCCCGACAGCCCGGTTAAAACCACAAACCGGTCCCTCGGTATCGTTACGTCGATTCCTTTAAGGTTGTTCTCCCTCGCACCTCGAATCACGAGATCCTTTTGCATCTATTGTTATCCTTCCGTTTTGCACATGGCATGTTCATCTATTACAGTGAAGAGCGGATTTCCAGCAGCCGGTCCCGCAGAACCGCCGCGCGCTCGAACTGGAGTGTCTGCGCCGCTTCGCGCATCTCCTTGTCCAGCTTCTTCGCATAATCCGCCCGCTCCTTGAGCGTCAGCTCCGACAGGCTCCTGCCCATGTAGCTTTCGAGCTCTTCTTCGACTTTCTGCGTCACTTCGATGACGTCCCGCACGGCCTTTTCGATCGTCGTGGGCGTGATGCCGTGCGCCTCGTTGTAGGCCTGCTGAATGGCGCGTCTCCGTTCGGTCTCGGAGATGGCGGCCTGCATGGCCGGACTGATGCTGTCTGCATACATCAGCACGCGTCCTTTCGCGTTTCGCGCCGCACGCCCCACCGTTTGAATCAGCGAGGTTTCCGTCCGCAGAAAACCCATTTTATCCGCATCCAGCACCGCGACGAGCGACACCTCGGGCAGGTCGAGTCCCTCGCGCAGCAGGTTGATGCCGACGAGCACGTCGAACACGCCGAGGCGCAAATCCCGTATGATGTCGATCCGCTCCAGCGTCTCCACCTCCGAATGGAGATAGCGGACGCGAAGCCCGGCTCCCTTTAGATATTCCGTCAGGCTTTCGGCCATTTTCTTCGTGAGCGTCGTCACGAGAATCCGGTTCCCAGACTGCGTTTCCTTGTTTATCTCCCCGATCAGGTGGTCGATCTGCCCTTCCGAAGGCACGACGGTGATCGGAGGATCCAAAAGCCCGGTCGGCCGGATCACCTGCTCGGCATCGATCCCTCCCGACTGCTCCTTTTCGTACGCGGCCGGCGTAGCGCTGATATACAGAATCTGCTGTATTTTCGACTCGAATTCGTCGAAGCGCAGCGGCCGGTTGTCCAGCGCGGACGGCAGCCGGAAACCGTAATCCACAAGCGATGTCTTGCGCGAGTGATCGCCGGCGTGCATACCCCGAAGCTGCGGAATCATTACGTGTGATTCGTCGATCACGATGAGGAAATCCTCCGGAAAGTAGTCCAACAGCGTGTACGGCGTCGCGCCGGGCGGGTTGCCGATCAGATGCCTCGAGTAGTTTTCAATGCCTTTGCAGCTTCCAAGCTCCCGCAGCATCTCCAGGTCGTAGCGCGTCCTCTGCTCCAGCCTCTGCGCTTCCAGAAGCTTCCCCCGGTCACGGAACCACTGCAGGCGCTCTTCCAGCTCTTCCTCGATCGTCACGAGCGCCCGGTCCATGTTTTCTTTCGACGTAACGTAATGAGACGCCGGGAAAATGGCGATGTGCTTTCGCAGGCCCGTAATCTCGCCCGTCAGCGGGTTCATCTCCTTGATCGATTCGACTTCATCGCCGAACAGCTCGACCCGCACCGCCTGGTCCGATCCCGCGGGGATGATGTCGATTACATCGCCCCGGACGCGAAACGTCCCCCGCTCAAAGCCGATATCGCTTCTGGAGAACTGGATGTCGACGAGCTTGCGCAGGATGGAATCCCGGCTCTTCTGCATACCGGGGCGGAGGGACAGCATTTGGTTTTCGTAGTCGAACGGGCTGCCCAGGCCGTAGATACACGAAACGGACGCCACGATGATCACATCGCGGCGCTCAGCGAGAGCCGCCGTCGCCGAATAGCGCAGCCGGTCGATCTCCTCGTTCGTATCCGAATCTTTTTCTATATAGGTATCCGTGGAAGGCACGTAGGCTTCCGGCTGGTAATAGTCGTAATAGCTGACGAAGTATTCGACGGCATTGTCCGGGAAAAACTCCTTAAATTCACCGCAAAGCTGAGCCGCGAGCGTCTTGTTGTGCGAAATGACGATCGTCGGCTTTTGGACCTGCTGGATGACGTTGGCCACGGTAAACGTCTTGCCGGAGCCGGTAACGCCCAGAAGCGTCTGGTGCTTCTTGCCGCTCTGCAGTCCGTGCACGAGCCGCTTTACCGCTTCGGGCTGATCGCCCGTCGGCTGGTACGGCGCTTTCATATTGAATTGTCCGGTTCTCTCTGCCACGCTGCCTTCACTTTACCAGAATTTCGTACAGATCGGTCGCCTGTTCCTTCGGGACGTGTTCCTGTATGGAAACAACGCGCACCGAAAGCGTTGCGCTGCCGAAGCTGATATCGATCTCGTCGCCGATCTTGACGTTGGCGCCCGGCTTCGCCGGACGGCCGTTCAGCAGAATGCGCTCCTGCTGGCAGGCCTCCTGCGCAACGGATCTGCGCTTAATCAACCGGGACAGTTTTAGATACTTATCAATTCTCATAGTCGCTCACTGTTCCGCAGTAAAAAAGAAAAGGGGCAACCGAAGTTGCCCCTGCCTGTTGTCGTCTACTTTTTCTTCTTCGTGTTGACGGCATCCTTGAAGGCTTTCCCGGCCTTGAACACCGGCGCCTTCGAGGCAGCAATTTTGACAACTTCGCCCGGCTTTTGGGGGTTTCTTCCCATCCTGGCTTTTCTATCTCTGACTTCGAACGTTCCAAACCCGATCATCTGGACTTTGTCGCCTTTTTTTAAAGCTTCCTGAACAGTCTCTACGAACGCGTTAACCGTCAGTTCCGTATCCTTCTTCGTAAGTTCTGTCTTCTCTGCAATCGCTGCGATCAATTCTGCTTTGTTCATTTCTTACCTCCTGCATCTGCCTTACGGCACTCTTCCCGCTCCTTTTCTTTGGCGAGCTCCCACAGTTGATTCAATTCGTCAAGAGACATGCTCTCCAGCGCCCGGCTCGCAAGGTTCGCTTCGTCTTCCACAGAGGAAAATCGACGGATAAACCTTTCCGATGCCGCGTTGAGAGCTTCCTCGGGGTCGACGTTCAGAAATCTCGCGATGTTGACCGCTGCAAACAGTACGTCTCCGACTTCGTGCCGGATATGCTCTGCGTTCTGTTCCAGCCGGGCTTCCTCGAGCTCTTCGATCTCCTCACCGATTTTTTGAAACGCCCCGCTTACATCGTCCCAGTCGAACCCTGCTCCCCTCGCTTTGACCTGAATCTTTTCGCTTCGGAGCAGTGCCGGCAGGTGCCTTGGGATCCTTTTCATCTCTTCGGTATACGAGGTTTCCCCTCGTTCACCCTGTTTCACATTCTCCCATAATTCATGGACATTGTCAACCGATATACCGCTTGCTTTCAAGGTTTGAGCGCTTTTTTTGCCGAAGACATGCGGATGTCTGCGCAGCATTTTCTCCGAAGCCGCATCCGCGATCTCTTTCAGCGAAAACAGCCCGTTCTCCGACGCGATATCGGCGTGCATCACAATTTGTAGCAGCACGTCTCCGAGCTCTTCTTTCAAGTTGTCCGCGTGGCCGTTTTCAATCGCTTCCACGACTTCGTACGCCTCTTCGATCATGCCTCGAATCAGGCTTTCGTGCGTCTGTTCGCGGTCCCACGGGCAGCCGTCCGGTCCGCGCAGAACCTGCATGATCTCCGTCAGCCGCTCCACTGCATCGGAAGCGCTTTCGCTCGTGCGTTTCAGCCGTTCGTACATGTTACACCACCTTCTTCCAGCGCCCGAACAGGCGGGCGAGTTTGTCGCCCTGCGGCAACGCAGACAGCTCTTCGACCGTAACCGCGCCGGTTGCAAGCACCATGTAGAAGTAAACTGCAACGCCCACAGCGACCGAAAGCAGCGTCGCAAGCGAGCTGCCGGCAAAAGCCGAAACCGTGCGGTGGACCACCACAACGGACAAGCTCATCACGCCGGCAGACAGCAGCGGTTTAACGAGAGTCATCTGCAGATCGAACGCTACGCCCGTGTATTTTTTAACAGCCGCGATGTTCAACACGGCCGCCGTCAGATAGGCCGCAACGGTCCCCGCCGCAGCCCCGCGCACATTGATGGACGGGATGCCCGTGAGCACATAGGTGAGAACGATTTTTACAGCCGCCCCTGCCAGCAGATTGCGCACCGGTATGATCTGCTTACCGACGCCCTGCAGCACACCGGTCAGGATCTGAATCGTCGCTAAAAACACGATTCCCCAGGCCAGGATGGCAAGGCAGGATGCCGCGTTTATCGCGCTTTCCTTCTGAAGCGGATAGATGAGCAGCATAATCGGGCGCGCCAGAACAGCCATCCCCGAAGCGGCCGGGATGCTCAGAAGCAGCGCAAGCCGGAGCCCGAGTGCGATGTTCTCCCTCATGAACTCATTTTGGCCTCTGCGATACGCCGACGCCACGACCGGCACGAGGCTCATGGCGACCGCCTGTGTAAGTATCTGAGGAAAGTTGATGAGCGGTGCAGCCATGCCGGTCAGCTGTCCGTACAGTCCGCGCGCGATATCCGAATCGTACCCGATCTGCATGAGCCTGGCTTTGACGATCGCCGTATCGATGGCATTGATGATCGGCATGATGGCGGCTCCGACCGTAATCGGCACCGCGATGATCAGCAGTCCCCACAAAATCGCGCGGCTGCTCTGTTTGGCTTCCCGATTGGCGCAGGCGATACCTTCGGCAAAGTCGCTGCGATGGCGCATATATAAAAGTCCGATTCCAAGCAGTCCGAACAGGCCGCCGGCAGAAGCTCCGAACGATGCGCCGGCTGCCGCATACTGCAGGCCTTTCGGCAGAAAATATACGGCGAGACCCAATCCGATGCTGACCCGGAACAGTTGCTCGACCACCTGCGACATCGCCGTCGGCGCCATGTTCTGCCGCCCCTGAAAATAGCCTCGAAACGAGGCCATGAGCGGCACGAAGAACAGCGCCGGCGCGGTCGCCTTCATGGCGTGTACGGCTTCCGGCTCCCGGATGAGCGCAGTGATGTGCCCGGCTCCGAAATACAGGAGCGCAGAAGAAACCAGTCCGATCGAAAGGAGAAGTCGAAACGAAAGGCGAAACACCCGATGTGCCTCGCCCGGCTCGTCGACGGCCAGGCGTTCGGCGACCATCCGGGAAATCGCCGTCGGCAGCCCGGCAGTCGCAATCGTCAAAAACAGCACGTAAATCGGATAGGCAGTCTGGTAGTATCCCATGCCGCCGTCGCCGATGATATTCGTAAGGGGAATGCGGAACACGGCCCCAAGCGCTTTGATCGTAAGCCCGGCGACGCCTAGGATGAGAGCTCCCTTTAAAAATGTCTTGTTTTTTTGAACTTCCGGAGTCATCCGTCCCTCCCGTCGGGCCGCAGCATCTGGACGCCTGCTGTGCGAAAAACAGGCACAGCGCACTCATTATACAGAGAAACGCGAGGCGTTGCAACGCAGAACGCAGCGCCCTCGGTCTATCGGAGATCTCCGGTTTGTTCCATGCGCTCCAGGACCTCGACCGCCTGCACCAGAACGGACGCCCGGCTCCCGGTGAGAGCGAGCCTCGATTCGAGACCGCCAAAGATCGACAAGTCCGTGCCGTACGCGTCCAAAAGCCCCGCGATCACCTCCGGCGTCAGCCCGTTGTTGCGTTCAAACTGAAACACGAGCCGCTGATTCTGGTATACGATGCGTCGGATGCCCAGCGTGGACGCCTTGTTGTGAATCATGGCTACTTCCAGCAGGTTTTCGGCCTGCGGCGGAAGATCCCCGAACCGGTCGACGAGCTCGTCGATCATGTCGGAGCGCCCTTCTGCATCGCGGACCTGCGAAATGCGTTTGTACAAGGCCAGTCTCGTCATCTCGTCGTCCACGTAGGACTCCGGCAGATAGGCCTGCACCGCCAGCTCGATGCTCGCTTCGGCCTGCAGAGCGCGTTCGGCGTCCGCTTCGCCGCGGAGCTCTCCGACGACCTCCTCCACAAGGCGGCAGTACATCTCGTAGCCGACCGACATCATGTGCCCGGATTGCTCTGTCCCTAAAATGTTTCCGGCGCCGCGGAGTTCGAGGTCGCGCATCGCAACGCGAAAACCGGCGCCGAACTCTGTAAATTCCCGGATGGCGCGCAAACGCTTTTCGGCGACTTCAGACAGGACTTTATCTTTTTTATAGACGAGATATGCATAAGCCAGGCGGTTCGAACGGCCGACCCGTCCCCGCAGCTGATACAGTTGGGACAGTCCCAGCCGGTCCGCATCTAAAATGATGATCGTATTGGCATTTTGTATGTCCAGACCCGACTCGATGATCGTCGTGGACACCAGAGCGTCATATTCCTTCTCCACAAAACCGATCATCACATCCTCGAGTTCGCGTTCGCCCATCTGTCCGTGACCGACACCGATGCGCGCTTCCGGAATCCACTCGGCAAACTGGGCTGCGATTTTTCGAATACCCCGCACCCGGTTGTACACGACAAACACCTGCCCGTCGCGACCGAGCTCTCTGCGCACGACGTCGGCAAGCAGCCGTTCATCCTGCTCCACGACGTAGGTCTGCACCGGGTACCGGTCTTCGGGCGGTTCTTCGATGACGCTCATGTCGCGCACGCCGATCAGGGAAAGGTGAAGTGTCCTGGGGATAGGTGTCGCCGAAAGCGTCAGCACATCGAGGCTTTCCTTCAGCCTTTTGATGGCTTCCTTGTGAGCGACGCCGAAACGCTGCTCTTCGTCGACGACGAGAAGTCCTAAATCCTTGTATTCGACATCGCCCGACAGCACGCGGTGCGTGCCGATCAGCAGATCGATCTCACCTCTTCGCAGCTTGTCCAGGATGTCCGCCTGCTGCTTTTCCGTGCGGAACCGCGACAGCATTTCGACCTTAAACGGATAGGGCGCAAGCCGTTCGCGGAGCGTGTGGAAGTGCTGATTCGCCAAAAGCGTCGTCGGAGCGAGAATCACGGCCTGCTTGCCGTGCTCCAGGCATTTGAATATGGCGCGCGCAGCCACTTCGGTCTTCCCGTATCCGACATCGCCACAGAGAAGCCGGTCCATCGGCCTGGAGCTCTGCATGTCGCGCTTGATATCTTCGACTGCGCGGAGCTGATCCTCGGTCTCGTCGAACTCGAACGCGTCTTCGAACTCCTTCTGCCAGGCCGAGTCTTCCCCAAACGCATACCCTACCGCATTCTGTCGCTTTGCCGCCAGTTCCAGGAACTCGACGGCCATGTCGTGAACCGCCTGCCTGGCCCGCTCCTTAACGCGCTGCCACTCACCGCCCGACAAGCGGTGGACGCGTGGAGCCATGTCGTCGCTGCCGACGTATTTCTGAACGGAACCCATCTGATCTACGGGGATGTAGAGCGCATCTTCCCCGGCGTAGCAGATCTTGAGGTAGTCGCGGACGCTGCCCTGAATCGTCAGCTTCTCCACACCCGTAAACTGACCGATGCCGTGCGTGTCGTGTACGACGTAGTCGCCTTTGCGTATGTCCGAAAACGTCCGGATCTCCCGTCCCTTTTCTCTGCGCGGCCTGCGCCGCTGCTTCGTATGCGGAAAGATATCGGTCTCGGAAATGATCAGCACCTGTTCGTCGGCGTCTTCCAGTCCGCGTGACAGCTCGCCCAGCGTGAGGGAGGCGAGCTCTCCGACGCCTGCACGGTCCAGGAATTCGCGCATGTTCGCCATCCGCTCCTGCGTCGGGCAGACGATGGTTGTCGCATAGCCGAGCTTGTGAAACCGGATGAGTTCCGTGCGGAGCATGTCCATGTTTCCGTTGAACGACGGGGCCTGTCGCACGGTGAGATTGCGCACCTCGTGCGGTTCCTCCATGCCCGGGATGCGCTGAGCAAACGGCGTGCAGTAATATATATCGAAGCGATCGGTCGCAGACGCGAGAGAAGCCCAGTCCGCGCGCCCGGGGAGCGATGCCAGGTCTTCCGGCACACCTTCGCCCCGTTCCAGCATCGATCGCTGATTCTCGTCCAGCTCTTTTTCGTACAGATCCAGCGCTTCCAGCGTGCGACCGGGATCGTCGAACAGGATGAAGCCGGGATCGGCCATGTGATCCCACACGTGCGCCGAATCCGGATAGAAATAGGAGATGAAATGCTCGAGATACTGGAGGTTCATCCCTTCTTCGATACTTTCGATCAGGTGGTCGCGCCGCTTGCGGAGCCGGTCGGCTTCCTCTTCTCCCCTCTGACGGGGCAGCGCCTGATGATACGCCTGGCGCAGGCGCTTGCCTGCTTCTGCAAACACATCGCTGCTTCGAATCAGGATGTGCGCCGGGAAAATACAGACCTCATCCACGCTGTCCGTCGAACGCTGCGAGAGGGGATTGTACAGGCGAAGCGAATCCACGTCCTCGTCGAACAGCTCGATCCGGTACGGCTCGTCCCGCCCCGGAGGAAAGACGTCGACGATGTCGCCCCGCGCAGCAAACTGACCGGGGGATTCTGCAATCGCAGCGCGCTCGTAACCCAGGCGCACCAGGCGGGCGACGAGCTCATCCCGTCCGATGAGCGTCGAACGGGTGATGCTCAGAGATTCTTCTATATATATTCTTTCGGGCGGAAGCTTTTTTAGCGCACCGAGCACCGGTGCGATGACGATACACGACTCGCCCTGCGCAAGCTTTTCGAGAATTCGCAGACGGGCGCTCGATTCGGCCGGACTCTTCGCTTCGTAGCGCATGGCGGCCGGTTCCGCATCCGGCCAGATGTACACCGGCACGGACGCAAAAAAAGACAGGTCCTGCGCCAATCGCTTCGCCCGGCTCTCCGAAGGCGTTACGATGAGGCTCTGTCCCCGTCTTTGTTCGGCCAGGCGCGCAGCCGGCCGGACGATGCTGATATCCGAAATACCCGTAAGCTGAACGATCTTTCCCATCAGGAACCTTCCGGCCCTTTCTCATCCGGGTCCGCATCCGCCGCATTGGAGTTCCACTGCCGCATCGTTTCGTCGATCCCGCTGCGAATAAACGTCTCGCACGCCTCCGCTGCACGCTGCACGGCTCCGGCCAGCAGCGCCGCTTCGTTCGAAGGAATTTTCATGAGCACGTACTTCTCCAGCGGGATGCAGCCGCTCTGCCCGATTCCGATCCGGATGCGCGGAAAATCATCCCGTCCCAGGTGCCGGATGACTGAACGCATACCGTTGTGCGTGCCGGCGCTTCCTCTTCTGCGTATGCGGATGTCTCCGACCGCCAGGTCGATGTCGTCGTACACCAAAAGAACGTCCGAAAGCTCCGCTCCGTAGTATTCTACGAGCGGACGGACGGATTCACCGCTCAGGTTCATGAAGGTCTGAGGCTTTGCGAGCACGATTTTCCGGCCGCCAGCCCGCCCCTCACCCACGAGCGATTTGTGGCGGATTTTTTGAATGGGAATGCTCAGGCGGTCCGACAGTTCGTCCAGCGTCAGAAATCCCATGTTGTGGCGCGTCAACTCATATCCGCGGCCGGGATTTCCAAGCCCTAAAACGACGACCGTCCGGGCCTCCGGAGTCACCGGAGTCATCTGTAACATTGAGTTATTCATAAGCTAATCAGAGAACAGCCGGCTGATGGAATCGTTCGTAAAGATCCGTATCATGGCTTCTGCAAACAGAGGCGCAACCGACAGCATTTTAATTTTGCTGATTCGTTTGTCGGGCGGAACGGGAATCGTATCCAGCAGCACCATCTCCCGGATGGCCGAAGCTTCGATGCGCTCCAGCGCCGGTCCGGACAGAATCGGATGCGTCGCAGCCGCGTACACGCCTTTTGCCCCCATGGCTACGAGCGCATCGGCAGCGCTGCAGATCGTGCCGGCCGTATCGATCATGTCGTCGACCAGGATGCAGTTCTTGCCCACGATGTCGCCGATGATGTGCATCACTTCCGACACGTTGGCCTTCGGACGCCGCTTGTCGATGATGGCGATGGGAACGTCGAAGGGGTGCGCCATGCTCCGGGCCCGGACGACGCTTCCGTGATCCGGCGATACGATGACGACGTCGTCGAGATCTTTTTCACGGAAATACTTAACGAGGATGGGCATTCCCTTCAGGTGGTCGACGGGAATGTTGAAGTACCCCTGGATCTGCGCTGCATGCAGGTCCATCGTAACGACCCGGTCGGCTCCGGCGGCGCTGATGATGTCGGCGACGAGCTTGGCCGTGATCGGATCTCTGGCTTTCGCCTTGCGGTCCTGCCTGGCGTAGCCGTAGTACGGGATGACCGCATTGATGCGCCCGGCAGAAGCGCGCTTCATCGCATCGATCATGATGCAGAGTTCCATGAGGTTGTCGTTGGCCGGATTGCACGTCGGCTGAATGATGTAGGTGTCCAGTCCGCGGACTGTCTCCCAGAGGCTGACGGAGACCTCGCCGTCGCTGAACTTGCTGACGGTCGACTTCCCCAGCGTTCGGCCCATGATGCCGGCGATCTCTTCGGCGAGCTCCGGGTGCGCATTCCCTGCGAAAATCTTGTAATCGGCAAATACTCCGCTCTTCATCGTTATCCTCTCTCTCCATTCGTGCGATCAGCGATCGGTTTATCGTTCTTTTTTCTTGAGCAGTCCGCGCTTTTCCACCCAGCCCGGCACATTCTCCTGGCGCGCCCGCGCAACGGCAAGCGCCCCGGGCGGCACGTCCCGGGTAATCGTACTGCCGGCCGCAATGTAGGCGTTTTCTCCCACGGTGACCGGCGAAATCAGGTTCGTATTGCAGCCGACGAACGCTCCGTCCCCGACGGTGGAGCGGTGCTTGACGCTTCCGTCGTAGTTGACGAAGATGACCCCGCAGCCGAGGTTGATGCCGCTGCCGAGGTCGGCGTCGCCCACATACGTCAGATGAGGCACTTTCGTGCCTTCGCCGATGACGGAATTCTTGACTTCTACAAAGTCGCCGATTTTGACACCGTCGCCGATGCGGCAGCCGGGGCGCACATAGGCAAACGGACCGATGTTGCAGCGACTTCCGATGTGGCTGTCGAGGATGTGCGATATCCGTATCTGCGTTTCCGCACCGACCGCGCTGTTTTCAATCCGGCAGCCGTCTCCGATGAGGCAGTTTTCGCCGATGACCGTCGTTCCCTCGAGGCGAACACCCGGAAACACGCGCGTACCGCGGCCGATGACCACGGTTTCGTCGACGTAGGTGTGCTCGGGATCCGGGAACTCAACGCCGTTTTTAACGTGAGCAAATATGATCGCCAGCCGCCGCTCTTTCTGCAGACGGCACTCGTCCAGAAACTGCTTAAAATCCTTGTCGTTTTTCTCGTCCATATCGCGTCCCCCCTTTTAAAACGGGCTATCTGAGTATAGCATTGTTTCCGTTTAATCGCAAAGAAAAACGGCATGCACCGTCTGCCGGACCTGCCGTTTTGCTTTGCACACTCTCCTTGCCGGATTTTACACCTGCAGGGGTTCGGAATCTGCGCTTTCCTGAACGTCTTGATACTTCTCGAAAATAGCGTCTGAAATCTTCTTTCGAGTGGAAGCTACGAGCGGATGGGCTACATCTTTGAACGTATCTCCTACTCTTTTGCTCGGCATGGCTACGAAGAGCCCCTTTTCCCCTTCGACGATTTTGATATCGTGTACCACGAACTCGTCGTCGAACGTGACGGAAGCAACCGCTTTCATCCTGCCGCCGCTGTCCATCGTGCGAATCCTCACGTCAGTGATATCCATCGACACACCACCTCTCTGCTGGTTCCAAAGTGTCGTCCGTTACCGGCGGTTTCGTCTGGATTAATTATATAGCAGGTGAGAAAATATTCAAGGAAAATATTTACATTTTATGAATTACTTGCAGAATTTCGTTCATTCAGGATCATGTCACCGACGCGGTAGATGTCACCCGCTCCCATCGTAATGACCAGATCGCCTTCGCCGGCGTGCCGGACTACGTAGTCGGCGATGTCTTCGAATGCCGGGATAAACAGCACCTCTTTTCCCGGGTGCAGCTCGCGGATGCGCTCCGCCAGGGAAGCCGAGCTCAGTTTGTAGATATTTTTTTCCCGCGCAGCGTAGATTTCGGCCAAAATGACGACATCCGCACCGGAAAGCGCCTGCGCAAACTCGTCGAACAGCGCGCGGGTCCGCGTGTACGTATGCGGCTGGAACAGGCACCAGAGCTTCTCGTGCGGCACGTGCTTCGATGCTGAGAGCGTCGCCCGGATTTCCGTCGGGTGGTGGGCGTAGTCGTCGACGACCTGCACGCCCCGGTCGGTCGTACCCTGCACGTCGAACCGCCGCTGCGTTCCGTTAAACGTCTTCAGCGTCTCCCGCGACACGGCCAGATCCACGCCCAGCTCGCTGCATGCGGCGATCGCCGCCAGGCTGTTGGCGACGTTGTGCTCGCCCGGAACGGCTAATTGGATGGTGTCGAGAAATGCTCCGCCGTGATACAGATCGTACGCCGGGCAGCCGCTGCTGTTGAATCGAATATTCCGTGCGCAGAAATCACTGTTTTCATTGAAACCAAACCGCACGATTTTACAGGGCAAATCCCGGATGGCAGCTTTTACAAACGGATTGGCATCGTAGGCGACGACGGTGCCGTCCGCAGGCACGAGAGCGGCAAACGAGTGAAAGGAATCGGCGATGTGCTCGATGTCGCGGAAATAGTCCAGGTGGTCCGAGTCGATGTTTAAGATAACTTCGATGCGGGGTTTCAGCCACAGAAAGCTGTCCATGTACTCGCAGGCTTCCGTCACGAAGTACTCGCTCGTACCGACCTTTACGTTGCCTTTCAGCTCGCTCAGAATACCGCCGATGAGGATCGTCGGAGACAAGGCGGCCCGCTCCAGAATCAGCGAGATCATGGACGTCGTCGTCGTCTTCCCGTGCGTACCGGACACCGCAACGGACATGGCGTAGTCGTTCATCACGATGCCGAGCGCTTCGGCGCGGGTCATGATGCGAATGCCGCGCTCCCGGGCGGCGACAAGCTCCGGGTTGTCCATGGCGACCGCTTGTGAATAGATCAGGAGATCCGTATCTCCCAGATTCTGTTCGTCGTGCTGTGCAAAAATCTCAGCGCCCAGGGAAGCCAGGTGATCGGTTACCTCGCTTGTTTTGATGTCGGAACCCGACACCCGGTACCCCCTGCTGAGCAGGATTTCTGCGATGGCCGATAACCCGATGCCTCCGATGCCCACGCAGTGGACATGCGTATACTGATTTAGATCCATTCTCTTTCCTTCTATCTGACTGCTGTTGTTTATTTGCTGCTGTTCGATTGCAATCCGGCAAGGAGCCCCATCACGGTGACCGCCATGTCTTCCGGCTGCACCGTTTCCGCGTGGCGCACCGGACGTTCGCGAAGTCCCTTCAGACCGTCGGGGACAGGACTGCCGCTTTTGGCAGCCAGCGCGTCGAGCGCGTCAAACGCATCGCTCGCTTCGGCAAGACCGAGGGCCCGGCCCACGCTTTCGGCGAACTTGTACGGGCAGGCTGTGGCGGTGATGACCGTCGGCGTATCGTCGCCTGTCCTTTGGACGTATTCACGATATACATTGTATGCGGCAGACGTATGTGTGTCCATCACATAGCCGTGCTCCGCAAACACGCTCCCGATCGCTTCTTCGATCGCGCGCTCTTCTGCAAATCCCCCGGAAAACGAGTGCAGTCGCTGTCTCGCAGCATCGTCCACTTCGTAACGCCCTTCGGACGAGAGCGCATCCATCCAGCCGGCGACTTTGGCCCCGTCGCATCCCGAGGCGAGAAACAGCAGCCGCTCGAGGTTGCTGGACACGAGGATGTCCATCGAAGGAGCGTTCGTGACATACAGAGGTCGCCTCGCGTCGTATGTACCGGTTGCAAAAAAATCTGCAAGCACGCGGTTCTTGTTGGAAGCGCAGATCTTGGTTTTTATCGGCACGCCGATCTGCTCCGCATAGTATCCCGCTAAAATATTGCCGAAATTCCCGGAAGGCACGGCGATGTTCATCGGTTCGCCCGCGCGGACTGCTCCGCTCTTTACGAGGAGCGCATACGCCCACACATAATAGACAATCTGCGGCAGGAGCCGGCCGATGTTGATGGAGTTGGCCGCCGTCAGGCGGTATCCGTTTTCGTCGGCCTGTTCGTTAAAGCGGGCATCGTTCAGCATCTGCTTGACACCGCGCTGCGCATCGTCGAAGTTTCCTTCGATTCCGAACACGTGCGTGTTGTTTCCGCCGGCGGTTCGCATCTGCTGCTTCTGCACCGCGCTGACCCCGTGCTCGGGAAAGAAAACGAAAATCTCTGTACCGGGGACGTCTTCGAAGCCTTTGAGCGCCGCGATACCCGTGTCGCCGGACGTCGCTGCAAAGATGGCGATTTTTTTCTGTTCGTTTTCTTTTCGGATCGATGCGGTCAGCAGGTACGGCAGCAGCGAAAGCGCCATGTCCTTGAACGCCGCCGTCCGGCCGTGGAACAGCTCCAGAAAATGCACGTCTCCTGCTCGCACAAGCGGTGCCACCTGCGGGTGCTCAAACGTTCCGCCATACGCTCCACGCAGGCACGAAGCGAGCTCTTCCGGTTCGAACTCCGGCATAAACGAGGCAAGCACGCGCAGCGCGACTTGCTCGTACGAACAGGCAGCGAGCGCTTCCCAGTCGAAATCCATCGCCGGAAACTCTTCCGGCACGTACAAGCCGCCGTCACCCGCGATGCCCTGCAGGACAGCGTGCGTTACGCTGCAAGCCGGCGCCCGTCCTCTCGTGCTGATGTATTTCATCGCAGTTCCTCTCTATTTCTTCAACTCTATTGCAATTACAATTTGCATGTAAAGATTTAACAATCAAGCGGTTCGCCCGCAAGGAGATACTTCCTTCCAGAGGCCATCAATCAAATAATCCATGAGCTTCCGCAATGCGCCGCTTGACGGCGTCTGCTCCCATAATCTGCTGGATCGTCCAAAGATCCGGCGATGCCGACCGCCCCGTGAGGGCGATGCGGATCACGTTGCTCACGTGGCCGACGTGACCCTTGTACAGCTCCGGATTCTTTTTGTGGTCCTTCGGCTTGACGGCGTAGCCCAGTTCGTCAGCCAGGGTCCGGATCTTGCCGAACCAGGCACTGTTGTCGTCGCCGGGATCGTAGCCCGCCAGGTAACGGCGCAGGATCTCCTTGCAGTCCTTCGGCGAACACTCCGCCGGAAAGTCGTCCCGGATCATAAAGTGATCGTCAAAGAAATAGCTGATAAACTCGAAGATCTGCCGCCCGTACACGAGGTCTTTCCTCGGCTTGGGACCGTCGCGGTCGATGTCGAAAATCCGCACAAGCTTGTCTTCGTTCGCCGTCAACAGGCTGCACAGCGCCGGCTGGTACTCAGCCGCCCACTGCAACATAAACGACAGGATATCCCCGGCCGTCATCCGCGCAAGGACGTTTTTCGACACGTCGTTGAGCTTGTCCAGATCGAACAGCGTGCCCGAGCTTCCCATTTTTTCGGCCGAAAAGTCGAACGACTCGAGCGGTTCGTCCGGATTAGCGGTCCGCCACTCTTCGTAGTCGGAGTTCAGAATCGTCATCAGATACTCCCGGACCGCCTCGGGGACATACCCTTCCTTCTGGTAGTATTCCAGCGACAGTTCCGGATCTCTGCGCTTCGACAGCTTTCGCTTCTGTCCGGACTCCTCGTCGATCTTCATCAGCACGGTGTTGTGGCAGTACACGGGCAGCTCCCAGCCGAGCGCCTCGAACAGCTGCACGTGGATCGGAAGCGACGCCATCCACTCCTCGCCGCGCACGACATGCGTCGTCCGCATCAGGTGGTCGTCCACCACGTGCGCAAAGTGGTACGTCGGAAGTCCCGTTTTTTTGAGTATGACCACATCCTGTACGTTTTCGGGCATGGACAGTTCGCCGCGGATCGCATCCGTCACGGTAAAGTACCGCTGATCGTCGCCTGCGGAACGAAAGCGGATTACGAATTCCTCGCCTTCGCCGATCCTCGATACGATGTCGTCGAAGCTGAGATCCCGGTGTTTTGCGTATGTTCCGTAAATGCCGGGATTCTCCTTATTCTGCTCCTGTGACGCGCGGATATCGACGATTTCCTCCTCGCTCATAAAGCACGGATAGGCCTTCCCCTGCGCCACGAGGTGCTTGACGTAGCACTGATAGATATCCTTCCGCGCGCTCTGGTAATACGGACCGTACGCGCCCGTCTCCCCGCTTGCGCCGACCCCTTCGTCGAAGTCGATGCCGAAGTAGTGCAGGGCGGAAAGAAGCGCCGGCACGGCGCCTTCGACTTCGCGTTTGTCATCCGTGTCCTCGATGCGCAGGAAACACACGCCTCCGCTCCGGTGCGCCAGCCGCTCGTCCGCGAGCGCGCTGTACAGATTGCCCAGGTGAATAAAACCCGTGGGGCTCGGCCCGAGCCGCGTCACCATCGCCCCGTCCGGCAGGTTCCGCTTCGGGTAGCGCGCCTCGAGATCGTCCGGCGTGTCTTTGATGCGGGGGAATAACAGATTGGCTAATTTCTTGCGGTCCATATCTTCCTCTGGTTTTCTTTTATGAGTTCTTCTGCAGATCTTCTGCAGATTTTTCGGCAAGCTTCAGTATTTGAGCATCCCACACATTCTACCAAAAAAAACCCGCTTTGTAACTAATTTCATCGTAGACAGCGCAGGGTTTTCTCTGTATAATGCTATGTGTTCAGCAAAAATATGCGTCCCGTTGGTCAAGTGGTCAAGACGTCGCCCTCTCACGGCGGAATCAGGGGTTCGACTCCCCTACGGGATACCAGAAAAGCAAAATCGTCCAAATTTCATGTATTACAGATGTTTGGACGGTTTTGATTTCAGAGGAATCAGGCATTCCTTTTACAGCGATTTTCGGCGATCACTCGATGCTGAGACAGGTCCCCGAAAAGAGATAGTATCCCCGAGCGCACTTCCCCGGGCTTTAGATCCTCAAAGTCTTCCTCGTCGAGTACGTGGTCCGAATTCAGATTGCAAACACAACTATTTACGGACTCTCTTTCACAGTCGCCTAATGGTGTAAGTATATATAAAAATTTTTCTCCCACTCATACTTTTAGCTGGCTTTTTAAATATTCACATATTTGCAAGGATTTGCTTCCCCAATCGAATAAAAGTGCTTAACTGACCTGTTGATATATTTTGTGCGTAAATCGTCCTCTGCTAAGTTACCAGTAAATTCTATCCTTGCAATATCGTCATAACTGTTCCATTCATCTACTTTAAAAACTTCTCTTATTACTCCATTTGCTATACTAAACACGTAATCAGCTTTTTTTGCTCTCTCCAGAGATAGTTTCCATTTACCACGTGTTGCCTTATAAATTTCTTCCTTGCTCATACCCTCTCGAAAGTTAGCATTGATTTTTATCAAAATTGCTTTTTCGGATATCTTTATGTTGTCATCATCCGTAGGGTCGCTTGTTTCCTCTATTTCGATAATTCTCTTGCGTTCATTGTCTATGAAAAGATACTGAATTGGATTAGCCTGTCCTTTTTTTATATATTTTTCTATGGAATGATTGAGGTAACGTTCTCTACTTTTACAATCTGCTGGCTCCCCCACAAACTCAAAGCGATTTGTTTCCAATGACCTATGCCAAGACAGGGGTCTAAAAACTCCTCTTACAATCCCATTATGTACACTAAGGACATAGTCGACTTTTTGAGTATTTTTTTCGCCGACAACCCACCATTTACGTGTTGCCTCATATATTTCTTGCTCGTTCATATCCGTTTTATAAAGTGCATTGATTTTTATAATCATGAGGTTGTCGTGAACTTCAATGGCCTTCGCTCCATAAACAAGATCTAATTCTTTAACAGAAATCTTCCCGCGGTTGACGGAATGACCCCTGACGCTATTTGTGATATTATCCAAACCAGCATAGTCAATTAAAGCCGCCTCTACCTCTAACGCTTCCTTTTCAGTTAAGCCGTAACGAATGATAACGTGCTCAACTTCCTGCCCTCTGCTCTTTATTTCTTTAATCATTGCAATTTTATCACTATCGTCGCCCACAGCCTGCTCGTTGTAGCTATTAATATGATCGAACACTCTGTTCCCTTTACCCTTGCCGATATAAAATGCTTCTTTTGTTTCGGGATCCATTAGGCAATATACGTAGGATCCAATTCTCTCTTGTGTTAGTGGCGAAAACATTTCTTCCTCCTTTCGATTAATCTGAAATCTACTTGATTTTAGATTAAACACTAATACCATTTCTGTCGTGCCAGTCTATCGGGGGAGATGCTGGCAGATTTACCTCGATATCTAAACCGATACTATAGTCTGACCAGCGCTGGTGAATGTCAAAATAATTTACCCCTAACCGGGGATGCGGACGAAAAGCTGGACAAGCTAAGCGATTAGACCAAGGCTTTGCTTGTACTCGGTGGGGCTCATGGCCCCCAACTCTGGACAGAGATGCCCAGCCCCTGCTCAAAATAATAACCTATATCGGTTAAGACTTCGGCATCCAATGGGCTGAGTTTTTCCTTGATTTCATCTTGTAACATGGCGTCCTCCTCTCACAACCCCGATTTTTAGGGCGCGCTTATCGAGGCTTGCCATCTGTCACGGTATTACAACCTTTTGGAAACACAAGTGATGACTTATGTCTGCCCTACAGTTCCGTTTCGTCATCCTCGATTAGGCTTTCGGTTATGATTTCATCCAGTTCTTCATCGCTTAACCCCTGGAACATCGAACCCCGAGCTTTTGCAATATCGTGAACCATAGCCCTGACAAGGTCTTCCCGCGCTTCTTTTTTATCCTTTTCAGTCATATCCTCGGCAACGGCAGGTCTGTAAAAACCAACTAATTTTTTAACCATTGGTTGTTTCCTCCCTTCACTTGCTTATAGATTTACAACTTTTAAAAACAATTAACGATGTATAATTAGAATTCCAGGGCCGAGGTAAGTGGCTTGAGACAGATAGGCGGAACCGGCCCGATTAGATTTCATAAGAGTTCCGTAAACGAATAAAATCACAACACATCCCTCCTACATGGTTATTATATACAAGGGCCTGAACTATTTATAGTACATCTTTCTCCAAATTATTTATAAGGTCAAATGTTATCTCCCGCTATAGCCCAGTCGGATCTCTGTAAAGAGTCGCAATCGGGGTCACGTCGTGATTTTCTTGACAGGCATTAGGACGTTTACCATACTTGTCAATATAAATGTGATTATTGCTCGCAAAATTTGCATAATAATGTGATATTCAGGAGGCGCAGCTATGGAAAGACTGGTCATGCAAAAGCTGTTGGACTGGAAAAGCTCCACATATAGAAAACCCCTTATCTTAAAAGGGGTCGTCAGGTGGGTAAGACCTGGCTGCTCAAGGAATTCGCCAAAATCAATTATGGGAATATAGCTTATTTTAACTTTGACGAACATCCGGAATACAAGCAGTTTTTTGAAAGCACTAAAGATGTGGATCGTATCCTTCAAAATCTGATGATAGCCAGCGGTGAGGTCATTAAGCAGGACAATCCGGAAGACACGCTTATCGTATTCGATGAGATACAGGAATGTTCCAACGCTATGAACACGCTGAAGTATTTTTACGAAAATACACCTCACTACCATGTGGCCTGTGCAGGATCGCTTTTGGGTATAGCACTGTCTAAGCCAGTTTCCTTCCCTGTGGGCAAGGTGGATTTTTTAGAAATTACACCGATGACCTTTACAGAGTTTTTAATGGCCAATGGTGACGGTAACTTTGCCGATTATATGAAAAACACGGATAGGATCGAACCGATCCCGGAGGCTTTTTTCAATCCGTTATATGAAAAACTTAAAATGTACTTCGTAACAGGCGGTATGCCGGAGTCGGTTCGTTCCTGGGCACAGGACAGAGATGTAGAGCTGATGCAGCAGGTATTGTCCAACATTCTAGGAGCTTATGAACGTGATTTTGCCAAGCATCCTGATCCCAAGGACTTCCCCAAAATATCGCTGATTTGGAAATCCATACCTTCTCAGCTGGCAAGAGAAAACAAAAAGTTTATCTATAAGGTCGTTAAGGAAGGCGCAAGGGCACGAGAATATGAAGATGCTTTGC
>Ga0265293_10005281_pt1 | contig 21767 bp, 19 predicted proteins | sample Munlanlewell138R_FD_192505 | JGI IMG/M metagenome (GOLD analysis project Ga0265293, IMG submission 192505) | Leachate microbial communities from a municipal landfill in Southern Ontario, Canada - Leachate well 138R | ecosystem: Engineered > Solid waste > Landfill > Unclassified | place: Canada... | reverse complement strand
AAAAATAGTTACTTTTACCCATCGTTAATTTGACTTTTTGCGAAATCAAAATTACGATTTATCGAGAAGTCAGCCTCGCTGACTTCTCTTTATATTTTTTTTTATCGGACAACAATGATTTTAAAATAATTGGAATACTCTTTGCTAATTCGCTGTTAGATTTCTTTTTTTTACATTTATACTTTTAAAATATTCTAAATCACTATTTATATGCTTTTTAATATCCTTCGTAAAATAGTTTTAAGCTTTTCTCTAGTCAGTTTTTTATTGGTAAATCCAATGAAATCTAACGCACAACCCATTTTATCAAATCCGTTTAGCGTAAGTTATTTTCAACCTGCATTTGGTATTAACATGGGGACATTTTTTAATCATGAAGATTTTCTTTTTGATTTCGGATTAGGGCTTGAAGAGTTGGGTTATGACTTCAGTGCAACATTTAACGGAAGCTTTAGACCATATTATAAGAAAGTAGTCTTTAAAGAATCAGATAATCTTTATTATCAAGTTCAAGAAAAAGTTTTACAGTTTTCAATAGACCTAGAAAAGAGATTTTATTTCATACAGTTTATGAATTCCAGCAAAATAGGAATGTATGCCATGATGAAATTTGGGTATTTTTATGGAACCTATAAAGGTTTAAAAGAAAACAGAAATAAATCTCTAGCAATCAATCCTGGAGCTGGGTTTTCATGGCAATTTTCAAAAGTGAGTCGGATAAATCTTGGGTATTTATATTTCAATCAAAATCCATACGCACATCCCCACACTATTAATCTCAAGTTAAGTATGTTCATCAATAAAGACGAAATGCAATGAAAAAATTTCTAAAATATTCTGTGCTCACATTATTTCTTATCACATTAAGCACTTCTTGTAAAAAAACCAAAGATGATATTTGTGATATAAATCAAGTTTGTTATACTGAAAAGCCTGACGAATTATACATAAAAGTAGAATTATCAAATAGTCCATCATCTGAACCCATAGAAGTTAAAATGTATAAAGGCTACCTTGAAGATGGAGAGTTATATAACACATATTCTACAACAGAAAGTACAATATATTATTTAATGCCTGTCGGTAAAAGATACACCGTAACAGCAAAATACAAGAAAGGAAATGACTACATTTTGGTTGTCGATAGTGAAAAATTGACAAGCGAATCCTATAAAAACTGTGATGAAACTTGTTATGATTGGGATGAAGAATTAGTTCTAGATTTGAAATTGAAATAAAAAACAATTGTGGAAGTTTGGCTACAAGAATTAAGCGTCGCATTTAAAACACTTCAGCCTATACCTCAGTATAACCAAGGGTATAGCCGTTTTTAACGGTTAATAACTGTTATGGATCCAGTAGTTTAATTCAAGAACAGAGGAATATTCAAAGTAGAGGAATCACTATATCTTAGTAAAACCAAGAGTATTGCCGTTTTTAACGGTTAATAATTCATCACCTTAACTACTCCTCCTAACACTATTAACAATTAACTACTCTTCAATCATCAAAATCAATCCTTCCTCTTCTGGATCTATCAAATTGTAAACAGTTTTAACAAACTCATTTACTCCATATTTAGCCAAGTAAGGAATCATATTTTCAAATCTTTCTTGTAGACCATTCCCTGGGAATAAACGACTATAGATACCATCGATTTGTTTCATTGCATCTTCATGCTTTTTCTTTTGGTGGCGAATTAGCTTTTGCTGGATAGCATCAATTTGCCTCTGGATTTTAGTTGATTCACTTTTGGCATAGCCCTCCAATCCCTTATCTAATCCTATAATTATGCTTTCAACTTCTTGAATAAACGTTTCTGCTATATCGTTTAATTGAGAAAAATCTAACTCCTCCTCTGCATTTTCAATTACGAAGCGTTTCTTATTTTCATGTATGGATTCAAAAATATCCGTAACCTTGAAATTTAATTTTTCAATCCTATTATTTGTCACGCTATCAATCCACTGAACTGAATTACGCACTTTAATTATAGGGAAAGGCACTTCTGTTTGATCAAACATACCCTTAAATTGTAACCAATAAGCCATCTCTCCTCCTCCCCCTAAATAACAAAGATTTGGTAAAATAAATTCTTGATACAAAGGTCTCAGGACAACATTTGGAGAAAAACGTTCTGGATGAACGTCCAAATCTTTCAGTAAGTCTTCTTTTGAAATAGTTTCTTCACCTATTTCAAAATCCCCTTTCTCTGTTGGAATAATTCGCTCTCTAAACTGGTCTTTTATATAAAAAAGGTTGATAGGTCTTGCCATTGCTTGTCCATGGAATCCATCTTCTTCTAACTTTCTAGTTGTACTGGCAACCTCTTTTTCAGAAAATTGTGTTTCCAATTCTCGCTTCATTAATGGCGCAAAAGAACCCTTTAAAGTAGAGTTATCAGCATCTATAGTGATCAAACCATATTCTCCAAAAAGCTTCATGGCTAACTCTATTGTAGCATCTGCAAAATTTCCCTTCTGATAAAACTGATCTAAAAAATCAGCGAAATCTGGGTTATTACCAAACTTATTTAGAACTTCTTTTTTAAAACCTTCTATTCCATCCAAAGAAAACCTTCCAACGGGACCTTTTTGCTCCGATTCCCATGATATCTTATCATTAAATAAATGCAAATGATTGATTTCTTCAAAATCATGATCTTCTGTTGCTAACCAAAAAATTGGAACGAAATTTTGAAGTGGATATTTTTCAGATAACTTTTCAGCCAAACGAATTGCATCCATAATTTTATAAATCACGTAGAGCGGACCACCAAATAAATTCAATTGATGTCCTGAAGTGATTGTAAAAGTATTTTCTTCTTTCAGAAGTTCAATATTACTTTTTACTTTTTTGAAATTAGTAAATGGTGACATTTGAGTTGATACAACCGAATGCAACAATTCTCTTTGGGATTTAGAAAAATCCTGTTTTTTCAAAGCTATTTGTTGCTCAAAATTATCTAAACTAAATGGTGCTTGAATGTACTTTTGAAGCGCTTTTTGATTGTCATTTATTTGGTTGGCTAAATCACTAAAATATGTTGTTTCCCTTCGGTTTATTGTAATTCTTCTCATATTCAATCTATGTATCTTCTGACTTTATTATAACTACAAAGATAGAAGGATAATGTTTTAAAAAATATGAAGTAAGGCTAAAGTCATCCTGAAAATGAATAAATAAAATGAAAACCGCAAAATTCTATATTTGGAATGGAATACTTTTTTTACAATAAACAGACAGAATAATGGAAAAGGATAAGAAAATTTATGGAAAGATGAGAAAGCTGAAAATAACTCACAAAAAACCAAAATCCTATTGTAAATGACTACAATAAATTTAGAATATAGTATATGATTCCTTATCTTTGCACAAAATTTGAAGATTATGAAAGGAATTATTAAAACAAATCGTGGTGAAATGAAAGTGGATTTTTACGATAAAGATGCGCCTAAAACAGTAGCTAACTTTGTGAAATTATCTAAAGAAGGATTTTATAATGGATTAACATGGCACCGAGTTCTTCCTGACTTCGTTATTCAAGGAGGTTGTCCAAAGGGAACTGGAACTGGCGGTCCAGGCTACACAATTGACTGTGAATTAGACGGGGAAAACCAACACCACCAAAGAGGAGTTTTATCAATGGCTCACGCAGGTAGAAATACTGGTGGATCACAATTCTTTGTTTGCCATAGCAGAAACAATACTGCACATTTAGATAGAAATCATACATGTTTCGGTATCGTAACTGAAGGCTTAGATGTTATTGATCAAATTAAAGTTGGAGATAAAATTGAGGAGATTATCATCCTGGAAGACTAAGGTTATTTGATTTTAAAATAGTTTAAGGCTATCTCGAGGAGATAGCCTTTTTTATTTCCACTTTTATTTTAAAAAAAATATCAGATAGGAATTTAATTTCCTGAATTCTATCAACCTGAATTCTAAAGGTTCCATCTCTAAATCATTAAAAGTAAACCCTTTTCAGCCTTTCCATTAAGTGAGCTTTTAATGACTTTCCTAAAAGCATTCCAAAAAAGATAAAACTCATCTTGAATAATAATTATTATATTGTTCTCAATTAAACATTAGCAATTAAAAAAACAACTATGGAAAATTTAGACGAAAACAATCATGATCAGGAACTCATGAACAAAGACAGAATTTCTGCAACTGCAAAGGAAAACCTTCAAAAATCAGCAGGATGGGTGAAAGTGGTAGCAATCCTTGGAATAGTAGGATCAGGTTTAGGTGCTTTAAGTGGTTTATTCATATTATTTACTGTACCAATTTTAGGATTTATATATTTAACCATATATGCGATTGCTATTTATATTTCGACTTTACTCCTAAACGTTGCCAATAGCGTCGAACGTGGTTCATTTGATTTAGAAAAATTTGCCGTTAATTTCTATAAATACTGGAAAACAGCAGTTATGTTTTCAATAATCGCAGTTGTTCTTAGCATTATAGCAGGAGTCTTTCTTGCATCGTCAAACCCCCCTTTATTGCCATCTGGATTCTAAAAAACATCAATTTATAAAAAAAAGGCTGTTCAAATTTGAACAGCTTTTTTCATAGTTAACAATCACTCTATTAAAAATATTGGTTCTATATGGATTAGTGTGGGTGCAATTGAATAATGAATTTATATCACTTTCATTTACATTAAAAAGTCACGACTCATCATGAATTATAGTCATATTCTGCACTCAGAGTTGAATTACAAAAACTTACTTCAAAATCTCAACGTGAAGAAATGAGTTAGCCTAAATCGTTACTTCAGGAATAATACATACTCAAATTGTGCCGTCCTTTCAGGACTAAAATCGACTCATCCTATCCATCCCTAGGACTTACGTCCTAGGTTGTTGCGTACCATCCCGTTGGGATTTTGAAGTGATTTTTCCAAAAAAAAAGTCCTCGAAAGGACGAAATGCGCTAACCTAGGAGGTAACTCCTAGGCTTATTAATAAAGAAATCAATAAAGTATCTGAAAGGACGGCACATACTGTACTTTTCCAGAGTAAATTCCCATTTAAAAGCAAGACGCCATAATCTTATATGTAACTTCATGATTAAAAAGCAATTATGGGGCAATCTTTAGTAAATAACTATTTGCATATTGTTTTTAATACAAAAGGTGTAAAAGCATTAATTTACCCTCCTTTTGAAAAAGAACTGCATGCATAACTGGAATATGTAATAATTTAGAATGTCCAGCTTTAATACTTGGCGGTTATACTGATCATATTCATATTTTATGTAAACATTCTCAAAAAATAACTTTGATGGCATTAATTCAAAGTTGATTATGATGAAAGGTATTTATGGGATTGAAACTAGGATCACTTTGAGATAGTAGATATTACTTTTCGAATTAAATCGACCGTCAGCCGACAGACTTTTTTCATTAAACCCATACAGAATCATATAGAACCAAAATATTAAATGTATCGGGTACTTTACCAATAGATTAAAAAATATTGATTACCCAACCACAATAGTTCGATTTAAGGAGAACATTCTACCAAGACCAGAACTTAAAGATTACTTTACGTAAGATTAAACAACAGAAACTATTGTCAATTGATCAATTGAATCAATGTCCAAAATATTTTCAAAAACTCTAAAAACTATCATTAATCACTAATAAAGTAAGGACAACCCACTTATTAACAGCTTCTAACAGGACAAATCAGAATGTTTTTATTTAGATAAATCACTGATTTTCCCATTTCAGAACATAAATGTCATTCACGGCGCAAGGTGGTAGGTTCAAGAGTCAGTATCGACCACTTGATAAATTACCCCCATGAATTGACTGATTTTCCTGATTAATTAATAATTTACACTATATTTGTATTACACGTATGAAACAAAATATTAAAAAAACATATAAATTATTTTAAAACATACCTTACCTAAATCAAATTAAGGTGTTATATAACACAGAAGGTTCTTACTCCTTTAACTACAAATAGTTTAAAAGTAAGATAGTTTTTGTAGTATAGTTTAGCAAGAAAAAGGTTAGCATAACGATGCTAACCTTTTTTTGTTAAATACAATTCTATTTATAAATAAGCTAATACCCCTTTCCAAGACAAAGCACCTTGCAAACCTCCAGTATGAATAAATAAAACTTTATCCTCTGGATCAATCAAACCATTTCTAAAGTCTAGTACCAATTGATACATAGCTTTGCCTGTGTATATCGGATCTAACTTTAAGTGAATTGTATGATAAACTTCATTAATAAATTTCAATAATTCACTCGAAACTTTGGCATAGCCTCCAAAATGCCCATCATTATGAACAGTGAACCGTGTTAGATGAGCTTCAACAGAATCCCTATCATTCAATGCCCAGTTTAAAAGTTGTTCTATTTCATCTCTTAAAAAGCTCCCTTTCAAAGCGGAAACAACATTTACATGGGTGTTTTCACTAGCACCTAAGAGAACTCCCGCTCCTGTTGTTCCGGTTCCTCCTGCCAAATAAACATGATTGTAATCATTAGTGGTTTCATTTAGGATTTCTTGACAACCAATCACACCATAGTAATTACGTCCTCCTTCGGGAACTAAATAATAATTAGGGTACTTGCTCTGTAATTTATTGATGAAAATAGGTTCATCTTTTTCTCTATAATAAGCCCGAGAAACAAAAACTAACTTCATCCCAAGCGCATGACAAGACCTTAAGGTCTCATTACTTTCAAAAGAAAGTTCATCACCCCTAACAATTCCAATTGATTTTAAACCTGCTAAAGATGCTGCCTTCGCTGTAGCAATAAGGTGATTCGAAAAGGGTCCACCAAAAGTGATCACACCTTCGTTCTTACGATTAGCTGCGTTCAGAAGATTGTATTTCAATTTTCTCCATTTATTCCCTGAAATAACTGAATCTATTAAATCGTCTCGTTTTATATCAAAAGAAAAAGGTTCGTTCTTTCCAATTGGAAGACGAACCTTTTCTATAATTGATTTTGAAGTATTAAGCACTTCTGTATTTTATTGTTGTTTTTGCAATTGCTCTTGAAGTTGTCTCATTTCTTCTTCAGTAAATTGTTGTTGTGGTTGACGCGATTTCACTAATGAACCTGCCACACCAGACTTAATCACCTCAATCTCGAAAGTTAGAGTTTCGTATGGTTGAATACCTTGATTACCTTGCTCTCCGTATGCTAAGTCGTATGGAAGAACCAATCTATAACGACCACCTTCTTTCATTTTAGGTATCGCAAGTTGCCATCCTGGTACAACACCATTTAAAGAAAATGATGGCGCTGGTTGATTATTTTGAGAAGAAGACATATAACTATTCTCAATAACGTCTCCATTTGAGTTGCTTAAAATATAGTGTGCTTGAACGTCTGCTCCTTCTTTAACTTGAGGACCTTTTCCTTCTTCAAGGGTTGTTAAAATAAATCCAGAAGGATCAACCTTTGTATTCGGGCGCTTTTTAGCCTGCTCAATAACTTGTCGTCCTTTTTCTTTAATTTCTCCATAACGCTCACCTTGAGACAAAACTTTAGAATAAATTGTTATTGCAGAAAAGGGTTGAATTACATAGTTTGGTGAGTTTGGAGCTCTTAACCCTTGTTCTCCATAAGCCAAATCATGTGAAGTATGAATAGTATATTCTCCACCAACTTTCATGTACTTAGATGCCATTTTCCACGCCTCTGGAAAAACTATATCATCTGCATTTACAATTTGAGCATTTTCTTCATCAGATAATTTTGAATCACGCAATGTAGAAATAATAGTGTCTCCAGCAATGTTAGTCATTGTATAAACAATGTTAAACTCACCCGATAAATCAATTGGTGTAGAGCTTCCAGCTGCATTTTCGACAAGGATATAACCTTCCTCCTTAACGTCATGCTTATGTTTTTTAGACAATTTGTTCATGTACTCCTCCCCTGCAAAATTATTCAAGTCGTTATTGAAGTTCATAATCATTTGTTGACGTTCTTCAATAGGAATCAAAGTGTCTGTTTTAACCAAAGAATTAGCAAAGCCAATTCTAGCGATTTCTGGATTAATTTCACTCATTGCGTTTTTAGATACAAGTGAATTTCTCATCATTTCTCCGAAAATAGATCCATAACAATGTGAAATTTCACGCATACTGTGCTTTGAAGTATCAATCCCAGTTGGGCTAGATAACGCCGCTTCCAAAATACTTCTACATTCATTTGATGTAAGGTTCTCCTTCGTCAAAAACTCGTAAAAGCCTCTTTCTAATTCTTCTTTGTTGAGTAAATTAAAAACATCTTCTGGCACATTGGCAAAGTTTGTCCCCATATCTGCACCTAGCGCATAAGATATTCTTTGTTTAAAGTCATCTAAATCAATTTCAGATGCATCTTTTGGTGAAGACGAACACGCTACGAAAAGAGCAACTAGTGGAATAAAAAACAATTTTTTCATATATAATTATCTGTTTTATTTTAAATTTTAATTTTATGCAAAGTAAAAAAGTATAATTGAATTAACCGCCGTTTTTCTCTGCTATTCTCCAAATAAAGAATCAACAAATGCTTTTTTGTTAAATGCTTGCAAATCTTTCATCTGCTCACCAACTCCAATATATTTAACCGGAATTTTCATTTGGTCTGAAATACCTATAACAACACCCCCTTTGGCAGTGCCATCTAGCTTTGTTATTGCTAAAGCATTGATTTCTGTAGCTGCCGAAAATTGTTTGGCTTGTTCAAAAGCATTTTGACCTGTTGAACCATCCAAAACCAATAAGATCTCATGCGGTGCTCCCGGAACAACTTTTTCCATTACACGCTTAATCTTTGTTAACTCATTCATCAAGTTAACTTTGTTATGAAGCCGACCAGCTGTGTCAATGATAACAACATCAGCTCCTTGTGCCTTTGCTACTTCAAGCGTTTCGTAAGCAACAGAAGCAGGATCTGCTTGCATTCCTTGGTCAACTATATGTACTCCAACACGATTTGCCCAAATAATTAATTGATCAACTGCTGCAGCGCGGAAGGTATCAGCTGCTCCAAGAACAACTTTCTTACCCATGTCTTTAAATTGATAAGCTAGCTTTCCGATTGTTGTGGTTTTTCCAACACCATTCACACCAACCACCATAATCACATGTGGATTATTGTCTGGGTGCTTTGGAATATCATAATCAATATCACTTGTATTGTTTTCCTCCAACAGTGAAGCGATTTCACTACGTAAAATATCCTTTAATTCAGCGGCATTTACGTACTTTTCTCTTCCAACACGTTCTTCAATTCTTTGAATAATTTTAATCGTTGTTTCCACACCGACATCCGAAGTAATCAAAACCTCTTCAAGTTCATCTAATACTTCATCATCAACTTTAGATTTACCAACAACAGTACGTGTTAGTTTAGATAAAAAGCTTTGCTTAGTCTTTTCAAGACCTTCGTCAAGCTTCTTTTTTTTATCTTTTCCAAACAATCCGAATAGTGCCATATTATAAAAAAACAAAAGCTCCCTACCAGAGGCAAGAAGCTAATTATTAGTATTTATTTAAATTACGAAAGCTAAAATTATTTGCTTTTTGCGAACCAATCTTTAACCTCGTCATTTAGAACCATTTGCTCATTGAATGAGTAAGTCCCTTTTTCGTTTTTCACCATCTTAATCACTTTCGTGTGGGCTTTACCACCTCCAGTTTGAATAGATGCAACTGATTTCTTTGCCATAACTTAACTATTTAATTTCTTTATGAATCGTCATTTTCTTAAGAATAGGGTTGAATTTTTTCAACTCCAAACGCTCTGGCGTATTTTTTCTATTCTTCGTACTAATATATCTTGAAGTACCAGGCTTTCCTGATTCTTTATGCTCTGTACACTCTAGTATAACTTGAACTCTATTTCCTTTTTTTGCCATCTTATTATTTTTTCCTAGTAAATAACTCTTTGGTTATTGACTATTTTAAATATCCTTTCGCTCTTGCCTCTCTTACACATGCCGTAATACCATTTTTATTGATAGTACGCAACGCTGAAGTCGATACACGAAGGGTTATAAACTCTTTCTCTTCTGGAAGATAAAATTTCTTCTTTACTAAATTAGGGTAAAACTTGCGTTTTGTTTTTTGGTTGGAGTGAGAAACATTGTTCCCAACCATTACTCTTTTCCCTGTTAACTGACAAACTCGTGACATATCTTAAAATAGTTTATGCTAATTACAAAAGCGGCTGCAAAGAAATATAATTTTTCTGAATTAGCCAAGGTTTTAAAGATTTATTTTCACATTTCTGCAAAAAACCAATCCCCATTTTTTTATGGATTGCAAATATACGCTAATCATATAAAATATGCAAGTATTTAGCCGCTTTAGACGAGTATTATTTGATAAAACATATTCTACAGACGATAACACCACTGTACAAACCTATATTTAAGGGCGTTGTTCATACAAACAAACCTTTATCAATCAACACTTAAGGCGATTTTAAGAAGGAATTGTCATCCTTAGAAAAACAAATAAAATTCGTAGTAATATTTGTTTAATATAATTATCTTAATCACAACTCATGGGTCATTTGAACAGCAAGCACCTACTCTATTCCGTAATTGATCAGTTCATAATGAACCTCTGTTCCTTTTTGAATAGCTGTTGTGTCAAAGTTTTGAATTGTTAAATCTTTAAACCTTCTCTCCACTAATCCAACCCCACGTGCGTATACTTCATATTTCTTTCTGTGATCTACCAATGAAGAAAAATCTTCGTAGTTAACTTTTGCTGTTTCATCAAAAGTAAAACTATTAATGGATTGACTTTCGCCTACATTTGAATAATAAACATCTTGCCTGGAAAAAGGATTAAATGCGTTAACATTCCATTCTACAGCATTTTTAACGGAAAAAACCATTTTAACTTTGCGCTGATTCTCTTCAACAACTTCTCCCCTACCACCATCAACAACAATAGTCCAAACCCGTTGACCTATTAAGTCACCAGTTTGCAAATCATATCTTAACTGGAAAAACTTACGTACAGGTCTTCCTGTATTGTCAGCAAACTCTTCGCCGACTTTTGTTTTGAGCCGATAACGTGTGGTGTCATGCTGAGGACTAACATTAACATCATGATAGATTTCAAGAACTTCATACTCAACAAATGCTCCTTCTTGAATTGGAAAATAATCAAATCCAAAATCAACGCTTCCAGTCTCCTTACATCCTAGAAGTCCAAAAAATAAAACGCTAAATAAAATTATTCTTTTCATTAAATCCATGATTATGTTAATCACTCTATTAAAGTAATTTAATTATTTGGATTTTTACCTTCTTTTTTAAGTTTTTCGATATAGTCTGTAAGTTTTTCTCCTTCCAATTGAATTCCATCTTTATAGTAAATCCGTCCTTGTTCTTTACCTGACTCATCATAAGCTTCCCACCAACCATGTTTCTTTTGGTTTTTCCATCGTTCCTTAATCATAACTTTGCCATTCGGATGGTTTTTTATAATTACTCCATCTGGACTACCATTTTCATAGCGACCTACTTCTTTAATTATTCCATCAGCAAAATACTCAATATATTCTCCGTGTTGTTTTCCATTTACAAAATTTGATTTGCGCAAAACCAATTTAATTTTACTGTCCTCTACCGCCTCCGGCCCATAATACGTGATACGTTCACCATTTAATACTCCATTCTTATAGGTTTCGGTATAACTATAATGACCTGATGTTAAAAAATGTGTCCAAACACTATCTTTTTCATCTCCGCGATAAATACCATGAGCTAGCAATTCCTTGGTTGGATGATAGAAAAATGCTTCAGAACGATTACTATTATCATCATGTGTTATTATAGAACGAACTTGCCCTTCAGGATAATAGTAAACAAACTTGCCTACTGGCTTATCATCTTTAAATTGACCTTTATAACGAATATCATTAGAATCATGAAATGTCTTCATCCATTCTCCTTGCTTTTTCCCATTCGCATCAATTTGATTAAGTTGAGAAAATGAAACAAAGCCAATGCACAACATGAGCATTAAACTAAATATAGAATTTTTAAAATTTAAGTACATCTGAAAGCTCTTTTAGATTATTCACTTTAATATCTGGCTCAACACTTACCTTTTCTGCTGAGGCAATGAGCACCGTCTTCATTCCAAGATTCATTCCAAATTCTATATCAGAATTCGTATCTCCAACCATAATTGATTTATTGAAATCAATTTCCTGAAATTTTGCTTTAGCTTCTATACCCATGGCATTTTTCGGTTTTCTTCTATCCCCATGAGACCCTCTTAAATTTGAAGCAAAAAACACATCGCTAATAATTACACCTTCGGATTTTAGAACGTTTTTCATATAATCATGAACTTCTTTTAGGGTGTTTTCTGTCATTACTCCCTTACCTATCCCTTGCTGATTAGTAACGACAATAATTCTAGAAAATTGTTTAGACAATTCTTTTAAACCTTCTATTGCAAAAGGCAAGAACTTAAACTCGCCGACTGAAGTAATGTAGCCGTCAAAATTACGTTCATTAATTACTCCGTCACGATCTAAAAAAAGCGTCCAGGAAGAATCAATCTTAATTTCAGACATTTTTATATTTCTGTTTCTATGAGGTAAACATTTCTTGAAGATGAGTTTCTTCCTATTAATTCAGCAATAAATCCTGCTAGAAAGAATTGACTTCCTATGATCATTGCTGTTAGAGCTATGTAAAACTCAGTTCTTTGAGAAATTAATGGGGACAGATGATCAGAAAACAAGCTGATAATCTTATCTATTCCAAGGTATAAAGCGAATCCAAAACCAACAATAAACAAAAACGTTCCTATTGCTCCAAAGAAATGCATTGGCTTTTTACCAAACTTCCCTATAAATACAACTGAGAGTAAATCAAGTGGACCATTCATAAAACGGTTTAGACCAAATTTTGTCGTTCCAAACTTACGTGCTTGATGTTGAACAACCTTTTCTCCGATTTTATTAAAACCTGCGTATTTCGCTAAAGCAGGAATGTACCTGTGCATATCCCCATAGATTTCAATGCTTTTCACTACAACCGAGCGATAAGCTTTTAATCCACAATTAAAATCATGAAGGTAAATACCTGTCAATTTACGTGCTGTCCAATTATATAGTTTTGTAGGAATTGTTTTGGATAAAGGATCAAATCTTTTCTTTTTCCATCCAGAAATCATATCGAAGTCTTCTTCTTTAATCATCCTAACCATTTCTGGAATTTCTTCTGGAGAATCCTGAAGATCTGCATCCATTGTAATAACAAATTTACCTTTAACAGCCTCAAATCCTTTTTGAAGTGCCGCTGATTTCCCATAATTACGTTGAAACTTAATTCCTCTAACGCAATCATTCTTACTTTGGAGTTCTTTTACAACATTCCAAGAGCCATCCTTACTTCCATCATCAACAAAGATAATTTCATAAGTAAAGTTGTGTTTATGCATAACAGAAACTATCCATTCATGCAATTCCGGTAGTGATTCCACTTCGTTATAAAGTGGAACAACAATAGATATTTCGATTTTTCTATCCATGAGTGAACAAATATAAAAATTTCTTCTTCTTGAAAGTGATTTCGGAATGTTTTAGCTTGGTAATATTTCATATTTGAATTAAGAAATATCAATCTCTGCTCTAAAATACTTTGATAAAACTTGTGTGAAAGCATATAAACACTGTATCACTGCAAGTTACTTAGAAAAACAAAACGACTTCCGACCAGCCACTACTTACCACTAATTTCATAGAAGAACCATTTTAAGTAAATAAATGACACTTTAAAATATTCTTAAATATTAAATGGATTTTCAATTCTGTTAACCGAAGTTTTTAATTTATATTGCAACTATATAACAGCTATTGATTATTCTTATGAAAAAGATACCACTTATTTGTCTATTCTCGTTTTTACTAACAATCCCACAATTGTTTGGGCAATATGAAAACGCCATTAGTAATCAAGTTCTTGTTAGAATGCAAGAAAATCAGGATCCGCATTTAATGCTTAAGAATGTGCCAACACATTTCGAACTAATTGTAGAAACTATACTATCTCAACATGCTGATATTTGGCTACTGGCATTTAATGATGAGCAAACAGATTTAGATGAAGTTTTAACTGTTCTTCAAAGAGAATCTTCAATTTTATATGTTCAACCCAACAGAAAAGTAGAACTAAGAGCAGCGCCAAACGATCCACTTTTTGGCAATCAATGGCACCACAATAATATTCAATCTCAATTGGCATGGGATATAACAACTGGCGGAACAACAGAAAATGGAAAAGAAATTGTTGTTGCCTTAATTGAAAGTGCAGATTTATTAAACCACAATGATCTTCAAGCTAACCATTGGGTAAATACAGCGGAAATTCCTAACAATGGAATTGATGACGATGGAAATGGCTATATCGACGACTATAATGGTTGGAACGTTTCTTCTAACGACGATAATATTGGAACAGGTTCTCATGGTACAAGCTGTGCCGGAATGATGGGAGCAAGAGGGAATAACGATTTAGGAGTTGCTGGAATTAACTGGGACTTAAAAATTATGGATATTGCTGGATATGCAAATCCTTTCACGGAGGCCAATATTGTGGCTTCCTATAACTACGCATTATATGCGCGTTTAATGTGGAATCAAACCAATGGTGCCAGAGGTGCTTTCGTTGTTGCAACAAGTTCTTCATGGGGTGTTGATGGAGGAAACCCTGCGAGCTACCCTATCTGGTGTAGTTTTTACGATGATTTAGGACAAGCAGGTATACTTAGCGTAGGAGCTACAACAAATCAAAATCAAAACGTTGATACTTATGGAGATGTTCCAACTGCTTGCGCCAGTCAATATATGATTAGCGTTACTGCTACAAATAGCTCTGATGTTATTGATTTTGCTGGATATGGAGTTCAAACTATTGATCTTGCTGCTCCAGGTTCATCTATTTATACCACAGGACCAAACAACACCTATACTTCAACTTCGGGAACATCATTCGCTTGTCCATTAACTGCCGGATTAATTGGCTTAATGTACAGTATTCCTTGTTCGAATCTTGAACAGTCAGCAATTATGGATCCTGCTGGAACTGCTGAAATGGTGAGACAAGCCTTATTCGATGGTGTGGATCAAACTCCGCATTTACTATCCAAAACTGTAACTGGAGGACGAATAAACGCTAAGAACTCAATAGATAATTTAATGGCCGTAATTTGTAGTTCTTGTATGTCCCCAAATATCATTTCAACAGAAACTATTAATGATTACGATGCAGACATCACATTTAATGAAACCGATCCAACAAACACTTACCAAGTAAACATTCAAGTTGCTGGTTCAGGAAATTGGTCACATTACACCATAATAGATACAAATTACACTTTCACTGGATTAACAAGTTGTACAACTTATGAGTACACTGTTTCATCTATTTGTAATGGTGAAATTGGAAATCCTTCTCAAATTCAAACATTCACAACTACAGGTTGTGGTAACTGCATAGACCTACCTTATTGTGAGGCAGGAACCAATGCTAATCCAGCATCAACTTTCACGGTCCATTCTCCCACTTCAATTGGTGGAAGCTACACTTACCAAGCCACTACGAATTGGGGAGGGAATGTTGAAAACGGATATGTATTTGGAGAATTAGTTTTGGTAAATGATGGCACAGCCTCTCCTGCTGAAGGGTGTAATCCTTTAATTAACGCAGCTGCAATTAGTGGAAACATAGCTGTTGTCCAAAGAGGAAATTGCAATTTTACTGCTAAAGCGATGAATGCACAAAATGCCGGTGCCACAGCGTTAATTGTTATCAATAATGCACCAGGAACAATGGATATGGGAGGTTCAAATAATAACATTACAATTCCTGCTGTTATGATTTCTCAAGCAGATGGAAACATTTTGATGGCAAGTATAAACAACGGAAGTCAACCTAAAGCACTATTAGGAATACAAAACGAATGGATAGAGGAGTTTCAAATCGCTGGAAATACTTTTAACAGTGGAGATAATAATGGATACAACTTTAATGATAATTCATTTACTCTAAATATTGGACAAAACTATCCTTTCACGCTGACTCCTGGCTTCGATGGTCAAGCACTAGACGAGTATGCTAGAATTTGGATTGATTTAGACCAAGATGGAGTATTCAACAGCTCTGAATTGATATATGACCAAGGAGTCGCTAACTCTGGAATTGTAAATGGAAACTTCACTATTCCAACTAATGCAACATTGGGGAAAACTAGAATGAGAGTTCAAATGGCATATCAAGGCTATGGCTCTTCGGCTCTTCCTAATGTTTGCGGTGATTTTACATCAGGAGAAGTAGAAGATTATTGTATTGAAATTAAGTCAGGTATTCCTTGTAACATAAATGTAACTTACACATCAATTAATCCAATATGTAATGAACTTCAAAATGGATCAATTTCATTAAATGTTACCGGTGGAAACCCAGGCTATACATATTCTTGGAACAACGGAATGAGCAGCGCTAACGTTAGCAATTTAAACACAAACAATTATGCTGTATTAATAACAGATGCTTCAGGATGCGACACAACTGTCAACTTCCCACTAGTTTATGACACGCAGTTATCGTTAAGCGAAAACATAACTTCTCCAACATGTCCTGATGGAACCGATGGTTCAATTTCGGTAATAGCTTCTGGAAGCAGTAATTTTAGCTACCAATGGAACAATGGTCCTAACACAAACACTTGGACAAACATTGGAGCAGGAAATCATCAAGTGACTGCAACAGACAATGATGGTTGTAAGATTACAGCTTCTTATTCTGTTTTTAATCCTATTGTAAATAAACCAATAGCTGACTTCACAACGGATCATTACTTCCTGACTATAGAATTTAATAATAATTCTCAAATTGCTACCTCTTATGAATGGGACTTTGATGATGGGAATACTTCAACAGCCTTCGAACCGACACATACTTACCAAACTAATGGGGTTTATAACGTTTGTTTATCAGCAATAGGAATGTGTGACACAACAGTTAAATGCAAGTCAATTACTGTTAAGCGAGATGATGTTGGATTAAATGACGAAAAATTAGAAGTAGGAATTATTATCTATCCAAACCCAGCTTCAGAAATGATTACAATTGATAAGGAAAATCAGAATATTTCTAGTGCCGTGATTTATTCATCAGATGGTAAGAAGGTTGGTGAAATCGAGCTCACCACTGCTTCTACTCAAATATCAATTCAAAATTGGACATCTGGAGTTTATTACCTTCACTTTATGAATAAAAATGAAGAATTTCAATTTTCAAAAATATTGAGTGTGGTTAAGTAATGGATAATTGACTTCAGTTCAACAAGCTCAGTTAACGAAGGTTAATCCCACTGACTTTGGTGATTGAGCCTGCTGAAAGTGTCGAAAGCTGTGAGAGGGCAAAAGGCAATAAAAGAAAAATCGGTTTTATCTTAGACTGCTCTCTGCATCGCTTTGGAGCTTTCACCGTTGAATAAATGACAATTTTACTGTGCGTGAATTTGGAATGATAATCGATTAGAAAGTTTAAGGGTTAATTTTATTTTGGTGTGCTAGCTCCTCGTTTCAGACTATTAGTGTTCTATATTATAAGATAGAGATGTCAAAGAATTGCAATGACATTACTTATTAATGTTTGATGATTTTGGCTTTAAAAATTTTTGAATCGCCCTTTCGAGGACGTAATTATTTGAACTTATCTATTTTCTATATAAGGATTTTTTACCCTAATTATTTAGCGAGAAATTGAGCTGAATAGACCATCAAATCGGGCTGAAGACCCAGGTCAATTCAAGTTAAATGTGTAAAGCAAAATGAGGTAAGATGAGAATATTGATAAAAGAAAAAGAGGAATAAATGCGTTACATTTATTCCTCTTTTTGCTAAACCATGCTAAAACTATAAAACCAGATTACTTTATTTACACTAAAGCAACCGCTACAAATATAGATATATATTTTAATTTAGAGCATATTAAAATAGAAAATTTACAATTATTTCTCATAATTTATCTATACTTCCATTTAAGGAAAACATTTTCGTGCTTTTCCTTGTCATTGACTATTGTAAAGTCTATTTTTGCGCCATTAATCAAAGTAGAAAATCTCGCGAACATGAGCGTATTAGTAAATAAAGAATCAAAAGTTATTGTCCAAGGTTTCACAGGAAGTGAAGGAACATTCCACGCAGGTCAAATGATTGAATTTGGAACCAACGTTGTAGGAGGAGTTACACCTGGAAAAGGGGGGCAAACGCACTTAGACAAACCAGTTTTTAACACGGTTCAAGAGGCAGTTGATAAAACAGCTGCTGATGTATCTATCATATTTGTTCCACCAGCTTTTGCTGCTGATGCAATTATGGAAGCTGCTAACGCGGGAATCAAAGTTATTATCTGTATTACAGAAGGTATACCAGTTAATGACATGGTTATAGCAAAAGAATATATCTCTGCTTATGACACAAGGTTAATCGGACCAAACTGCCCAGGAGTTATTACTGCAGGAGAAGCTAAAGTTGGAATTATGCCAGGTTTTGTTTTCCAAAAAGGTACTGTAGGTATTGTATCTAAATCAGGTACATTAACGTATGAAGCCGCTGACCAAGTAGTGAAAGCTGGTTTAGGAATTACAACTGCAATTGGAATTGGTGGTGACCCGATTATCGGAACAACTACTCAAGAAGCTGTTGAATTACTAATGAACGACCCTGAAACAAAAGGAATCGTTATGATTGGCGAAATTGGTGGTAACTTAGAAGCTAATGCTGCAAGATGGATTAAAGAACATGGAACGAAACCAGTTGTTGGATTTATCGCAGGTGAAACTGCACCAGCAGGACGTACAATGGGTCACGCAGGTGCAATTGTTGGAGGTGACGAAGATACTGCACAAGCTAAAAAAGCAATTTTAAGAGAATGTGGTGTTCACGTTGTTGATTCTCCAGCTAAAATTGGTGAGAAGATGGCTGAATTGTTAAAATAACATTCAACATAAATATTAAAAAAGGGAACCAAAAGGTTCCCTTTTTTGTTTTAAATATAAAAGTAATAATTATGGAAATTAAAGGAAGTACAGCATTGGTGACTGGAGGAAATTCAGGATTAGGAAAAGCAACAGCAATGCTATTGATTCAAAAAGGAGCGAAAGTTATTATCACTGGAAGAGATCATCAAAAAACCATTCATGTCGCAAAAGAAATTGGGGCTATTCCCTTTCAATGTGACGTAACAAAAGATGAACAAATTGATGAGCTTTATAAATTTATAGAGGGAGAGCATGGAAAGTTGGATATACTTGTAAATAATGCAGGTATTGGAATCAGAAAATCATTATTAGAACTTACTCGAGAAGAATTACAGCAGGTATATGAAGTGAATGTATTTGGAGCTGCTATGGTAGCTCAAGGAGCTAGTAAGCTTTTTGTTAAGCAGAACTATGGAAATATTATTAACATCGCATCAACGGCATCATTAAAAGGTTATCCTACTGGATCTATTTATGCTTCATCTAAATTCGCGCTCAGAGGAATGACACAATGTTGGCAAGGTGAGCTGAGGAAAAACAATATCCGTGTAATACAGGTTAACCCAAGTGAAGTCCCTACAGCCTTTGGAGATGAGCAGCACAGAACTGAAAGACCATTAGAATCAAACAAATTGACACCTGAAGATATTGCTATTACAATAGTTAATACTTTAGAGATGGACAACAGAGCATATATTCCAGAAGTTACGGTTCATGCAACAAATCCTTTTTAAAAAGTAAAATACAAATCAATTTTATCAGCTCAACCACAAGAAATAAATTGTTATTTCTTGTGGAAACAAGGTTAGAATAATCTATATAACACAGCTTGGACAAAAAAATTAGATTAGCTGTTTTGTAAACCTTCGTGGACACACGAAAATTTATAAATCGAAGATTTAAAAGATCAAGACCAATTGTTGAGGATTAGGCATAAATATTTGTCTATCTGAGTTAGGATTTTACAACAAATTTAACTGAAAATTTATACCACTATAACAATCCAATCATGATTTGTTTTTCTTTCGTGAAATCACCTTCCCAGTATCATCATTTCCTTGGTATGTGGTTCTTTGTATCCACTTCATGCTTCCTTTTTCATATTCTATTTCAGTAAGATTAAGCATTGTGATAAACTCAAAATAGTCGCGTGTACTTTCTCTATTGTGAATTTCTCCATTGCTATATGCTACCTTAACCGCATTTAAATCATAGCTTTTTATCGTGCCTACAATTTCTCCATTTTCAAAGGTGCATTCAGATAATTTGAGGTTATTATACATTCCGAACCCGTTAATTTCAGCAGCAAGTATTCCGTGGCCTTGCATCATTCCATCAACACAATCTCCTCTAAAAATGACTTTGATGTCTACCGATTCATAATAAGGTTTTCCATTTAGATATCCTTTGATCTCATCTGGAGTAAAACGAACGGTAAAGGTATCTTCTACGCGACCAGTGTATTTTTTACCATCAACATATTTGTAAGCATTGAGTTGATATGCATTTTGTTTGTCAAAGGAAATTCCTTCAACATAAGGATTAGTATAAATTTCTTTATTGAAACCCCCGTTGATACTGTCTTTTCTCCAGCCATCGGCCAAATTGTAACCCGCAATATTTTCTCCGACATATTGATTGTAAGTTAAACCGTCACCTTTTGGGTAATTCGTTCTTGGATGAATTGTGGACCCCAGAGTTTTTTTTTCTTCAGGACAACAATAACAACCTACTTGACAACAAATGTGACCATGTGCGCAGTCGGGTTGAAGGATTGATTGATCCATTGTTATTTTTCGATTGATACGGAGGGTGTCATTTTGCGCAGTGATGATTGTAGACGAACACATCAAGAGGCTTAAAAGGAGTGTAATTAAGTTTTTCATAATGATTTTATTCTGTTTTTTTGAGTAGTACATTTTAAAACAGAATGGGTTCATTTAAAACTAAATGTATTGTTTTACTTGACCTGCAATCAACAATATTCCACTGATTACCATTAGTAAAATAACGAGTTTTCGAAAGGTTTGGCTTTTCATTTTTGAAAGGAATTTTTTCCCCCCGCTACCGCGAGATTATTCTCGTGGTCGTCTGAATCCTTGCTATAAACAACTTTAAAAATGCAAATATTTTCAAACACCTACCACCACTACTCCATTTAAAATTCCTTTCTCACCGCTATAATCAACTGCACTGATGTATGGGTAATCTTCTGGACGAAAAACTAGACCTTGATTTACAGAATTGTTATGAATGTATCTTATTTTTTTGAGAAATAACGTAATTACTCCACAGTTCTATTGGTTTATTGTCTTGCCGCCAGAATTGATTATATGTTACATTAGATTTTTTACTTCCATTGCCCCAAGACTACGAAAAGGCTTCGCCTATTCGCGCGGCAGCTTGGGGCTACGAGAAGCTGCGCTAATTCTCGCGGCATCTTGGGGGCAGTAAAATTGATTTTAATTATTTAATGTTAAATTTATTTGGTTTTTATCATGGAAATCTTGGGGTGAACGAAGGGTTCTTTTCGCTTTTATCTCGGGAGTAGCGGCGCTAAATCTCGCGCCAGCTTGGGGAATATATTATTTTAGGATAGATTTTTTTGGTTAATGATTCTTGAAGGTGATTTATGTATGGAGTCCCAAGGCCACGAGAAGCTGCGCCAAATCTCGCGCCAGCTTGGGGTACTTTGCTTTTGA
>Ga0265293_10005280_pt1 | contig 21772 bp, 19 predicted proteins | sample Munlanlewell138R_FD_192505 | JGI IMG/M metagenome (GOLD analysis project Ga0265293, IMG submission 192505) | Leachate microbial communities from a municipal landfill in Southern Ontario, Canada - Leachate well 138R | ecosystem: Engineered > Solid waste > Landfill > Unclassified | place: Canada... | reverse complement strand
CATAAGTTCTCTAATATAATTCCCATCAAGAGCCGGTATAGCGGATGTTGTTCCTATCGTCCATCCTGTAGTTGTCCAGCCTTCAGGTGGTGATGTTGTAGGAAACCCCTGAGTATAAGGTGCCGGGCTAAGGTGCAGGGTGGTAAAGCTATTCGGTCCTTCCCAATCACTTACACTGCCGCCACCGCAATCGGCTTGCACATACCAATGATAGTTGGTATTCTGGTCAAGACCTGAAAGTGTAAAAGGATTGGTAACACCCGAAACAAGCGTTCCTTCCGTGTCAGGGTCAAAGCTTGCTGTCGCCCATTTGATATTCCAGCTGGTGGCAGATCCCCTTTCCGTCCAGCTTAACTCAGCAGAATTTGGCGTGACGCTTGAGTTGGAAAGAAGCGTGGGGGCAGGACACGATACCGGCACATCGACGCTAAAACTGTCGAAAGCCAGCCAATAATAACCTGAATTAGTGTTACCTGTGATTTTTATCTTCACGATCTCACCGGCATAAGCATTTAAATCGTAAGACTTGTATTGCCAGGAGGCTATGGAGTTGTTGTTTACAGTTTCCAGATTAGTATAGCTTTGACCATAATCAGTACTTATGGAAACGATAAAATTTCCGGAACCATTGCCAGGGGCAACATAAGGGTAGGAGTAATTTGCATGTGCATAGTAAAAGCTGAGAAGCATATCAGCCGAAACGTTTCCGATATTGATTGTTGTAAATGTTCGTGGAGTAGAACTCTGCATAAGTTCTCTAATATAATTCCCATCAAGAGCCGGTATAGCGGATGTTGTTCCTATCGTCCATCCTGTAGTTGTCCAGCCTTCAGGTGGTGATGTTGTAGGAAACCCCTGAGTATAAGGTGCCGGGGCAAGATCACGGATGGTAAATGTTTTTGGCCCTACCCAATCACTTTTATCACCGCCGCCGCAATCAGATCGTACATACCAGTCGAAAGTAGCGTCAGCAGCAAGTCCTGATAGTGTATAAGGATTGGTAACACTTGAAATAATTGTTCCTTCCGTGTCCGGATTGAAACCGCTTGTACCCCACTTGATATTCCAGTTGGTGGCGGTACCATTTTCAGTCCAGCTTAAATCAGCAGAATTAGCCGCGATGTTTGATACGGTTAACGCGCTGGGAGCCGGACAGGAAGGTGGAGCGTTACGAGTTACAACGATATAAGGTTTATTGGTTTCATCCCACCCATCACAGGATAAATAAAACCCAGGCCTATCTGTTTCGTGTTCATTTAATCCTATAGCAAACCAATCATTGACCAACAGGTTTTTTAAATCTACAGCTGCAGTGATACCTAAATCAACGATATACCAACCCGGTTCCGGAAAATCAGAGATATTGGTTGCGTAAGTTGTCCCATCTCCGGCATCTTGAAATATGGATGCTGCATCACCACCAAGTGGATCGCTTTCCATAGACATAACTTTGAACCATGCCCAATTGTCATCGTTAACATAAAGATGTAGTTCTATTGCCAAAATTTCATCTCCATCCGGGATAGCTGAGGTGTTAAAACGAGCCCATCCCCTTTCAGCACGGTTACTTTCCGTATAAATTAAACTTGTTTGCGTAAAATTGGTTCCATCAGTGGAACCCGTGTTATAGTTAGCGTTATCAGGATAACAGCTTATTTGTCCGATAATCCAGTTAAAGGAAGTGAGAGCAAACATTAACAAAAGAATTGTTCGTTTCGTAGTTGTAATTTTAAATTGATTATTGATTGTTTGACGGGTTTGGTTACCCGTATGGTTGGATAAATTTGATTGTTGCATAACTTTGTTTTTTTTGGTAAGAAAACTACACTATATCCCCTATTCGCTTGTTTAACTGAGTCATGGAAAATATTCTCAACTAAAAAGGTCGTATAGCCGCAATGGATACGCATGATATCTAAGTTACTTTCGAAATTGTTTTTGGCTGGTGAAGTGGCTGTGGAGTCAGAGACCAGTCGGAAAACCGCAACTTAAATATTTTTTTAAAAAAATAATGTTAATAAAATGTTAAATGTTATGTTGAACTAGTTTTTAGGCAAAAGATATTCCCTGAAAAATAGCGAGAATACGGTAGAAAAAGAGAATAATGAATACTAATAATATGGACTAATAATGGTCTTATTAAACTCATAATGAATACAATACAAAACATGTATCTATCGCGAGAAATTACGTTAGGATATATTTTCAATAAAAACTATTTTTTTGCCGAGAAAAATTTTATCCCACAACTTTTAGAGGAAATAGCTTAATTACCAGTTGGATTTGGTATTTTACGTTTAAAACTATCATCTTTATTATCCTTCTGTCGGTTCTGTTTTGGTAAGTTTTACAGACTTCAACAAAGGTTTCGATTCGTCAAAATTTTTTGATTGGCTGGGTTCAGCGAAGCTTGTGCCTTGTTGAATTATAATCTGCGTTGCCCCTATCTACAAACTCATTGTCCTCAATTATGCTTGCTCGTCATAGTCTGCGACTATGTCGTTTCAAACTTCATAAAGCTTTTCTACTTCTGAATGATCATGAAACTTGTTCTCGGAAAGGTCTTGCAAGCCTTCTTCTATCGCGTCTTTTTCCGCTTGGCTTATTTCGTTCCACCAGTCTTTATCTGTGGCGAGTTTCATGAGTTTATCCAAGAGTTGTGTATCATGGATTTGTGTAATCCATTCTATTAAATGATATTTTTTTGATTGTATGTCCATTGTAGGCCTTTTTACAAAAACACTTTTTTTTTGTGCTAGGCGGAAAAAAACTGCTGGGTGCAGTCTGCTAAAAAGCCACTTCAAATTTATTAAGGTTGAAATACTCGCTGTCGCGGGAAAAATCCATTATCAAATAAACCGATAATTAGTTTTATAGACCCCCAGGATTGTCGAAAACCCTTGAGGTCTAAAAAAGCTGTTTCCAGCCTTACTTTTGCTGATTATCATAAACCCAACCCGCATCCAGCAGCAACATTTCTTCTTCGCTTATACCTTTCTTTTGAGCTTTCTCACGGATCATTTCCATATAAGATTCGCTTCCCCTGATTCTTTCTACAATGGCTTTGATGGCTATTTTCTTTTGCAACGCTTCAGTTCCACCATCTTTGATTAGTTCATACACATCATCGATAAAGCCAAAGCCAAAGCGGTTCATATTGGCATCGGTTTGGATAAGCAGAATCACATCATTATCAGCTATATAATCGAATAAATCGACCTGTGATATGTCTTTGGGCGGTGTGTTGTCGGGGAAGAAAATCTGCTTGTTGTAATACCAAAAACTATTGTCTTTAAAACCGCGTGTGGCATAACTACCACCAAACCACTGCCAATAATAGCTGTCTGCAACGGTAATTACCGACGGCATTTCTGATTCGTTTTTTACCTCAAATTGAAATTCCGGATAAGGCATGGCGTAATCATCAGGTGGAAAAATGATATTCATGCCTTCCCACAAGTCACGGTCGGGCGAGCGGAGTTTGTTAGTAAGCTGAATATTTCCCAGCTCAAAATCAATGAAATCGGTTTGAAAATGATTTTCCATCAGTTTAAAAACAGAATCGAAAACCAGTCCCAATCCGTAATAGCTCCAGTGGATTCCAGCCTTTGGGAACAGGGCGTAGCGGCTGCTGTCTTTTATAGCAGCAAACCAGTCGTTTCCGCCAATCACATCAACCTGCTCCTCCCGCAATCCGTTGTAATAAGCTGTATAATTTTGTTTTCCAATGGAATCGGGCTGATAATTAGCGGGAATAAACTCCGGAAAATAACTGCCTTTTCCCGGCGCGAGTACCACAATCAGTTGTTTGTCATTTGCGTTGAGCCAGTCATTAACAGCAGCCGTTTTTTCAATGTCAGCATTTACTTTTTCGTCGCCCACATAATCTAAGCCATACATCGCTTTGATGTAGTTCAGCTCAAACAAATAGCCTTCTTTGCCGACAATCACTCCTTGTGCATTGACCGTGTCGAATAAGCTGTACTGCAATTGGTTGTATAGCCTAACCAGGTGAGGTCTGTAGCCAATATGATGTTCTATATAAGTATTGAGGCTGTCCTGATAGCTGCTTTCCAGGAAGTTATCCAAATACCATTTGGGTTTTTGCGGAACGGTAAAAGCGCCTTTCAACTGACGAATTTTGGGTACGTCAAACGTTTGCTGGATAAACGGAAGAATCATCATCAGCAATAGCAAAACGAACAGGCTATGTTTGATCCACTTTTGCATTAAAACCTGAAATAAATAAAAGGATTAAATCCACTGGAGGTGATGGCACTCAGGCTGATAATAAAGAGTAGAATAGAAATCAAAACCATCAGCAAAATAGCCCTAAACGACTGTTTTTTACCATAAACTTTTTTCTGCCAGCCTTCTATTTTTGGTGAATAAGCCAAGGCAGCAAAGAGCGCAGCAAAAATCATTGTCATCCAAACGGATTGATTAACAAACACGGTGTTTCCGTTTCTAAAACTAAACATGCCGCCTACAAAATGCCACAGCTGATCCATACTTTCCGAGCGGAACAGCACCCAGCCAATCAGTGTAATGACAAAAGTGATGATGACACTTGGAAACTTCCCGATTAGCTTGTAAAACTTGAGCAAAAAGAGGCGGTCGGCAACCAGAAAAAAACCGTGGAAAGCACCCCATAGCACGAAATTCCAGGCGGCACCATGCCATAATCCAGAGATTAAAAACACCAGCCAAAGGTTGAAATACATGCGTAAGGCATTCACGCGATTTCCGCCCAGCGGGATGTACAGATAGTCGCGCATCCAACGCCCCAGCGTGATATGCCAGCGCCGCCAGAATTCGGAAATATTCTGTGAGATATACGGGTTGTTAAAGTTCTCCGGAAAGTCAAAACCAATCATCCGGCCCAAACCGATAGCCATATCAGAATAGCCCGCGAAATCGTAATAAATCTGGAAGGCATAGGCCAAAATTCCAATCCATAAAGTGATGGTAGCCAGCTGTGTAGGGTCAGCAGCAAAAACGCTGTCGGCATAAGCACCCAGCGGGTTTGCAATCAATACTTTTCTGCCCAGACCTACCGCGAAACGGAAAAATCCGCTAAGTCGGTTATCCACATTTTCATTCTGACGGCGGTCAACCAATTGCTCGGCAATCTCGTTGAAACGTACTATTGGGCCAGCGATAAGCTGTGGAAACATCAGGATATACAGTGCGAGATCAGATACTTTTTTCAATGGCGGATGCACGCCGCGATGCACATCAACGGCATAAGTCATTTTTTGAAAAGTGAAAAACGAAATGCCGATTGGTAAGGCCACATGCGTCCAGACAATAGGTTCGCTGCCAAACTGTTGCAGCACCCAGTCGAGGTTTTCTACGAAAAAGTTGGCGTACTTAAAATAGGCCAGCAAACCTATATTTAGAGTTACGCTAATGCCTGTAAACCAGCGTTTTTTGTTGCCGGAAGATCCATACATCCATTTCACGATATAAAAATCGATGAGGATACTGGCGATCACGATAAAGATGAAATCGGGTGCGCCCCACGCATAAAAGAAGATGCTAGCCAGTAAGGCCACATAGTTTTTAGCTATGCGCGGCACGATAAAATACATGAGCAAAAATGCCGGAAGGAAATAAAGTAGAAACAGACTGCTGCTAAAAACCATAGCAATGGATTTGATTCAGAAAAGGCAAAATTAACAGAATATCGTTTAAAACCGATAAGTATTGAAAGCTGTATTGCTAAAAACTTTTGAACTGCAACGGTCTGCGTAACAAACAGGCGGTGATTGGGCAGATTTTACTAAATTTGTCAACTTTTCTTTTCTACATTAGCGCATTCAAAAAAATAACGTTCATGCGAAAAACTAAGCCACGTCTTTCTTTCTGGGATATCTGGAATATGAGTTTTGGTTTCCTGGGCATTCAAATGGGATTTGCTTTGCAAAATGCCAATGCCAGCCGAATTTTACAAACTTTTGGTGCTGACGTAGAGCATCTTTCCTGGTTTTGGCTCGTGGCGCCGATCACCGGAATGATTGTGCAGCCCATCATTGGTCACTATAGCGATCAGACCTGGAACCGCTTAGGACGCCGCCGTCCGTATTTTCTCACGGGCGCTGTCTTGGCTTCTATTGGTCTTATTTTGATGCCCAACGCACCAGCTTTTGCCACTTATATGCCAGCCTTGTGGATTGGCGCCGGCATGCTAATGGTGATGGACGCTTCCTTTAATGTGGCTATGGAGCCTTTCAGGGCTTTGGTGGCCGACAAGCTGCCTACTGATCAGCGAACACTTGGGTTTTCGGTGCAAACTTTGTTGATTGGGATCGGCGCAGTGGTAGGCTCGTGGCTTCCTTACGTGCTTTCCAACTGGTTTGGGTTTGACGAAATTGCAGGGCCCGGCGAAGTGCCGCTCAGCCTTAAATTGTCCTTCTTTGTTGGTGCAGGAATATTGGTTTCAACCATTATTTGGACGGTTGTAACCACCAAAGAATATTCGCCCGAAGAGCAGGAAATGTATATGGAAGATGAACCGGAAATTGACGCAGAACCCGCCCGCTTCATAGATATTTTCAAAGACTTTGCCAATATGCCTTCTACCATGAAACAGCTGGGTTTGGTGCAGTTTTTTAGCTGGTTTGCGCTTTTCTCAATGTGGGTTTTTACTACACCGGCTTTGGCGCAGCATGTTTGGGGGCTTTCTCCCGATGATACAAGTTCGGCAGCTTTTAACGAAGCAGGTGATTACGTTGGGGTGATTTTCGGCGTTTATAACTTGGTGGCCGCGATTTTCGCGATGGCATTACCCGTTATCGCTGCTAAAATCGGCCGCAAACGCACCCACGCTTTCAACCTTACTATTGGTGGCTTAGGACTGATTTCTATTGTGTTTATCACCTCACCGGATATGAAATGGTTACTCAACCTCAGCATGATAGGCGTTGGAATAGCCTGGGCAAGTGTTTTGGCGATGCCTTATGCTATTTTAGCGGGCTCTATCCCGGCACGGAAAATGGGCGTTTATATGGGGATATTTAATTTCTTTATCACTTTCCCGCAAATTGTAAACGGTGTTTTCGGCGGGCCGATTGTGAAATATTTTTATGGTGGAAACGCTATCTACGCGATAGTTACTGCCGGTCTGCTTTTGATAGTGGGTGCAGTTTCAGTATTATTTGTGAAGGATGAAGATGATATAGTGAAGCTGTAAAGCAGAAAATAGACTGAAAAAAAATCCGGTAGAAATTATTTCTATCGGATTTTTTTTGCCTTTTAGGAATGTTTTACCACCCAAGTTTTTCTGAAAATTCTTCATCAATTGTCTTATGCAACAAATCGCAGCCAAAATCGAACAGGCGTTTGGGATTGTCTGCTTTCATATAGTTGAAATGAAGGTTTTTATAATCACCTCGACGCGGAAATAACGTAATAGCTTCTTCCAAGGCTTCACTGGAATTTTTCGGGCTGCTGAAGCCCGTTTTTTCCAAAAGCATGGCCAATTGCTTAAAGGAATCGTGTTCAATATTCACTTCAACTTGCTGCTCAATCTGCTGAATTTTTCGCTGTGAGTTGGTGTAAGAACCGCCAAACTCCCAAGGCATGGAAGCGGGTAAAATCAAATCGGCCATGCGTGCGGTATCGCTCATCCATAAATCCTGAACAACAGTAAAATCAATGCTTTCAAGCTGTTTTTTGATGCTTTCTTTGTCAAAAGCACAGCCCAGCGGATCTTCACCAAAAATGAGCGCATTCTTGATTTTCCCTTCTTGCAGCAGCTTTTCAAGCTTGTTTACGCGTTGCGAAAGTTGGTCTGTCTTCCAGATAAATTTCATGCGGTGTTGCCTGTCTTTGTCCAGGATGGGTTCGGTGCCAACGCCAATTGATGGACAAACACCCATATCGAAGATGCCGTGTGCATTATTTTTTTCTTTCAGTGCGATAAGTCCGTTGGCGGTTTTGCCGAGCTTTCCGGTAAGCATCGCCAGGCTATGCATCGCCAGGCTCGCATTTCCCGAAAGTGCTTTTTCCTGGAAGATAAGCAGGGCATTCATTTCGTTGTTGTATCGGTTCGCGAAGGCGGCAACTGTTTCTTCATCCGTGCCGGCAACCCGAAGCATTTTTGAGTAATCAGCGGCAAGCAAAGCCATTTTATAAGCCTCGAAACCTTCGGTGCGCTCGTTTATAAATAGTTCGTTTTGTAACTTATTGGCAATCAGATACCGATTTACTGCCTGAATGAAATGGAAGTAGTTATCTATTTCAATACACTGATCCGCTTTTTTACTGAACGCGCTGTTTTTTAGGTGCGTAAGATGCACCACCTCAATGCCTTCTTTAAATTTGGTATTAAAGATCAACTGGTTGATAACCGGATGATCGTAGTGCAAATTGCCACCGGCAACAAATATTTTACTTGCGCCACGGATATCGCAATAAGAAGCGTTTTCGTTGGAATTATGGAAGTAGCCGTTGCCACGTCCCAAATAATGAAAGCTGCTGACATTGTTGGTTTTAAAGCCTGCACGCGCCAGCTTTTGAATCATGTACAATTCTTCGTTGGTGAGCCGTGCGCCACCAAAAAAGGCGTTTGCGTCCGGCTCTACTGCCCTAAACGTATTGTAGATGAGTTCATAAGCTTCTTCAAAGGAGATTTCCTTAAAACCATCTTTTGTTTTAAGCCAGGGTTTTGTAATCCTTTTTGGATAGTTGAAAAGCTTGTAACCAAACAGGATCCTGCGGTTGATATAGCCTAATCTGTTGATTTCCCCAGTTCGGCTTTCGGCTTTGTGAAATTGTCCGTTTTGGTGCATCAAGTTCACTTCATAGCCTTCTGAGCCGAACATATCGATGGTTTCAACGGGTTTGGGTGCAGCCGGTCCGGGTTCATGGCCGTTGTTTTCGCTTAGCGCGCCAGTGGGGCAGGTGGTGAGGCATAAGCCACAGCTTTCGCAAGTGGTTTCCTGCAATGGCAGTCCCATAACTGGGGCCATTATTCGCTTGAAGTCGTGGTCGATAAGCTCAAGTGCGTTAGCGCCAACCACCTCATCGCAAATTCTGATGCAGCGGCTGCACAGGATACATTTGTTGTTGTCGATTTTTATAAAAGGATGCCTATAGTCGATCGGATAGTCTACAAATTTTACTGAATAGTTTTTTTGTTTGGTCTCATAAGCTGTAGCGTATTCCTTGAGCTTGCAATCGGTATGATGGTCGTTCAATAGAAGTTCCAGCGCTGTTTTGCGTGCTTTAATCACGGATGCTGTTGCCGTATTTACCTTCATGCCGGGCGTAATTTTTGTAGAGCAACTTGGCTGATGGTCGGTCAAACCTTCTACTTCAACCATACAAACATTGCAGGATGGATGGGGTTCAATGCGCGAATCGTGGCAAAGTGTTGGAATTTCAATCCCGTATCGGCTGGCGCATTCAAAGATAGTTTCGCCCTGAATACCGTTAACGGTTTTTCCGTTAAGTTCTAACTTGATATACTGATTCATAATGTTGACTTTCTTTTAAAATTACACTATTATAACGGCTTCAAATCTGCAAGCCCTGAAACACTCACCGCAATGGCTACATATTTTCTGATTGATGACATGGACCTTTTTTCGGCTGCCATCAATGGCATATTCCGGACATTTTGCGGCACAAACTGCGCATCCGGTGCATTTGTGCGGGTCAATCTTATATTTCAAAACCGGCTTGCTCATTTTTGTAGGACCTTTGAAAACCTGCCTTCCTTAGTTGCTATTTGTCCTGTATAAACGGTCTTTTCCATCGCTGCATGAGCCTGAAAAGTTCTTCTAACGGACGTTTTTTTATTATTCTTATGATTCACATTGAAGACGGTCTTAGTTTGAAATGAAAGATTAGTAAACGACTAAATTAGACATTCTAAACGAGAAAAAAGTTCATTAAACACTGATATGCAGCAATTTATATTTAGTCTAAATTAAGTGAGTTAATGGATTTGTGTTTCCAAAGTGGATATATTAGCCTATAAAGGTTAATATTTTGTTAAAGGAGGAGCTTCGAGAGGAACTTAGAGAAGTTCCTGTGCTGTTAAGAATATTGTGTTTACAGGTTTTATTGCAGATCTCGTTGATTTTCGCTGATTTCTTTTTCCGCATTAATCTGCCCAATTAACGGGAAGCACTTTTTCTGTCTAAGGAGCAAAAGCTGTTACTGATCAAAAAATAGTTTTGTATGTTTTACCTTTGCCCGAAATATTTGCATGTCAAAGCTTATTGATACCTGGAAACAGCAGCAAAAAACTGCACAAAAGCTTAACAATCAATTTGTTAAGAAGCTAAAAATACGTCCGCCGAAAAAGTTGGATGAAATTACCGGAGAGCTTCACGATGAGGTGTTTAGCGAAATTAACTGTCTCGATTGTGCCAATTGTTGCAAGAGCATTCCTCCTCTTTTAAATGATAACGACATCAGGAAGCTATCGAAAACACTGGGTTTGAGCAGCAGTGATTTTCACGAAAAATATGTGCGTATTGATGAAGATGGCGACCGTGTGATAGCATCGACGCCCTGCCCGTTTTTGCTGGATGATAACAGTTGTAGTGTTTACGAAGCCAGACCAAAAGCTTGCCGGCAATATCCACATACCGACCGCGCTCAATTTGTCTCAAGCCTGAAACTGCATGCCGAAAATAGCAGATACTGTCCGGCGGTTTTCCACATACTGCAACGGCTTCAACACAAGCTTGATTGAGCGTAAACAGGATTACGTATCTTTGCCGAAATTTTAGTTTTATGGCTAACTCTAACTTTGTAGATTTTGTAAAAATATTTTGTCGCTCAGGAAAAGGAGGTGCCGGTTCGGCGCACTTAAGGCGCGAAAAGTTTGTGCAAAAAGGAGGGCCCGATGGTGGCGATGGTGGCAGAGGCGGTCATGTGATTATCCGCGGAAATGCGCAGCGATGGACTTTGCTTCACCTGCGTTATACCAAACATCTTTTTGCCGGTCATGGCGGATCGGGCGGAAAACAGCAGCGCAGCGGAGCAAGCGGCGAGGATATTTATATCGACGTACCCATCGGAACCATTGCCATTAACGACGAGACAGGTGAAAAAATGGCTGAAATTTCAGAGCATGGCCAAGAGGTGATTTTGATTAAAGGTGGGCGTGGTGGATTAGGAAACACGCATTTTAAGTCGTCAACGAATCAAACACCACGTTTTGCACAGCCAGGCGAAGATATCACTGAATTCTATATAAATATTGAGCTGAAACTATTGGCTGATGTGGGTTTGGTGGGCTTCCCCAATGCTGGGAAATCTACACTGCTGTCAACGGTTTCGGCGGCCAAGCCGGAAATTGCGGATTATCCATTTACTACCCTTACACCAAACCTCGGCATTGTAAGTTATTACAATCATCAATCTTTTGTAATGGCTGATATTCCCGGGATTATTGAAGGCGCTTCTGAGGGTAAGGGGTTGGGATTAAGGTTTTTACGACATATCGAACGCAACTCTATTTTGTTGTTTATGGTGCCTGCTGATACTGCTGATATTGCTAAGGAATACAAAGTGCTATTGGACGAGCTGGAAGCATATAATCCGGAGCTGCTGGACAAAAGCAGGGTTTTAGCCATAAGCAAAAGCGATTTGTTGGATGAGGAGCTGAAAAGCGAAATGAAAACACAACTGCCCGACCTGCCATCGATATTTATCAGTTCGCTGAGTGGCGAAGGCATCAAAGAGTTGAAGGATATGCTTTGGGCTGAACTGAATAGTTAGCGTTTTTTTGAAAGACTATAAACTAAGATATAAAAACAAGTCCGTAGGACTTTCCTGTGAATAACGCCCGGATTTATCCGGGTGTTTTTTCTCCAAAACATAAAAAAACCGGTAAACACCGGTTTTTTTGAAATCATTTTATCCAATCATTTTTCTTGGATCTACCCATTCCGTAAATTCGGTATCGGTAAGCAAACCCAGTTCCATCGCCGCCTGGCGCAGGGTGGTTTTCTCGGAATGTGCTTTTTTAGCAATCTTGGCAGCGTTTTCATAGCCGATATGTGTATTGAGCGCGGTTACCAACATCAAGGAGTTTTCTAGATTTTGTGCAATACGGCTTTCGTCAGCTTCTATGCCATTCACGGCATGTTCGGTAAAGCTGATGCAGGCATCGCCCAGCAGTCGTGCGGCTTGCAGTAAATTGGCAATCATCACCGGCTTAAACACGTTCAGTTGAAAATGTCCTTGCATGCCGCCGACAGCAATGGCAGCGTCGTTTCCAATCACCTGAGCGCAAACCATGCTGATAGCTTCGTTTTGTGTAGGGTTCACTTTTCCGGGCATAATGGAGGAGCCGGGTTCGTTGGCCGGCAATTCAATTTCGCCAATGCTACACCGTGGCCCGCTAGCCAAAAGTCGGATATTATTGGCGATATGCATCAGGCTCACAGCGAGTTGGCGCAAAGCACCCGAAGTTTCTACAATGGCGTCGTGTGCTGAAAGTGCTTCAAATTTGTTGGGTGCTGTGATAAATGGAAGTCCGGTAAGTGCTGCTATTGTTTCGGCAACTTTTTCCGAATAGCCTTTGGGTGTGTTTATTCCTGTTCCTACAGCGGTGCCACCCAGCGCAAGTTCGCTCAGGTGCGGAAGGGTGTTTTTGAGTGCTTTTAGGCCGTAGTTGAGTTGTGCCACATAGCCTGAAAATTCTTGTCCGAGCGTTAGCGGCGTAGCATCCATCAGGTGGGTGCGTCCGGCTTTTACGATATCTTTAAAGTCTTCAGCTTTTTGCTGCAAGGCATCACGCAAAGTCTCCACGCCTGGAATTGTGATTTCTATCAGCACTTTGTAGGCGGCGATGTGCATAGCCGTTGGGAAAGTATCGTTGGATGATTGCGATTTATTCACGTCATCATTGGGATGGATCGTTTTTTTGGCATCATCCAGTTTTCCGCCATTGATTACGTGGGCGCGGTTGGCTAGCACTTCGTTCATATTCATGTTACTCTGTGTGCCAGAGCCTGTTTGCCAGATTACCAGCGGAAAGTTGTCGGCCAAATGTCCTGCCAGCACTTCATCAGCTGCTTTTGCAATAAGGTCGCATTTTTCCTGTGTCAGCACACCAAGTGCTGCGTTGGTGATGGCTGCCGCCTTTTTCAGCGTAGCAAAAGCGTGAATAATTTCTTTGGGCATGGAGCCTTCTTCACCAATTTTGAAGTTGTTGCGTGAACGCTCGGTTTGTGCACCCCAATATTTTTCGGCAGGAACTTCCACGTTTCCCATCGTGTCTTTTTCAATTCTGTATTGCATAGTATTGGATATTTTATTGGTTAAAAAAAGATTTATTATTTTTTATCCATCCTCTGGGACAGAGAATTAAGTTGCCCGCTAAGCTGCTGAATGCTGTCCTGCAAATCCTCGTTAGTGGCAGGCGTTATGAGGTCTAAATGTTTACAAACGATCAGCAACGTTTCGGTTTCTACCAAGGCCGTTTTAGCATCGGCTACCGAAATTTTGCCATTACTGCTCAGCGCAGCGGCTAACAGCATCGGGATATTGGTAGTTTTGTCGCGCAGCTTTTGTCCCATACCGTTTTTTTCTGATTCAGGAAAAAACGCGGTGATGGAGTAAATCTCTTTTACAAAAGCCATCAAGGGTTCCCACAAGGGTAAGGATTCAAATTTTTGGGTTGGTTTCATAATATTGTGTTTAAATTTTCCGGTGGATCGGCCCAAACGGCTTTGTTTTCGTGAATAATAATTGGGCGTTTTAACAATTTTGGATTTGCTACGATGGCGTTGATCCATTCCGCTTCCGTCAGTTTTTTGTCTCTCAACTCCTTTTTGTAGATGTCTTCTTGCTTGCGGATTAATTCCTCGGCGGGAAGTCCTGTTTTTTGGATAATTTCTTTTATTTCGTCTTCACGGATGCCTTCTTTAAGGTAATTAACGATTTCAAAATCAATAGATTTCTGTTCCAGGAAGGCTAATCCGGCCCTGGATTTTTTACATCGCGGATTGTGATAAATTTTCATCGTGTTAAATAGTATTTATAGTGTCAAAAAAACCTGTAGAAATGGCTTCTTAACCACAAATTTAATTATACGTCATTGCCAAATTCCATCAGGTAAGCTTTGATAAATCCGTTGATATTACCATCCAAGACGGCTTGTACGTTAGATGTTTCGTGGCCTGTGCGCACGTCTTTCACCAACTTATAGGGATGCATCACATACGATCGGATTTGTGATCCCCATTCTATTTTTTTCTTGCTTCCTTCAATGATGTCGATGGCTTCCTGCTTTTTGCGCAACTCCATTTCGTAGAGCTGCGACTTGAGCATCTGCATGGCTTTTTCGCGGTTTTGCACTTGCGAGCGGGTTTCCTGACATTCGATTACCAGTCCTGATGGCGCATGCCGCAAGCGGACGGCAGTTTCTACCTTGTTCACATTTTGTCCGCCCGGCCCGCTTGACCGGAAGGTGTCCCAACTTATTTCGGAGGAATTTACCACGATGTCAATATCATCATCGACCACGGGATACACATAAACCGATGCAAAAGAAGTATGTCTGCGACTTGCTGAATCGAAAGGCGAGATGCGCACAAGACGGTGCACACCATTTTCGCTTTTCAGGTTGCCAAAAGCATATTCGCCATCAATTTCGAGTGAAACATTTTTGATGCCGGCCACTTCACCTTCTTGAATATCAAGTTCTTTCACTTTATAGCCGCTAGCCTCAGCCCACATCATATACATACGCATCAGCATTTGCGCCCAGTCCTGACTTTCTGTTCCGCCCGCACCGGCATTGATGCTGATAATGGCCGGAAGCTTGTCTTCCTCGCCAGAAAGCATATTCCAAAATTCAAGCTCCTCCACTTCATGCAGGCATTTTTCGTAAGCCTGAATTACTTCTGCTTCCTCAGCGTCGCCGCTTTGATACAGCTCCATGCCAATTTCCAGCTCTTCAAAAAGCGATGCAGCTTTTGCATAGGATTCTGTCCAGCGTTTTTTTTCTGTGATTTGTTTTAGCAGTATTTCTGCTTTTTTTGAGTCATCCCAAAAACCGGGAGCCTGTGTACGTTCTTCATCTTCACCGATTTCCATCAATTTGCGGTCGATGTCAAAGATACCTCCTCAAGGCTTCGAGCCTTTTACGCAATTCTTTTTGGGATTCTATTAGAACCATATATTTTTGTGTATAAGTTGAATTGTATGAAGCACAAAGTTAGAAAGAAATCTGGTTTAGCTGTTTCTTTGGTGCTTTGTACTAATGCATTTCATTGATGATTTCCCAGATTAAATTGGACTGAAAGCCCTTTTGAAGTGCGTATTGCGCCAATTTTATCCGGTATTTGTAAGGATCACTTTCGTTGATTTTTTTATTAGAAAGCACTTTCGTTAGGATTTCCCGATATTCCTCTTCCTCAATTTCTGATAAGCCAATCTGAATCATCAGTTCGGAAAGGCCCTTGTTGAGCATGCCAGCCATAATCTTATTGCGACCCCAGCGGTTATTACGCATTTTTCCGAGAGCGTAAGCACGTGCAAAACGCTCTTCGTTAATCATGTCCTCTTCTTCAAGTTGGGTGATAATTTTAACGATTTGATTGTCTGAAACCGACCAGCTTTTCAACTTTTGACGTACTTCAGCAATAGTTCGCTCCTGAAAATCACAATAACGGCGGGCTTTTTCAAGGAAATACGGGGTTGTCGAATCCTGTGCTGTCATTGTTTATTAGTTGGAAAAATAATGAAGGTCAACATCAAAAATAAGTACAGAGTTGGCCGGTATCCCTGGCCGTGATTTGTTCCCGTAAGCCAATGTTGACGGAATAAAAAGTTTGATTTTACCGCCCTCGCCTATGAGCGTAATGCCAATTTGCCAGCCTTGTATCAAAGAAGAAAGTCTACTGGTAAAAAACTCGCCTTTATCAAAACGATGACCATCCAGCAGCCTTCCATCATATGAAACAGTAACGGTGGAGCTAAGGATTGGCTTGGCCTCTCCGCCCGGTTCACCAATGACATAAAAAACACCACTCGGATCTTCTACTGCTTGTATGTTGTTCTTTTCTAAATAGTTGATGATTTTTTGCTTGTCAATATCATCCTGGTTTACCACCTGCTTTTCTTTGCAGGCACTAATGCTCATTATCACTACTAAAATGCTAAAAAATAATGTTCTCATAATTTTTGTTGGATTAATTGCTGAACGAGTTTTGGAACGCCAATGGCAGCTTTTTCGGCTATAACACGCACATTTGTAGTGTCATCGCTGAGTTTAGTTTTTGGATCTATTAAAAATATCGGACAGTTTTTTGGCACAAAATCTACCAGTCCGGCAGCTGGATAAACCACTAAAGAAGTGCCGATGACGATAAAATAATCTGCTTTTTTTACTTGCTCGATGGCTTCATCAATATGTGGAACGTATTCGCCAAACCAGACGATGTGAGGGCGTAGTTGCGCGCCTCTTTCACAGTTGTCGCCCAGCTTAAGTTCCCAGCTATCAAGTAGATAAACCAGCTCGGGGTGTTTTGTGCTACGCGCTTTGCGCAGCTCTCCATGAAGGTGCAAAACCTGAGATGAGCCGGCACGTTCGTGCAGATCATCCACATTTTGGGTGATAATCTGTACTTGAAAATGATTTTCCAGATCAGCAAGTGCCAGGTGAGCAGCATTGGGTTTGCATTCCAGAAGCTGTTTGCGGCGGACGTTGTAAAAATCCAAAACCAGCTGCGGATTTTGCTGCCAGGCGCTCGGAGTGGCAAGGTCTTCAAAGCGATGGTTGCGCCAAAGCCCGTCATCATCCCTGAAGGTTTTGATACCACTTTCAGCACTGATGCCGGCTCCGGTAAGTACTACAATTTTTTTCAAGACTTTTTAATTTTGGTTTATGCAAAAATAGCTATTTTCGAGTGCTTTTGAAGGAATAGATGAATGGGGTTTAAAAATAGCCTTTTTCTAAGGCTGTATTAAAGATTATTTACCAACAAAATCCCGTCCGAAAGCTATACTTCTTCGGCATTAAATGATTAAAATTAAGAGCCCATTCCGAAAAGTAATACTCTGCCACGAAAACACCAAATCACAAAGAAAGCACGAAGATTATAATACTAATAATCAACATATTGTGCTACTTATGACCTTGGAGACTTAGTGGCATTTCTTTATTTCTTGACTTTTCGGAGGAGGCTCAAAATAATGCGTAATAAATTTTCAGTTTTTTCTACTCCCACCTTCAAATCCTTATTATTGAGGCTGATTGTTCGCTTTTTAAGGCTTGATTGTAAGGGTTAAATTCGTATTTTTGCCAGTTCTTTTTAGACTGGGCTCTATGTTACACATCAAAACCGAAAATATATGATTTTAGGCTTATTAAAGGAATACGGCACTGAAACCCGTGTGGCGTTGCTTCCTGAAACTGTAAAGGCTTTTATCGATCTCAAGGTAGAAGTATTGGTGGAAAAAGACGCAGGGAACTTAGCATTCGCGTCAGATGCTGATTATCTGGCTGTTGGAGCAAAAATAGTTTCACGTCCGGAAGTGTTTGACAAGTCAGAGGTGTTGTTGCAAATCCAGCCACCAACAGCTGACGACACCGAAAAAATTAAAGCTACGCAGGTTTGGATTAGTGCTTTTAACCCGCTTTGGGAAACCGAACTGGTAAAAATCTTTTTGACTAAAGGGATCACTACGTTCAGCCTCGATTTAATCCCGCGTACCTCAAGGGCGCAGGCCATGGATATTCTATCATCGATGGCAACAGTTTCCGGCTATATGGCTGTATTGGAAGCGGCATCAAAATTACCCACTTTTTTCCCGATGTTTATGACGGCTGCCGGAACTATCCGCCCGGCCAATGTCTTGATTTTGGGTGCTGGAGTTGCTGGTTTACAGGCTATTGCAACTTCGCGTAAGCTGGGTGCCCAGGTACAGGTATTCGACGTTCGCTCAGCGGTTAAAGAAGAGGTGCTGAGTTTGGGCGGGAAATTTGTGGAAGTGGAAGGCGCTACCGAAGATAAAGCTGCCGGCGGGTATGCTGTTGAGCAAACAGAAGAATTCAAAAAGAAGCAGCAGCAAGCCATAAACGACCATGCAGCAAAAGCCAATGTGGTGATTTGTACCGCTCAGATTCCTGGGCGAAAAGCACCACTTTTGCTTCCAACACATGCTGTAGAAGCTATGAAGCCTGGTTCGGTCATCATCGACCTGGCCGCATCCAGTGGTGGAAACTGTGAACTCACAAAAGACAATGAAACAGTTGTGCACAAAGGCGTTACCATCATTGGTCAATCGAATTACCCAGCACAAAAACCTATTGATGCCAGCCGGATGTTTGGCAAAAATGTGCAGAATTTTATGAAACTCATCATCGGTGAAGAAGGTGAGCTGACGCTTAATTTCGAAGATGACATCGTGAAAGGAACCTGCATCACCCACAAAGGCGAATTGTATAATGAAAGGGTAAAATCAATAATCGAAAAAGCATAAAAATATGGAACAAGCATTAATATTTTTCTTTGAAAATAAAGAGGCGATTTTTATCATCGCGCTATCCGTTTTTGTGGGTATTGAAGTGATATCAAATGTGCCGGCAGTATTGCATACCCCGCTTATGTCGGGCGCAAACGCGATTAGCGGTGTGATTATCGTTGGAGGAATAATCCTGGTTGGCCATGCCAATCTCACAAGTTTTTCGCTGAACCTGGTTTTAGGGGTTTTAGCGTTGGTTTTTGGAACCTTGAACGTAGTTGGCGGCTTTGCCGTTACCGATAGGATGCTCGAAATGTTTAAAAAGAAAAAAAAGTAAGCAGTTATGGATAAAGTTTTAGGAACAATAAACGGAATGGATTTCACTATAGGTGATTCGCTGCTTGAGCTGAGTTACCTGATTGCCGCCCTTTTGTTTGTATATGGATTGAAATTGCTCTCGCATCCGGCCACTGCCCGCCGTGGAAACCTTTGGGCTGCCGGTGGTATGGGGCTGGCAATGATCACGACTTTGCTGCTTCATAAAAATGACAGCGGAGCCGGAATCCCACTTCTTAATATGTGGATTATCATTGCTTTTATCGGTATTGGATCTGCGATTGGATGGATAATAGCCCGTAGGGTGAAAATGACAGCCATGCCACAGCTGGTGTCCCTGTTTAACGCATCAGGAGGTGCTGCCTCTATGCTGGTCGCCTTGTTAGAATATCCCAATGCCATTGCCGGTGATATTGGTTCTATCCTTGTTACTGTACTCGGGCTGATAATCGGTTCGGTTGCTTTTAGCGGAAGCGTGATAGCGTGGGCCAAACTCGATGGGAGAGTGGGCGACATCATGAAACCTTTCATGACCTATATTAACCTGGTTTTATTGATTGTTACTTTGGGAATGGGTGTTTTTGTCGTGTTTTCACCAACTCCTCCTTCTGATTTGATGTGGGCAATTTACGCGCTTACCGTCCTTTCGCTGGTATATGGAGTGATGTTTGTAATGCCTATTGGCGGTGCCGATATGCCTGTTGTGATTTCATTGTTGAACGCACTCACCGGGATCGCGGCAGCAATGGCCGGGTTTATTTATGGCAACCAGGCCATGATACTTGGTGGTATCCTGGTTGGTGCAGCCGGAATGATTTTGACCATGTTGATGTGTAAAGCCATGAACCGTTCGTTATTAAATGTGATCATCGGTTCGTTTGGCGGAGGCGGAGCAGCAGGAGCGGAACATGAGCATGGCACTATCAAAGAGATACAGCTGAGCGATGCAGCAGTTTTGTTGAGCTACTCTCAGAAAATCGTGATCATTCCCGGTTATGGTTTAGCCGTAGCTCAGGCACAACATATCGTCCACGAATTGGATGCCTTGTTGGAAGGCAAAGGCATAGAAGTAAAATACGCCATTCATCCAGTTGCCGGACGTATGCCGGGACATATGAACGTGCTGTTAGCCGAAGCCGATGTTCCTTATGAGCAACTGGTGGAAATGGATGCCATCAATCCAGATATGCCAAATGTTGATGTAGCCATTGTGATTGGTGCCAACGATGTGGTGAACCCAGCAGCTTATGACGATCCGAGCAGCCCGATCTATGGCATGCCGATTATCGACGCTCACCTTGCCAAAAACATCATCATTATGAAACGTGGAATGGGGAAAGGTTATGCAGGAATTGAAAATTACCTGTTCTTCAATGATAAAACCCGTATGTTGTTTGGTGATGCCAAGAGCTCAATCCAGAAACTGGTGAACGAAATCAAGAGCATGTAAAACAATAAAAGCACAAAGTTGTGTAAAAAAATAACCCTGTTCGGAACTTCTCCAAACAGGGTTATTTTTTATTCAAGATTTTTTAGCTTAATCGAATAACTTCATATCATCCAAAGTTTTCATCACTTTTTTCACCGCTTCTGATGACTCATGCAGCAAGATTTTTTCTTCTTTATTGAGATCAACCTCTATGATTTCCTCAATTCCTTTGCGGCCCAATTTTACCGGTACACCGAGGTAAACATCCTTCAGGCCATATTCGCCCTGAAGCATGGCACAAACTGGAAACACCCGGTTTTGGTCGTCAACGATGGCTTCAACCATTTGGGCTGCAGCGGCTCCCGGAGCATACCAGGCCGAGGTTCCCATCAGGTTTACCAACTCGCCACCACCTTTTTTAGTGCGGTCTACAATTTTATCTAATTCTTCTTTTCCTAATAATTCGGTTACAGGGATTCCGGCTATTGAAGTATAACGTGGCAGCGGAACCATGGTGTCGCCGTGGCCACCCATCAGCAAGGCATGTACATCTTCGGGAGATACGTTTAGGGCATCGCAGATAAAGGCACGATAACGCGCTGTATCGAGCGTTCCGGCCATTCCGAAAACTTTACGTGACGGCTTGTTGCTCGCCAAAAAGGCAGCATAAGTCATTACATCGAGAGGATTAGATACGACAATAATAATGGCATCGGGAGAGTATTTTACCGCTTTTTCGGTAACTTCCTTTACGATGGCTGCATTGGTTTTTATCAAGTCGTCGCGCGACATGCCGGGCTTGCGCGGTATGCCGGAGGTGATGACGATAACGCCTGATCCTTTGGTTTTTAAATAATCGTTGGTTACGCCAATCACACGTGTGTTGAAGTGATTGATAGGAGCGGTCTGCCAGATGTCGAGTGCTTTGCCTTCCGCAGTTCCTTCTTTGATGTCAACGAGTACTACCTCTTTAGCTAAGTTTTTGTGCGCTATAACGTTAGCGCAAGTTGCTCCAACATTTCCTGCTCCAATAACAGTGATTTTTTCCATAGTTTTGAATTTATAGGTTGTCTTTTAAATAAAGATAATCAACAATATGGCACAAATATACATATCTTATTATTTTTCTGTATAGATGTGTGGGAATAATCCTTAAGTATTTTTGAATTTCAGCTTAAAAAAAACTAAAAGGATTGTTTTTGGCGATTTCTTGTCAAAACCTCAAAATGAGTAGTTTTGTATCTACTATTTTGTTTTTTTAGCACTTTGTGAATAATTTATAAAAAAACAATTTTTAGGAATAATGCAGGATAGAAAAATTGTAAATCATTAGCCCTCGATGAAAAAAAGATTTGTGTTTCGAGCCTTGAAAAGCGACTCTTACATTACGAAGCAAACAATCGTTTTGGCAATACTCTTATTGGTCGCGAGTTTTGTTCAAGCCCGGATTCCCGCATTAACATAACGAGGCCACCACATCAGGAGCAAGTACATCCATATCCTTGTAAATCTGCCTTTGCTTTTGCAAGACTTCTCCCACAAACAGGGACTTGCCTGGTTTCGTAA
>Ga0265293_10005279_pt1 | contig 21772 bp, 14 predicted proteins | sample Munlanlewell138R_FD_192505 | JGI IMG/M metagenome (GOLD analysis project Ga0265293, IMG submission 192505) | Leachate microbial communities from a municipal landfill in Southern Ontario, Canada - Leachate well 138R | ecosystem: Engineered > Solid waste > Landfill > Unclassified | place: Canada... | reverse complement strand
ACTCTTTATTTTTAAACAGCCATTGTAGCTGGTTGCCTCTTTGATTGTTGGCTGACCCTAATCTTGTCATCTCTCTGAACAATGGAAAAGGCTTGTACGCTTCGCGTTAACCAAACATTTCCACCGATAATACTATTGTGACCTATTATGGTTTCTCCTCCTAAAATTGTGGCACCAGCGTAAACCACCACATTGTCTTCAAGCGTAGGGTGACGCTTTTGGGCAGCCAAATTTTTGCTTACGCTTAGGGCTCCAATTGTAACACCTTGGTATAGTTTCACCCTATTTCCAATTATAGCCGATTCTCCAATTACTATGCCAGTTCCGTGGTCAATAAAAAATTCCTTGCCAATTGTGGCACCAGGGTGTATGTCTATTCCTGTTTTTGAGTGGGCATATTCAGTCATTATCCTTGGTATAATTGGAATGCCTAGAAGATGTAATTTATTTGCTATTCGATATGTTGCTATGGCAAAAAATCCGGGGTAGTTCATCACTACCTCTTCAACGCAGGTTGCAGCTGGATCGTTTTTCTCTATATATTGGGCGTCAAGTTGTAATTGTGTTTTTATCTCTTTTAGCGATTCAGTAAACTTAACACAGGTATCGCTTTTTCCAAAAGGTAAATTGTGCTCAACGGGTTTTAGCAGCTTCGCAAGTTGTTTTGTAAGCTTTCGTGTTGATATTCGCACCTCCTTTCCACCATCGAAGTATGCAAAAAGGTGAAATATTATATTTTTCGTGAACTTAATAGTGTCGATTTTTGAGGGTAATGTTGTCATTATGTAGCGTTTCATAGTTGGTTTATTAAAATAAAAAAGCCCTTCCAATTGGAAGGGCTTGTATCGTAAATTTATTTGATTTTTTACAAATAGTTAACGTATGTACATATCCCTTCCTGTGCTATTTTTGTAGCAACAACAGAAAATATATGTATAGTTAACTTGTCGTTTCAATGAATCTCTGTATTATGTTAGTATGAAACAATCTGTATGCGAGCATTCCTTGCCCAAAACACAGAACAAAAATAAGCTATAATTTTCTGAAACACAACGTTAGATTGTTTTTATTCTTATTTTTTAAACTTATCCTATGCTATTTTGTCTTACTTACTACACTTTTAAAGGAATATTAGTATGAAAAAAACAGTTGGGTTGGTAGTAACCACGATGCTGCTTGCATTTGTTTCAGCATCGTTTGCACAGAAGAAACCATTGGATCACAGTGTTTACGACGTATGGAACGATATGGTTAGGCCTCGTATTTCGCTTAGAGGGGATTTAATTTCGTATGAAATAAACCCGCAAGATGGCGATGGAGCGCTGTATGTTACTAACAAAAGTCAGAATTTTAAAAAATCTTTTGAAAGAGGCGCTAGAGCCCAGCTTGACCCTTCTGGTAAATTTGCTGTTCTAAAAATAGTACCCACCAAGAGTGAGGTTCGAGACGCGAAACTGGCTAAAAAGAAGCCCGACCAAATGCCCAAGGATTCTGGTGGTGTATACATTTTGGCATCGGACGAGTGGATAGGCTTCGGTAAGGTTAAAAACTTTGCAATGGGTGAGAAGAATGGTTCATGGGTTGGGTTTTTAACCGATTATACTGCCGAACAGCCCAAAGACTCGGTTGTGAACAATTCTGCAAAGACAAAACCAAAAGCAAAAAGCAAGGGCAAATCGGCCAAGAAAGAAACCCAACTTACTCTTTTCGATACAGAAAGCAAGCAGAGCAAAGAGTTTATTTATGTTAGCGACTACCAATTTGCCGAGCAGGGTAACTATATTGCCATTTCGCAAATTACTGCCGATACGCTTGAGCAGACCCAGCTATCAATTTTCGATACGAAAAGCGCACAGGTTACCGAACTGCTTAGAAGTAAAGGCGAAATAAATAACCTCATTTTTAGTAAGGATGGTAAAATGTTGGCATTTCATTTTAGTGCCGATACAGGAAAGGTGAAAATTTACGATCTATACCTATGGAGCGAAGGCTCAACTGCAAAAAAGATTGTTGATAGCAATACACCTGAACTGCCTAGCCAGTGGGTTGTAAGTCACCACAGCAGTCCGAGGTTTAGCGATGACGGTAAAAGGTTGTTTCTTTACTCGTACCCCAGACCTCAAGATGAGCCAAAGGACACGCTAACCAGTGACGAGAAAGTAATTTTCGACCTATGGAGCTGGACTGACACCCTACTACAAACACAGCAGAAAGTAAACCTGAAGCGTGATCAGAAAAAATCGTATTTGGGTGTTTATAATCTCAAGAAACGAAAGTATACCCAGCTAGCCGATAAATCGATGGAGAGTGTTCGGCTTAGCAAAACGGCAAATGGGAAGTATGCCATAGGCGTTGATAGAACTCCGTACCTTTGGAGTATGACATGGGACTACCCATCGGGGAGCGATTACTACCTAGTTGAAATTGAAACGGGGGAACGTAAACCGATTGCTAAAAATAGGTCGAGCTTTCCAAGCCTTTCTCACAACGACAAGTATTTGGCTTACTATCAGTTTTCCGATAGTATTTGGTATGGAATGTCAACCAAAGATTTAAAAGCAGTTCCGCTTACGGCAAGTATTAAAACAAGTTTTTTTGATGAGTTAAATGACACCCCTAGCGAACCAAGGCCATACGGCTCTGCTGGCTGGTTAACCAAAGGCAACGACGTGCTAATTTACGATAGGTACGATATTTGGCAGTTTGATTTAACAGGTAAGAATAAACCCAAAAGCCTTACCAACCATCAAGGGGCAAGCAGTAAAGTTAGCTATAGATACCAGTATTTAGATACCGATGCGGAATCGATACCTGATGATGTGCCAATCCTTGTCTCTCTTTTTGATGAAACCGACAAGCAATCGGGGTACGCTACCATTACAGCTAATACGGAGAGTAACCCCAAAACTCTTATAAAAGAGCCTTATAGGTTTTCGGTTAGCGCAAATGCACAGGATTTATCAACCCTACTATACACAAAGCAGTCGTACCAGCAGTATCCCGACCTATGGGTTAGTAATGCTAGTTTTGGAGAAACCAAAAAGTTAACCCACGCTAATCCGCAGCAAGATAACTACCTTTGGGGTTCGGCAGAGCTGGTTACGTGGTACGACTTTAACCGCAACGAGGTTGAGGGTTTGCTCTACCTACCCGAGAATTTTGATGCCACTAAAAAGTACCCGATGATGTTGTATTTTTACGAACGTCATTCCGATGGATTGCATACACACTACAAACCATATCCTGGGCGCTCGGTAATTTGCCCAACCCTATATGTTAGTAATGACTACATTGTATTTATGCCCAACATATCGTATACCGAGGGGTTGCCGGGGAAAAATGCCTATGATGCCATTATAAGCGGTACCATGGCAATGGTTAGTAAGGGTTTTGTTGATATTGACAAGATTGGCGTGCAGGGTCAAAGTTGGGGTGGCTACCAAATAGCCTACCTGGTTACCCAAACCGATCTGTTTAAAGCTGCATCGGCTGGAGCGCCAGTAAGTAATATGACAAGTGCTTATGGTGCAATTCGATGGGGTAGCGGGTTGTCACGTATGTTTCAGTACGAGCGAACCCAAAGTCGCATTGGAGCAACGCTATGGGAACGCCCTTTACATTACATTGAGAATTCTCCTCTTTTCTTTGCGCCTAGGGTTAACACGCCGCTGCTTATTCGCCACGACGATGCCGACGAAGCTGTGCCTTGGTACCAGGGAATCGAACTGTTCTTAGCACTGCGGAGGCTCGATAAGCCCGTTTGGATGATAAACTACAACGATGAACCACATAACCTTGTGCGCAGGGCAAATCGAATTGATTGGGCAATACGCATGCAGCAGTATTTTGATCACTACCTAAAGGGAACACCTGCTCCTAAATGGTTAATATATGGAGTGCCTGCCATACAAAAAGGGCAAATGGGGTATGAACTTGTTGAATAGTAGGGTAATTTGATTCTGCCAGCGATTCTATTATAAGCCTAAAATCCAAACCGATTCGGTGGGTTTTTGTGATCTAAATCGGGCAAGCTCGCGAAGAGCCCTATTCTTATCGGAAAACTTGCTAATGGCAATTCTGTAATACCCATTAGACTGAAGAAGCTCGGGAGTGTAGCCCTCCTTTGAAAGTGATTCGAATAGTTGCTGTGCGTTATCAATTTGCTCAAAACTGCCAGCAACTATGTAGTATGTTTTATCGTCGGGTTTAATAGGTTCCTCGTAAAATAGAGCCCGTTTTTTATCGGCAATAATTTCTACATTTCCCTCGAGTTCGCTTGTGGCTGTGTCGTTTTGTACTTGGTTTAAAGTATCAAGGGGCAGGGCATTGGTAAACGATGGTTGACTTTCATGTTGAATAGTAGTCAAATCGATATTTTTATTGCTAACACTACTCCAAACGCGAAGCTCAGGAACAAAAATAAGAAGGCTGCCCACAAGCATAAGCACAACTACTGCCGCTACGCCCAGCATTATTGGCAGGCCAACAGCCGCAAAATTATTGGAACTGGTGGTTTGTTTTGGTTTAACGCTCTGCAATTCGGGCTGTTTATGTGGCGGATGGTACCCTTCCTTACTTGGCTCAAGTTTAATAGATTGCAGTCCAAATGTTGCCGAGACTCTTTGAGTTACAGGGAAAGGTTCGAAAAACAGTGCGCCATCATCTTTTTTTTGCAAAGTTCCAACATTCTCAAAAGTAATGGAAACCCCTTTCTCTATCTCCTCTTTTAGCTTGTTTATATACTGCTTAACCAATACGCTGGCTTCACTTGCTGTAATGGTTTCGGTTTCGCGTAAGTAGCGTTCGAGCAGACCGTCGTTAAATGTTCGAGAAGCACTAAAAACAATAGTTTGCTTTGGTTGAATAAAGGTTACACCATCGGCCAAGAGAGTAGCTGGCTCCAGAGTTTGAACAAAGCTGCCAATGCTGGGTAAGCTAATAAAGTTATTATTGGCAAGTAGTTTTTGTATTACCCTATTCAGTTTCAAGTTGATTTAGGTTTTAGTGTTCAACAAAAATAGGTAAAAATTAATGTGAAATCAACACGGGTAAAAAATTATCGTGGCAATTTAATAGGATACGGTAAAAAACAGTATTTCAATAAATTTGAAATATAGAGAAGATGCACAAGTTCATAACCACTATTGCAAGGATAGTAAAGCATAGTTAACGTATTTCTAACACCTCGGTTAATTGCGAGGTTAGCTTTATTCATCTTCGTTTATTTCATTTCTATCGAATTCTGTAAAATAGTTCAACCCTCGTTGCTTCAACGACATAACTCGCCCGCGGGCTCTTTTCATTAAGAACTCTTCGTATGATTTTACGGCGTAATGATTAATTCTAATTTTGTCATGCAGCGTCGCACGTTGCAAAAAGTACTTACGCACAATTTCCCCGTTTGTGTCAACAGCACGACCAGATAAAAGAGTTGGATAATGAGATGATATAAAATTCAGCGCGAATCGTATCGATGCCGTTTAAGGCAATCATTATATGATGTTGTTTGTTTCCTCCTCCCTTCAATAAAATGATACTCAACCAAACCAGAGTTGATGTATGGTTGTAAAATTTCAAGAAAAGATGAAGACGTAAGCAACTTGTTATTCTCAATCAGGTTCTGCCAGATGTTTAAGGATCTTTTCTGCTAGGCATGACCAGTCGAACTCCTCAATTTTTTTTCGTCCATTTTGGGCTATTTTTTGCCTAAAAGATTCATCATTTATCAGCAATTCTATAGCATTAGCAATTCTTCTAGAATCTTGCGTAACAATCACTCCCGTTTGATTGTTCAATAAAAAGTTATTGGTCCCTGCAGTAGTTCCCACTACGGGAATACCGCAGGCCATAGCTTCGGCAGCTGTATTGCTCCATCCCGCCTTGCTTTCTGCTGCAACAAATACACAGGCACTATGGTAAAGCTCCTGATTTTTTTCAACAGGATGATTCTGAATAAATTTGAAAGGGATATTTAATTTTAGTTGGGTGTTTTTTTTAAGCATCTTGTCATCTACGGGTGTGTCGAACAGGAGGAGTTCAATATTATATCCTTTCCGTATAAGCCTTTGGCAGGCATTTATCACATATTTGGTTCCCTTAACTTTTCTTGCTATCCGGCCATAGGCCATAACAACAAAAGGCTCTAAGGGGTTGCGTTCGCAATTAGGTTTTGGATTATGAGATTTTAAGTTTATGCCGCCATAGGCAGGGAACGCTTTTACCCTATACTTTTTTTCTGCCAATTGCATTAAGTTCAATGAGTTGGCAAAGATTTCAATTTCAGGATGTTTACGAAATAGATTTAAATTCTCTTTAGGGTTAATAAAGTAGAAGATTTTACGAGTTGCATTTGCATTCAGAGCCAGCTGTAAATATTCTGGCTCGGTAAAGAAAAGCGCATCAAGATTATCGGCCAAGACCGATTCAAGGATTTTAACCTCTCCCTTATACTCAAACCATGTTGGAGGTAATCCTTTAGGAGTGTAAATGATAGGAGAATGTCCTTCTTTATCGAATAGATTACCTAACTCAAGAAAGCGCCTAACACCTCCATAAAGTTTTGTGTGGGGTAAAATGGTGCCGATGCGCATTGAGCTAAAAATTAATTAGGTTAAGCGATTTGCATAAAGAGACTAAAAGATAACTTAGGTATTGCCTTGAAATTATGCATTACAAAAAGCGTGACGAAAGCATTTTACCATTTCACAATTTTTACCATTTTTCATTAGTTCAAAATTAGTAAAATTAACTTCGGCTAACAAAATTATTCTTTGTTTTGGTGTGATACTCATAATTTGAATCCTCTTAAACTTACGGGATATGTGTTTTAAAGATAATTATTTACTAATATCAGTACGATAGGTTATTCTTTTATAAACAAGAATGTGAACAGTATTTGCAATTAGCTCTATCGTTTTTTACTTTTTAAGCAAGCCGCAGAAAGAAAGGAACGAGTTGTAAGGTTTTGAATAATTTCGATGAATGTGAAGAGGACCATTAATTTGCTCTTTAAAAAACTCTGAATGACGTTTATTTAAGAGGTCAAAAATTTGACGCTTATTCTTCCGTGTCTGGTTATTTCGCGAGTTTTGGTGTATCCTAATTTTAAAGCCAACAAGAGGCAATTTTACAACCTTGCCTCCTGTTTTTAAAAGGCTGATCCAAAATTCCCAATCCTCTCTGCCAGGTATTTCTGTACAGTATCCTCCAATTTTTTCCCAGTCGGATTTTTTGTACAAAGAGCAAGCCAGAATCATATTGCGATGGGCTAACCCAAACAACGAAAAGTTGGGCAAATTGTATGGTCCATCTTTATCTCCAAACAAAGCAGCTTCTGACGTTACAACTTTTACCTGATCATCATTCTCCATAATCCGCACAGCCTCATCAATAAAATTATCATAGATAATATCATCACTGTCAAGGGGCAAAATATATTTTCCCTTAGCCTGCGCAATACCTGTGTTTCGAGCAGCAGATACACCCTGATTGGTTTGTAAAATAAGGCTTGTGTTGCTACTCTTTAAAACAAATTCATTTGCAATTTGCTTAGAATTATCGGTTGATCCATCATCAACAATAATTACCTCTAAATTAGAATATTGTATAGCCGATACATATGATAATGTTTCGTGAAGGTGCTTTTCCCTGTTGTACACTGGGATAATTATACTTACGATGGGTTTCATAAAATAGATTTTTTTTGTTAAAAACTCTCTTATAATAGCTTTAGTAAGCCAATATTTACAAATCTTAAAACATGAGGATTCTAAAAAACCTCAGCAGCTTGTATTGTTTCTTCATAAATAGCTTATAAAACAACACCTGTCTATAGCTCCAGCGTTTCTTTATCTCTTCTAATTCAGGAGTATCTTTATATTTAAGAAAAACTTCTCGTGCTAAAAGAATGAGATTATCTTGGTTTGACCGAATGGAATTGCGTATTAAGAAACGGTAAACAGCATATGATTCCTTGTGATAAACCCACCACAATAAGCGTTTATCGATGGTTGTATCCATTGCATATTTCTGATAAACATACGGAATAGCGATGTCGAACATTTGTATTTGCACTGGCCTGTAACCACCAAGCATAACACTGCTGCTCGAACGCCTATGGCACGCCACAATACTATCTATCTGCACATAATTTTTGATATTTGCTACCACCTCATACATAAACAGATTATCCTCTCTGCCCGAGCGCAAACTCTCTAAAAACCTAATGCCTTTTATGGCTGAGTGTCGGTATAGGCATTGCCAGATGTAACACCAAGTTTTGTTTTTTTTGCGGGCATTCCGATAGAAATCGGTTAGTGGGTTTTCGAATAAGTTTGAGCGGGTTGGTTCTTGCTGCTTTGGCAAATCGTTTAAAGCCTGATTTTCTGAAATCATTATCATACGCCCGCGCGACATATCGGCATTATAGGCCTCTGCTGCATTTAGTAAATTTTGTAGCGTATTGTTAACAATTAGATCGTCGTGATCAACGAAATATAAAAATTCCCCTTTTGCCAAATCTATACCTGCGTTGCGCGCAGCAGAAACACCTAGGTTTAACTGATTTACTTTCTTAAATCGCTTGTCGTTTTCGACAAATTGGTCAATAATTGTTTCGCTGTTATCAACCGAACCATCATTAACACAAATGCATTCAAAATCAGGAAATGTTTGATTTTGGATAGATTGAAGTGTATCCGTTAAGTACAACTCACAGTTGTATATGGGGACAATAACCGTTATTTTGAGTGCTATCACTTTTCAAATGCTGATTTAGTTGGAAAGATAGATTTAATAAATTCGGATGCCTGCTTAAATGCTGATTCTTTATCTGAAAAGTCATTTATTGTAAACAAGGCTGGCTGATGTTTTCGAATATTGCTTATTAACCCCATTTGCTTATCGATGCAATCGTATTGAATAAATTTAAAAACAGAAGCAGTAAGCCACAATACGCTACACCACATCCGCTTGAGAGAAGAGTCCTTTCTATAATCGTAAACAATTCGTTTTGAACCTGTACGCCAATTTAATACGATTGTATTTCGTTCGTATGCATTGTCGTATAGTGGCATAATTATTCGCTGCAAATTATTTACATGCCTAAAGGGTGTAATAGTGGTTTGCATTAAATGTTGCTCTAATGTATTGAAATTGTTTGCCATATAGCTTTTTCGAATAGGTTCAATGGCGTGTTTAAATGATAGGTTGTACTTTATGCCGAGCTGTTTGTACACAAATTTTATGGTACGAGCAGTTTTAATGCTGAAGAGCCTCCGATTTACTTCCGATTTATCATTTAAATTAGAAAAACTTCTACTACGTTGCTTCATAATCACAATCGGGTTCCCGCTCTCATCGAAAAAGAAATCGGGCTTTACCTCTTTTCCAAAAAACATATCATCGCATGCATACAAAAAATGCTCCGAGAGGTTGGGAATTTTCCATAAAAACATCTCTATGGCGTTGCTGTTAAAAAGGGGCAGTTTTTCGGTTGGAATTATTTTTTTATGGTCAACTATGCTTACTTTCGGGTTATCCGTATTGAGCCATTCAGGGTTGTGGTTGTCGGTAACTATATAAATATGGTTAATCCATGGAGCAAACTTTTCAACGCTGCGGAGCGAGTATATAAGCTCGTTATGATTTGCCCATCGGGTGCTGCGCACAGAGGATATTGGAAGATTTTTCCCGTATTTCTCTAAAGCAGCATTTTTTTTCTTTTGCCAGTTTATGTCGCTGCCATCTACCCATAAGTAAACCAAATCAATAGGCGAATTTGTTAGGCTATTTATGTTTTTGGTCATTGGTATTGCATTAATTTTGTAAAGCGTTATTTTTGCTCTGGCTGTAACCATTGTTTAGAGTCAACCTCTAGCTGTAAAATCGAATCCATCCAGCTATACAATTTATTCCTTTCCGTATGGTTGCATAGGTCAAGGCTCTGAACGCATATAAATTTAACGTGTTGATTCTTTATACAGTAAGCCATTTTTTTATCAATATAACCTTTCGCCCTGCCAACTGGTTGCAAGTATGCCAAGTCTGGTTTTGCGATATACCTATTGCCATGGCTAAGTTGCAAATGGTTTGACAAGGAAACAAAGTTAAATTGTTTTTGATTTCGAAACTTATAACGAATGTTCTCTTTAAGTATAGTTTTATCGCGGTCTAAGAATCCACTAACCGTTACTAAATCAATTGGATGTGGTGTATGACTATTGGCAAAATACTTAAAGGTGTATCCAGCAATGCGAGCAGCGTTCCATTGTCCAATATGGAAGGAGGGTCGTGGTTTAAAATGCGTTTTATGCAAAACGTGTCGTTGTAGGCATTGCATAGTCCAGTCCCACAAAAGACGAGGAGTTGGTGCAGGAAACCATTTGCCGCGTAGTACGGGCTTAGAGTTTATAAACCAATCATTTGGTTCAATGGGTCTAACTAAAAAATTGTCGTCGTTAAAATATACAAAGTTATTCGAGAGGCCTTTTATTCGCCAAATCATTGTTTCAATGCTTCTGCTGTTAAATGTTGGTAGAAATTCTTCGTAGCCGTTAAAAATTTCGGTATGGTCAACAATTGAAATAGATTTGAGCCTTTCAGGAAAAAACTTCTTTACAACATCAAAAATTTTCGGATTCTGATTATCGGTAACAATAAATATTTTACGAACAAAAGGGGCAAAAGTTAGTATAGAAAGTACGCAGTATGTAATTTCGTTCACAGATGCAAAACGAGTATGATTCGCGCCAGGTACCACGCTCCGAGACTTCCCATTTAGGTGATACTCCAGTTTTTCGGAAAATTTAGAATCGCCGCCATCAACCCAAGTAATAACCACATCTATTGGGGTTGGATCAGCTGAACTACTTACAGGCATTGCTGTTTTTTCTTCAAAAGTATTGCTTTTTTACATTTTTTCGCAACTTTGTAGTTAATTAAATAGGTTAATATGACTTCCACTCACAATAATAAAATAGCGGTTGTGTCTATGATGCGCAACGACAACTTTTTTGTAACCAAATGGTTAGACTATTATGGCCAACAGTTTGGTTCTAAAAATTTATTCTTAATTCTCGATGGCCACGATCAAGTGTTACCCGTTGATTGCAATGACATTAACGTGATAAGGGTGCCGCATATTAGCCTAAGCAGGGTAAAAGGCGATAAGAATAGGGCACGGCTAATTTCATATTTTGCCAAGTCTCTTTTTCACAGGTACAAAGTGGTTATTGCGCATGATATTGACGAAATACTAGTGGTTGACCCCAATTTAAATATGAGCCTTGAGCAGTATTTGCAAATTCCAGTAAGCAATACTTCGAAATCGGCTTTAGGGCTCGACGTGGGGCAGCATCTCGAGCTGGAAAGTGCAATTGATATTAATAAACCATTCCTTACCCAGCGAAGTTTTGCCCATGTTTCGGCGCGTTATACCAAGCCCGTTGTGGCTCACAAACCCCTTAGATGGGGCTCAGGTTTCCATAGAGTTAAGGGTAAAAATTTCCATATTGATAAAAACCTGTTCCTTTTCCACTTCGGAATGGTCGATTTCAACATGTCAAAAGATAAAATTGGTGATACAGGGTTACAGCGAGATGGTTGGCAGGGGCACCTCGACCGCAGACTTCAACTTTTTGAGATGGTTACAAAGACCAGACCCATTGAAGGCGATGAGTTTTTTGCAAAAGCTCGCAGGCGACAAAATCTATATCGACCTATATACGCCATTAATAAGCCAGGAACACTCAAGGAGAAGCCGATAATTAGAATTCCCCATAGGTTTAGGCAAATTGTTTAGGTAGAACACAACTCATTTTTGTTTGTTGGCTGGTTCAACAAGGCATATGTGTAACGACTTGTTTGCTGCATCTAAACCTTACACGCTTCAATTTTTACTCTAAAGTGAGTCTGTAATAATGCTGAATTGTTGACTTATTTTACGAAAAGTGCAATAAGATACGTTGTACTTGGTTTTAATTATAATAAGAACACCTAGCAGAGATATACCACTTGTAAAACGTGAAACCAATGATTGCCAAAAATCAAAATCAAATAAAAATAGCGCAATACTGGATTTACTTCGGTTCCCTGGGGTTACTAATGATTTCGCTGCCTACCTCGCGGTTTGTTATGACTCTTAGCCTTGTGTTGCTAACTGCAAACTGGCTGCTTACAGCCGACTTTAAAGCCAAGATTAAATCGTTCTTATCAAATAAACCTGCAATTGCCTTTACCTTAATATATATACTCAATATTATAGGATTATTGTGGACGCAGGATTTTCGCTTTGCCTTGCAAAACGACCTGTTACATAAGTTGCCAACCCTACTATTGCCAATTATAATAACAACCTCACCGCAGCTTAGCAAGCAAAGAGTAAACCAGCTGCTATTACTATTTATAGCATCGGTATTTGCCGTAACACTTGTAGGTTTGTTTATTAGATTGTTTAACCAGGGTGTTGATTTTCGCCAGGCATCGCCTTTTGTGCCCAATGTTTACTTTAGTATGATGCTTGTGATTGCTGCTTTTCAGCTACCTTTTTTAGCAAAGCCACCCCATATTCCCCTTCGGATAAAAGTGTTGGCTTCAGCAGTATCTCTTTGGTTCGTATTCTACATTTTTTTTCTGCGCTCACTTTCGGGGCTAGTTGCATTTTTAGGTGTTTTAGTTTTCATCGTTATCAAAAGCAATAAACGAAAGTTTAAGTTGGCCTTTTTGGGCGTATTCACATTCCTATTTGTGTTTTTTGTCTGGCTTTTTGTCGATATGTATAGGATTACCCATACTGAAATCATAGAAAACAACCGTTTGCTCATTTATACTATTAATGGCGATGCGTATTCGCATGATACAACACATATTTTAAGAGAGAATGGCAATCTTGTTTACATTAATATTGCACAAAATGAGTTGGCAAAAGAGTGGGGCAGGGTTAGCGCTTCAAACTTTTATGGAGAAGATAACACCAACCACGAGCTAAGACACACGCTATATAGGTATATGGCTTCTAAAGGACTCACCAAGGATAGCGTGGGCTTTTCTTCACTTACACATGACGACATACTAGCTGTTGAAAACAACATACCTAACTATTTATACACCAGTTGGCCGGGCATTTTTGTTAGAGTACACCAAACAGCTATGGGACTTTATATGTACAAAAAGTCGGGCTATAAACAACCGTCGTGGAGTACCCTTACCGAAAGGCTCGATCTTTGGCGGGCATCGTATGTGGCTTTTAAGCAAAAACCTTTAGTTGGTTGGGGAACAGGGAGCATACTTGTTGCCCAAAACTATGGATTGTCCAAAAACCAATCGGTTTTGTTGGGAAAAGGGATGAAACCACATAGTCAGTATCTATACATTCTGCTTACCCTTGGAGCGTTAGGGTTGCTTGCCCATATTTTTCTTTACGGATATTTTGTGAGAGAGTCTAAAGTATATAGGGTATTTATGTTCAATATTTTTCTAATTGTTTTTGCCATTTATTTTATTGCAAACAATTCTATTGAAAGTCAGGTGGGGCAGAATATGTTTGTCCTTTTTTCGCTATTGTACTGGGTAAGCCTGTCCAAGCCTGTAGACGACGAAGTGAATTACTCCACCTCAGATTAACTCGAAAATTTTCATTATTTTTAACAAAAAGTCAGCATCCATAGCTTATCTTAACAGTCTACTTAGTTGTATCGTAGATTTGCACAATAACCTTAACATTCAGTTATGCTCATTGGTAGGGCGTGTAATTCCAAATAACTAAGGGGTTGGAAAAAAATTATTCGCAATCGAGTGTGTTGAAAATTGCTAGTGTTAATTAATGTTTAATTATATTGCGTGTCATATAAACTATTTTTGTAAGAGAATGTTATATCAAGTTCAAAGTTCTATATTAACAACTAATCACTAAAATCTTGACAAATTATGACCAGAACACTGCAAAAAATTATGTTAGCAATGGTGCTAACCATTGTAACCAGTGGAGTTTTTGCGCAAGGAACAGTTAAAGGGGTTGTGGTAGATGCTGGTAATAACGAGCGTCTTATTGGGACCACAGTTATTGTTAAAGGCTCAACCATTGGTGTTGTGACGAATTCGATGGGGGCTTTCAGTATGAGCGTTCCTGCAGGGAAAAACACTATCCTTGTACAATTCGTTGGTTTTACAACCAAAGAAATTGATGTTAACATTAAGGATGCTGAACTTATCGATTTGGGAATTATTAAAATCGATCCAGATCAGATTGGTATTGCCGAGGTTACCGTTTTTGCCTCGGTGGCTGTTGCAAGGAGGACACCTGTTGCACAATCCAAAATTGATCCTATTCAAATTGAAGAGAGATTAGGTACTCAGGAATTCCCCGAGATTCTTAAATCAACCCCTGGAGTATACGCTACTAAACAGGGTGGTGGATTTGGTGATTCCCGTATTAATCTTCGTGGTTTCGAATCGGCAAATATTGCGGTTATGATTAACGGCGTTCCTATGAATGATATGGAGTGGGGAGGGGTTTACTGGTCCAACTGGGCTGGTCTAGCTGACGTTACCCGGACTATGCAGGTACAACGAGGATTGGGTGCTTCAAAGGTAGCTGCTCCATCATTGGGTGGATCTATCAACATCATTACAAATTCTACAGATGCTAAGAAAGGTGGAGCCATTTCGTATGGTATAGGCAACGACGGATACAACAAGGTTAGTTTTGCTGTTTCAACAGGGTTAACAGATAGCAATTGGGCCGTTACGTTACTGGGAGCTAAAACAACAGGTAATGGTTACATACAGGGAACAGAATTCGAATCGTACTCCTATTTTGTTAACGTATCAAAAAGGCTAAATGAAAACCAACACTTGTCGTTCACAGCTTTTGGGGCTCCCCAATGGCACAATCAACGAAATAATGGCGACAAACTTTTAATTAGCGAATGGCAAAAGCAACCGCTTAAGTATCGTTATAATGCTTCATATGGTTTCGATATGAATGGCCAACGTAAAGCGTCATCTTATAATGTTTACCACAAACCTCAAATTTCATTAAACCATTTCTGGACTATTAACGAGAAATCTAATCTATCAACGGCTGCTTATGTTTCCTTAGGTGAAGGCTACGGTTATAGTGGTCAGGGTGCTAACAGGAACGATTGGTACGGATCTTCGAATGGTAAACCTAACACGACTTATCGTAACCTGGATGGTTCGTTCGACTATGGTGGTGTGTTTAATGACAACGTAGCGAACAATGACATTTCGGGTTCTTTAATGGTTATGTCGAAAAGTGTTAATCAGCATCGTTGGTATGGCCTGCTTTCCACCTACACAACTAAACTTACAGAAGAAATTGATTTTTTTGCTGGCCTGGATCTTCGATACTACAAGGGCGTACATACCAATGAAATTACTGATCTTTATGGTGGAACCTACTTCATTGACCCAACCAATAGATCTCAGTTAACCGACCCGTCGTACGCAACCCGAAAACTTAACGTGGGTGATGTGGTATACCGCGATTACGATGGTTTTGTTCTAAATGAGGGCTTATTTATGCAGACTGAATATAATAAGGATGCACTAAGCGCTTTTATTTCACTATCCGGATCTAATACAACTTACTGGCGTGACGATCGCTTTTATTATGATAAGGAGGATTCTAAATCGGTAAACATTAGTTTTCTTGGTTACAGTGCAAAAGGAGGTGCCAACTATAATCTTACTGATAATCATAATGTGTTTGCCAATATTGGCGTTATTTCACGCGCCCCATTCTTTTCTGGCGGAGCATTCCTTCAGTCAACTACCAGTAACATAACAAACCCTAATGCGGTTAATGAGAAAGCATTCTCAATGGAACTAGGTTATGGTTTTGTTTCTACTTACTTTTCAGCAAACCTAAATATCTACCGAACTCTATGGATGGATAAAACTTTGGTACGGGCAGTTAATACGAATAGTCCCGAGAGTAGGGTGGCTAACCTTGAAGGCGTAAATGCACTCCATCAGGGTATTGAACTCGATTTCGTTTCTAAGCCCCTTAAAGGGCTCGAGATAACAGGAATGATATCATTGGGCGATTGGATTTGGCAGAATGATGTTGAAGGCTTTGTATACGATAGGAATGGTAACCCTATGACATCAACAAACCAGGTGGCTAGCGCTATTGGAGCACCAGACCACCAGAAGATGGAAGTTCGAATTGGGGGGATTAAAGTTGGTAACTCCGCACAAACTTCTGCTGCGCTTGGTGCAAAATACGAATTGCTAAAAGGACTAAGGGTAAGTGCTGATGGGAATTACTACGGACGTAACTACTCCTACTACAACATCTCATCGGTAGGGTCTTCATTTTCGGATGTGGCATTTGAGCAACCCTGGATGATTCCCGATGCAGTAATATTCGATTTAGGTCTAAGTTATCGTTTTAAACTTGGCGGATTTGATGCTTCTGTATTCGGTAATATATATAATCTGTTGGATGCAGTGTATATCTCTGACGCTACTGACGGTACTCCTTCACCAGGTAATCCTGAGTGGACTGCTGCTACTGTATTCTACGGTTTTGGTAGAACCTACTCAACTACATTAAAAATTAAATTCTAAATATTCGACCAACTATGAAACAGAGACATTATTCAATAATTATAGGGTTGGCACTTACTATAATGGCAGGTAGCTGTACAGATTTCAACGATCAGTTTGAGGGAGTTGAAAATTCGACAAAGCCAATCAACCTAGTAAGTTATACCTATACCCTCACCGATGCTGACTACACCACTATTACCTCACGCGCTTTAGCTGCTGCAAAAAATGCAGAGGATTCGGCTAAGGCCAATACTATTAAAGTTAACAAGTATTTCACAGAATCAGCACCTGCTTCTGACTATGTTCCCTACCTTTTAGCACAAATGTATAAGTATAGTGATCTTAACTCTTCGGCTATGATAACCTATACTTTTGGGCAGGATAAGCCGTCTTATATAAATGATTTACGTAGTGTAAATATACTTAATACTGACGATTACAAGAAGGCCTGGGGAAGTGAAGTAGAATATGTAAATGCATTTACTCCAGCAGTTTCACCTGCCGATAAACTTCCCGGGATATTGGCTGCAAATTTTTCTAATGCAGAACGCGGACAGTATAAATTTGTGGAGTATAATTATTCTTCAGAAGAAGCTGTTTCTGAGGTTACAGAAGTTAAATATATAGCCGAAGACTTTCAGAGTCAGACAAAGTATGAAGACATTACTATTCCAGGTTGGACAAATAAAGATATAAGTGGAACTTTAACTTGGGAGGGTCGTGAGTATAATGGTTTATACGCACAAGTTTCAGCACGTAATTCAGGTTCCATAAATGAACTATATCTTATTACTGCAGAAATTGACTTAAGTAATGCAATTGCTCCAAAGTTTTCATTTGATTTAGCTGTTGGCTTCTGGAATTATGATGGTTTATCAGTATTGATTTCCGAAGACTTTGATGGTACTGAAGGCGGTATTTCTACTGCCACATGGATTGATATTTCTACCAATTTCACTATCCCTAGTGAGCCGGCTTCTGGTTATGGAACATTTACCCTTGCAGGCATTGCAGACTTAACTGATTATGTAGGCGGTAAGATTTATATCGCTTTTAAGTACGAGGGAGATGGGCGTGCTGATGTAGATAGAGGTACAGATCCAGTAAAGACAACCACTTACCAGATTGACAATATAAATATTTCAGAAGAAAAGGTTGCGCTTTCAGTAGACAAAACAGAGAAGCAATATGTAGCCTACACCTATAATGGATCGGCTTGGGCGCCTGCTAATGCATCATTTGTGGCACTACAACCTGCTGATTATTCGGCGCTAGGAATGTCATACATTTCCTCTGCTAATGCATCGTTGTATTTACCAAATTTTCTTCGCACTAAATTTCCTTATGCTCTTGAAGGTGATGCTAAAACGGTTGTCTACAAATCTGGAAGCAACCAAACCTATTCAGGTGCAGCTAACTACAAATTTATTGCTGGCGAGTGGGTTACAGAGGATTTTATGTTGGAAAAGACCGAGCAGTTTATTTTCTCAACCGCCGGTTGGTTATTCGACCCCACAATTAACTATTCTTTAGTTAAGGATGATTACCAGCTAATGGTAGATTATGTTAAAGACAAAATTAATCCCGGCTATATTGATCGTGGTAATACTGAGTTTTACTATGGTTTTGGAAGTTATTATTCCAATATCAGCTTTCGCTTGAGTTACCGTACTAGTTATGAGGAGCTTGACACCGAGTTGACGGCTAAGGAGACTCCTGAAGAAAAGGTAGCTTTATTGCACGAGCGGTTAAAGGAAGGGATGATGATTTTTGCTCAACTCCGTTTTCCTGAAGCTGTACCAATGGTTAGCGGAATAGAAGTGTACTATAATATTACAGGATTCTTATACTATCCAACGGGAGTTGCAAGCGGAGAAGAGTTTCATACATTTAGGTATAAGTGTACTGCAGCTGCATCGGGTAGTAATCCTCCAGTTTTTGAGTTCGATTCTGATTATGTAGTTCAGTAATTGCTTTACAATAAATGTTATTAAAACCCTGCTAGGTTAACCCAAGCAGGGTTTTTTATTGCTATTTGTTCCATTATAAGGCGATCTTATCGCTAGCCCCTAACAATCAGCCCATTGAGCCAAGTATCAGAATTACAGACACTTACAATGTTGATAACTTTGCACAATTGTTAGTTTCTTCAACCCATAAAGCTCGTAAAAAATGGTTTTGCTTTCATAACTTGCAATCACATTTTGGTATGCTAAAAAAAACTCTACCCTTCTTTTTTTCAGTGTACTATAGTTTTTGACTTTGTTATAAAAAATAAAACCAACATATAGAAATGAATAAAGAGGAAATATCTGTAATGAACGAAGCGAAGGAAAAGCAAAAAACCTATACCTACGAGGATGTAGTGGGAGCATCAACAGTTTATTTTAAAGGCGATGAGATGGCCGCTAAGGTTTGGGTAAGCAAATATGCACTAAAAGACTCCTACGGGAATATTTTTGAGAGAACACCCGACGATATGCATAGACGCTTGGCTAAGAATATTGCCCGCATTGAAAAGAAGTATAGCAATCCGATGAGCGAGGAGGATATTTTTGAACTACTTAAAGAGTTCAAGTATATCGTCCCTCAGGGAGGCCCAATGACGGGCATAGGCAATCCTTTTCAAATAGCTAGCCTATCGAACTGTTTCGTTATAGGTAACCAGGGAGTTGCCGACTCCTATGGCGGGGTTATGAAAATTGACGAGGAGCAGGTTCAGCTTATGAAGCGCCGGGGTGGCGTTGGGCACGATTTGTCACATATTCGGCCTAAAGGAAGCCCAGTACTAAACAGTGCGCTCACATCAACCGGAGTGGTGCCCTTTATGGAACGCTACTCGAACTCCACCCGCGAAGTGGCACAGGACGGAAGGCGTGGTGCCCTTATGCTGTCAATCTCCAGTAAGCATCCCGATGCTGAGATGTTTATTGATGCGAAAATGGAGCCCGGGAAAATTACCGGAGCAAACGTATCGGTGAAAATTGACGACGAGTTTATGAAATCTGCCATTGATGGCACACCGTATGTGCAACAATATCCTATAAACTCAAAAAACCCTTCATACCGAAAAGAGGTTGATGCGAAGGAGATATGGAAAAAAATTGTTCGCAATGCATGGAAATCTGCTGAGCCCGGAGTGCTTTTTTGGGACACTGTAATTCGTGAGTCGGTTGCCGATAGCTATGCCGATATGGGATTCGAAACCGTATCGACTAACCCGTGTGGTGAAATTCCCCTTTGCCCATACGATAGCTGCCGATTGCTTGCTTTAAACCTATATAGTTACGTTGAAAATCCTTTTACCACTGAAGCGAAGTTTAATTTCGAACTATTTACAAAGCATGTTCAGGCGGCTCAACGAATAATGGATGATATTATCGATCTTGAGCTAGAAAAGATAGATGCCATTCAATCAAAAATCGACCGTGATCCCGAGGACGATGATATTAAGGCGGTTGAACGAAACCTATGGAGTAAAATTAGGCAAAAGGCAGTGCAAGGACGCCGTACAGGCGTTGGTATTACTGCCGAAGGCGATATGCTTGCTGCACTTAATTTGAGGTATGGCTCCGAGAATGGTATTGACTTTGCCGTTGAGGTACAAAAAACTTTAGCCGTTGAGGCCTACCGCTCATCAGTTATAATGGCTAAGGAACGTGGACCATTCACAATTTTCGACGCACAACGTGAGAAAAACAACCCTTTTATCAACCGGATTAAGGAACAAGACGAGGAGTTGTACAAGGATATGGTGAAGTACGGTCGCCGAAACATTGCTCTTTTAACCATTGCGCCTACCGGAACAACCAGCCTAATGACACAAACATCATCGGGCATTGAGCCTGTGTTTATGCCATACTATAAGCGCCGCCGAAAGGTTAACCCTAACGATCAGAACGTAACTATTTCGTTTACCGATGAGGTTGGTGACTCGTGGGAAGAGTACAATGTTTTTCATCATAAGTTTCTTACTTGGCTCGAAGTGAACGGACACACCGCCGAGGCGGTGAAAAAATATTCCGAGGAGCAGGTGCAGGAACTTATTGAGAAGTCGCCCTACCATAAAGCTTCATCAAACGACGTGGACTGGGTTAGTAAGGTTAAGATGCAGGGTAAGATTCAGAAATGGGTTGACCATTCCATAAGCGTAACCGTTAATTTGCCCGAAGATGTTTCGGAAGAAATGGTTGCAAACGTATATCAAACAGCTTGGGAGAGTGGTTGTAAGGGTTGCACCGTTTACCGCGAAGGATCGCGTGATGGTGTGCTTATATCATCGAAAAAGAAGGACGCCGAGCAGGCGCCAGCACCATCAAAAAGGCCCGATGTGCTTGACTGCGACGTTATTCGATTTAAGAATAACCATGAAAACTGGATTGCCTTTGTGGGTTTGTATGATGATAAACCCTACGAAATTTTCACAGGATTGTCTGAAGACGATGTGCTACCAATTCCTAAATCGGTGTCAAATGGCCGAATTATGAAAATTAAGGACGAAAACGGTAGTCGGTACGATTTTCAGTATGTTGACAAGTATGGTTATACCAACACCATTGGCGGATTATCGCATATGTTTAACAAGGAGTTTTGGAACTATGCGAAGCTAATTTCGGGTGTTTTACGCAACGGGATGCCAATTCCAGATGTGGTAAACCTTATTAGCTCATTAAGGCTCGATAACGAAACAATTAACACTTGGAATGCCGGAGTTGAGCGTGCCCTTAAGAAATACATACCCAATGGCACAAAGGCTAAAACTGGTAAAAAATGTACCGAGTGCGATGCTGAGTCGTTAATTTACCAAGAGGGATGTTTAATTTGTACAAGTTGCGGTAGTTCAAAATGTGGATAGATTTCTTATAACTACTAAATAGTTCCAGCCCCCAGTTACTCAGTTTGGGGTATTATTTATAAAAAAAGCCGCTCAGAATTCTGAGCGGCTTTTTGATTCTTAAAACTTAATACTAAAAGTCGAAATCTATACTAAAGTCGAAAGCCTTATCAAGAGCCTCTTTAGTTCCATTGTTATATTCAAAGAATGGAGTAATCTCACGTTCTGCCACATCCCATTCCCAAACAACTAAACCCATTTTAGCACCGTTGGGGTATGAGTAAAAACCTATTTTCAGGTGCTCGTTAGCTGCTGAAACCGCTACGTTATGGTCTGTTGCATTAATAGTCGCACCAAAATATG
>Ga0265293_10005278_pt1 | contig 21773 bp, 17 predicted proteins | sample Munlanlewell138R_FD_192505 | JGI IMG/M metagenome (GOLD analysis project Ga0265293, IMG submission 192505) | Leachate microbial communities from a municipal landfill in Southern Ontario, Canada - Leachate well 138R | ecosystem: Engineered > Solid waste > Landfill > Unclassified | place: Canada... | reverse complement strand
AGTATAGCAAAAAATTGGCTCTCATCACCAAGATAGAATTAATGCACTGCTTAGTTGAAAATAGGCGATGCCGCTTTATTCACAGCCTCTTCAGCCGGGCGTTTCACCGGTTTTAACCGATTTTATATCAATGACTTACTCTCTTTTTCACACAGCATAAAACACAAAAACATCTATCTATATCTGGATTTAAACCCAAGTTCATTAATGCGTGTAAAGCGTTGATAATATGAGGACTTAAAAACCGACTGAAGTCGACGAAACGCCCGGCTGAAGCCTGGGGGTACAAGGGCCGGTGAACCAACCAGCTAAAATCATTGTTCCCAAATGGTTGTATTCTTTGCATGTATTCATTTTGTCCCAATAATTCATATAATTTGCTTAATTTGTGTAATTAGTGGTTCAAAACCCCAACCACAACCCCTGCTCCCACATCCATACAGAGGCTTCGTTCTCGATCTTTTCCAGTTGTTTGGTGCTCAGGCTCTTTTTAATCCTATCCCGTTCCGCTGAATACCCTTCCCTATTGTCATCGGTGGCATTAACAGTGGCAATAAAGTACCAGTAATATGCCTTTTCTTTGTCTTTGGTCACGCCTCTGCCCTTTTCATAGATCTGTCCCAAAGCGTATTGAGATGGGGCATGCCCTTGCTCTGCCGCATAAAGATACCACGTCCGCGCTTCCTTATAGTTTTTCTTCGCGCCTTTGCCGGATTCATACAGCATTGCCAGATTATTTTGGGCATACATGTGCCCCTGTTCCGCAGCCATCATGCTCCATTTTAGGGCTTCCTTATAATCCACCTTCACGCCCTCTCCATTTGTATAGATCATTGCCAAGCCATATTGGGCGCCGGCGTGCCATTTTTCTGCCGCCATCAGCCACCATCCCAAAGCTTTCTGAAAGTCTTGCTTTACGCCATCCCCATTGTAAAACATGGAGCCCAAGGCAAATTGATCTTCTGTGAAATACCTGTTATTTGCCACATCCATCCACTTGTAGGGGAATCCAGGGATTAATTCTGGCTTATATATCTTTTCCAAATAATCCACGGCATCCAAGTACCCTTGTTTTGCCGCAAGGATATACCACCTGTAAGCCTCTTCAAGGTCTTGTTTCGGAGCCGCCCCATATTCATACAGCATCGCCAAATTGTATTGGGATTGGGCAATTCCTTTTCTGGCAGCCATCTGGTACCATTTATATGCCTTATCCATATCCCTTTCCACGCCGGTCCCATATTCATACTTTATTCCCAAATAGTTATAGGCGTTTGGATTGCCTTGCTCGGCAGCCATCAGCAGCCATCTCAGAGCTTCTTGATGGTCTTTTTGCACGCCTTCACCATTGTCATACATTTGTCCCAAATTGAACTGGGCTTCCGCATGCCCTTGATCTGCGGCAATCCGGTACCACTTATAGGCTTCATGGAAATCTATCTCAACGCCCTCACCATGCCTATATATTGCACCCAGGCTGGATTGGGCATCTGCAAATCCCTGTTCTGCTGCCATCTGGTACCATTTGGCTGCTTCCTTAGAATCCTGTTTTACGTGGAATCCATGGGCATAAAATACACCCATCTTAAATTGAGCCTCTGCCAGCTCTTGTTTTGCCGCTGTGGAATACCACTTATGTGCTTCTTTATAGTCTTGAACAATCCCCTCACCCGTCTCATACATCACGCCCAGGCTGTATTGAGCCTTTGCATGACTCTGCTTTGCTGCTGCCAGATACAATTCATGAGCCCCTTCAAAATCCTGCGCTCCACCGTTACCCTCGGCATACATCACTCCCAGGTTGTACTGGGCGTCTGCATTCCCTTGCTGGGATGCATAATAAAACCATTTCAGCGCTTCCTGAAAGTCTTGCTCCACGCCCACCCCGGTGTCATACATCAGCCCCAGCTTGTTCTGGGCATCTGCATTTCCCTGATTGGCAGCCATCAGCCACCACCCATATGCCTCAGCATAGTTTCGCTCAACGCCAATGCCATCGAAATAGATGTTTCCCAAATGCAATTGTGCAGCGGCGTCGTTATGTTGTGCCATCATGATGAGGTCATCAATTAGAATAGAATCATAATCTTTTGCCTGCAAAACAGTCATGCTGAGGCAGGCAAGCGCTATACGCATTAGTCTAAAAAGATTCTCCATTTCATCCTCCTTTGGGATGTATTGCATTTAATTGGTCAGATGATTTTTTGTCAACAATAAATGCGCTTTGGCATCCCGCTCACTTCGGAGCTAAGAAAAGACATCCGGGATTGCCCACAAATCCCTTGACAAATATCCCGTATTTTTGGATACTATCCGTCAGTGATCAAAATACGATAATGGAGGAAATACGATGGTTTTTTCCGTAAATGAAATCATTGAAATGGCAGTTCAGATCGAGCGCAATGGCTATGCCTTTTATCATGAGGCATCCAAGCGCAAGGATTTGGACGATGCCACCAAAGAGTTGATCATCAGCCTGCGTGATGCGGAGCTGAGTCATGAAAAGACGTTTTTGAATCTCAGAGACGAGCTTGATTTGCAGGTGTTGGAGCTTTCCGGAGATTGGGAGCTGGTGGCAAGCTATCTGAAGACAATCGTGGATGGCAGGATCTTTAACGACGAAGCCTCCGCCATCAAACGCGCCACCGAAGCCAAAGACATCATGGGCGTGCTTAATAACGCCATCGCCTTTGAAAAAGATACCCTGCTCTATTTTCACGCTATCAATGATAGCATCACCGATGAAAGGGCAAACAAAGCTCTGCGCCAAATCATTCATGAGGAAGTGTCCCACGTTTTGGCTTTGAGCGATTTTAAGAAGCAGATTTCCTAATCAATGGGCACCAAAGCCCGTAAGAAACCAAGCACCAAAAGCAGGAAAAGACGCCTGCTCTGGCTGTTGTCCATCCTGATTTTGGTGTTTTTGGTTTTGCTTTACAATCCCATTTCTGTGCGCCTGATGACCGTGGGCGTGGCAGTGTGGCATGGGCTTGATCCCGTTTATTTTTACAAATTGATACGCACGGAGAGCTCTTTCCGCAGCTTTGCCGTTTCTCCGCGCAATGCCATGGGCTTGGGGCAAATACGGGAATCCACCGCCTTTTATATCCGTGAGAATCATCGGCGGGGGCTGCTCTTTGTGCCCATTTACAATCTCAACCTATCTGCCCGCTATATCAAGTATCTGCGGGCACGCTACGATGGCAATTGGAGCCTCACCTTGGCGGCATACAACTGGGGCGAAACAAACGTTTCCCGGCGCATCAAGGAAATCCAAATAGAGAGGGATACAGACTACCGTCATATCTTTAGAGACATCCCTGAAACCTACAATTACATCACAAAAATCATGGGACCCGCAAAAAAGGCTTGACGAGAATGCCTTGCCATAAAAGCATGATAAAAGAAACCATTCAGGAGTTACTTATGTTGCGAAACCAAAAAGGAATCTCGGTGTATTGGATACTGAGTGCCATCCTCTTTGTCGCCTTGATTATGATTTTGGCGCTACCCCACTTCTTTAATCTGGATAAAGAGAAAAACGTGGACGACTGCACAAACAATATGAAGAGTATTTGGGTAGCCACCACCGATTATATTAGAGATCACAGGCATGATTTTGGCGGTGATCTGGAGCTATTACGCAATACACCAAAGGTTACCGACTCCAAAAACACCTACCTCACCAGCATCAGCTACTGCCCGGAAATCCAACATGAAAAGACAAGCTACATTGTATATGGAAAATATGTGGAAGAAAAGCTTGAAAGTGGTGAATTGAAACAAAACATGGGTGTTATCGTGGTGTGTCCGGATCTGGAAAAGCATGCCAAACACTTTTTGGACAAAAACTTCTATGAAAACATGAGCCCCACAGTGTTGCAAAACTATATGACCGATGATTTGGATTATATAGATCAGCAAACCAAATCCAACGGCAGCCGCAAGATGGAGCTTGTAAAGCAATACATCCAACTGTGGAAGACAGATGCCAACGCCTTCAACCAGCGTAAGGCAGACAAGGATTATCTAAAGAGAAAGCTCTTTCCGGAAGCTTTCCAATCCACACCCGATTTTGATTAAACCCACTTATTAAATTGTGTACAGGGTAAGCGACAGGTGCGCTTACCCTTGTTTTTTTATCTAAAACATCCGTTTATTACCAAGGAAGGGGTAAATGCGTTATCAGGAATTTCTGGAGCATATCTATAAACGCTATTCGGGCAATGTGAAACTGGGTTTGGAGCGGATGGAAGGGCTGCTGAAAGACCTGGGCAATCCCCAATATCAGCTCACCGGCTTCCATGTGGCAGGCACCAACGGCAAAGGCAGCGTATGTGCCACTCTGGAATCCCTGGCTTTGGCACACGGGCTGAAAACAGGCCTCAATACCTCCCCCCATCTGGTGGATTATAACGAGCGCTTCCGCATCAATGGCAAACAGCCTGAGTTTGAGCTGATTCTGCAAATCTTTTTGGAGCATGAAAAGCTCTTCAATAAATGGGAAGCATCCTTCTTTGAAATCAGCACGGCAATCGCCCTTATCCTCTTTGTCAGAAACCAGGTGGATTGTGCCGTCATCGAGGTGGGACTGGGCGGGAGGCTGGATGCCACCAACCTCTTTATCCCGGATGTGGCTGCCATCACCAATATCGGGCTGGACCACGTGAAGACCTTGGGCGGCAGCCTGGAACTGATCGCCACAGAGAAGGCAGGCATGATCAAACAAAACGTGCCCCTGGTGTTGGGTGATATGGAACAGCAGCCCTTCAAGGTGATCAGCGATAAAGCCTCCCAGCTGAATGCCCCGCTTAGCATCTGGAACCGGGATTATCAGGCAACAAACCTCCACAACAATATCGCCGGCATCATGTTCGATTACCACTATCAGGATTACCATTTCAGAGGTCTGCAAGCCAACCTCTTGGGCGAACACCAAGCCACCAATCTGGCGATGGCGCTCACCGCCTTCATTATCTATGCCAACAAACATGGAATACAGGTAAGCGAGGCTGCCGTGCGCAAGGGGCTGTCCCAGATAAACTGGCAAGGCCGCATGCAGCTCTTATCCAAATCCCCTGCCATCATCCTGGATGGAGCACATAACCTGCACGGAGTAAAGGCATTGATCCGCACGCTTGATCTCACTTTCCCTGATATCAAACCCCGCTTTCTGATATCCATTCTGGCGGATAAGGATTTTAGTGCCATGTTAGGCTTGATGGCATCCCGTGCCGCTCACATCTATTTGGCAAAGAACAATTCTGACAGGGCAGCCACCATTGAAGAACAGATGGCTGTGTTAAAAAACTATCCTGTGGCTGTCAGCACACATCCTTCCGTGGCAGAGGCATGGGACGCTGCCAGGGCGGAATTGAAGCAGGAAGACCTCCTCGTGTGTGGTGGTTCCCTCTTTACCGTGGGGGAATTGCTGGCACATCTGGATGGCGATAAACAGCCTTGATACTTCACCCAAAAAAAAGGCTTTACAGATTCCGGCTGCAAAATAAGCTGCCAATCTGAGTAGATTATGTATTTGAACAAATTTATAAAGCACTATAAGGAAAAGCGATGAGAAAACTATTGCTCTTGTTGCTGGCGCTGTTTGCCATTGGCTGGCTGGCTGCTAAGGTGGATTTGAATACCGCCCAGTACAGCGAATTGAGACAATTGGGACTCAGCGAAAAACAGGCGCGTGACATCCTCGATTATCGGGATTACGTAGCCCATTTTGCCAGCATTTACGATTTGCGTCAAATCCCATCCATCGACCAACGTACGCTGTTGCGCCTCAAAGACGCGGTGGTGGTATCTTTCCGTCAGGAGATAGATGATGCCGAAGCCCGCCGCCAAGAGATACGCGACCTTCTGGAACGCTTGGATAGCAATGAAGGCGCATCCGAAGGCATGGCAGACGTTTGGGAAGATTATCTGATGACCCCGCAAAACGTTAACCGTATGCACTTTGACGATTTGGTGAGTCTGCCCAACGTTTCTGCCGTGGATGCAGCTGCTATCCTCACCAGGCTGGCAAGAGGCGATACCATAGCCGATATGCGAGACCTGCGCAACACCGTGGGCCTCTCCCACTATGGCTACACAAACCTCCGCAGCTATGTGTATTACAAGGAACCGCCCATCAAAAACCGCATGTTCTACGACGCCCAAATGCAGTTTTACACCCGCTATTTTGAAGAAGGCGCCCATGATATGTTCCACGAGCCCTTCCTCCGCAGCAATTATGGCAATGCCGGCATCGTCATCCCCCACGATAAGAGGCTTTCCTATTGGGGACGCTTCAATCTGGATCAGGTGGATCCCGATCTCATCTACAAGCTGCGCATCCGCTATGGCAACCATCTCAAGCTGGGCTTCATGAATCACACTGGCAAGGCTGAAACTGGCTTGACGGATAAGACCGCTCGCCAGATTATCAACGATTCCAAGTGGTATGCCGGTTATGAGAATGAAAAGCTACCCTGGCTGGGCAATACACGAATGAAGCTATATCTGGGGCATTACCGTGCCACCTATGGTGAGGGCTTGGTGATGGAGAATACAGACTTCTATAGCGCCCGCAAGACCGGCTTTGGCTTTAGCAAGCGCATCTTGGGCATCACCCCAGACCTCTCCAGAACCCAGGAATATGCCCTGCGCGGTGGAGCTGTGGAGCTTTCCCATCCAAAGTTTGGTGCATCTTTCTGGGCATCGGATGATTATAAGGATGCCATCGTGTATGTGGATGAAAACGGAGAACCCAAGCTGCAGGATGGCAAAAAGAAGCTGTTTTCCTATGTGGTGCCCACCATCCGCTTTGATAATGACGAGATGCAACTGGCAGAGGCCGCCTTCAATACCGAGATTCAATCCGGAACCACATACGCCATGCCCTACCTCAATCTCGCTTACCGCAAGGATGCCTTCCGCGAAAAACTGTGGGGCACCCACCTGCAATACAATCCCTTTGTGGGCACCCGCCTGGGCTTTACCACCTATACCGCCCTCTATGATGATGCCCACTTTATGGTGCCCGATTATTATGGATTGCAGTCTTTATTGGTGCGCGATTCCTACTACTATCCCAAGTTCAAAATGATGGATGCCGAAATTGCCGGGCTTTACAGCACCCACGTGGATGGCAAATACTCCCGTGACTATCGCCGTGTGATTGGCTTTGACGCCGGCACCGTGATTGGCAATACCGCCATCCAAGGTGAATATGCAGAGCTGAGCGTGGATGGCAGCGATTTCAAATTGGGAGACGATCCCAGCGCCCTCTTGATTAGCGCCAATACCCAGTTTGAAAACCTCTATCTCATTGCCCTGTACAGGGATTATGATATTGATTTTGACAATCCTTACAGCAATGCCTTCTCGGAGCACGAACGCTTTGACGATACCATCCTGGAAAAGAACGTCTATGCGCTCACCAATCCCATCCTCTCCGATATTTACCTGGGCTCCACACAAGCCCAGCCAGAAAAAGGCATCTACTTTGAAACACGCTATAAATTTAACAACTACTTCACCGTGGGACGCAGCTATCTGGATATCTTCCAGCGCAAGACCGATGGACGCCGCACCGCCAGATTCCAAAGCGAACTAGAATTCCGCCCCCTCTTCCAATTGGGGCTGCGCCTGCGCTACAAAAACCAGGTGAACCGCATTGAAGACTTTGCAGACCGCGGCGTTTCCAAAACAAACGAATACACTGCCAGCATCCGCACCTTCCTCTCCAACCGAGACTTTCTGGAATTTGAATATCGTTACAACACGGTGCTCAGCCCTCCCTATACCTCTCTCACAAACCCCGGCCAACCGGGCGAAAACACCATGGCGGCTGCCATGACCCTCATGACTGGAGACTATATCGGCGTCAATTATACGCACAACTTCAACGAAAACCTGAAGCTGCAGGGCTCCTTCATCTATTGGTTCAGCCATGGTATCAGTCACTGGGATTGGGAGGATATGGAGATAGACTTTATGGGCGATAAGGGCTCCAAAGCATGGATTGCCCTCCATAGCCGAATCTCCCAAAACATGTATCTAAACCTCAAATTCCGCAACAAAACCTACCAGACTCAAGAATACTCCATCCGCAAATACAACGAACCCGTTGAGGGCGAAAACTACTTCCCGCGCGTGGAGCGTAAAGAAAATACAATCAGAATCTCCCTTGATTACCGCTTTTAAGCTGGAGGAACACCAATGAATAAATACAGCAAAATCATTCTGACCGCCGCCATCATGGTCCTTGTGGCCACCGGCTTGGCAGCTTGGTCTATCACAGACACATATTTTGGAAACAAGCAAGGCGGCTATGAGGTGCGCAGCTTTTCCATGGGAGCTGCCGGCACCTTCAACGACCTCCGTCCCTTTGGTATAGCCGCAAACCCAGCCAACCTCACTCTCCTGGATAAAAAGCTTGCTTTCCAAGGCGGTGCCCTCATCACTCGCAATGAAGATAACCGCCACATCCCCCTTTACAATTCATTCGATAACTATATCGACGACGCCGTTTATGCATCCAATATCAACTTCTATGATGATTATGCCATTGCCGGCATGGGAGCATTACAGTTTGGCATGTTCAAGATGGGATTGGGCATCTACCGCAAGCCGCTGCTGGATTTTGGCGGATACTATCACGAGGAAATCCGTAACAACCGGAATACAGACAACGACGGCTATCCGGAAAAGCTGGCGATCAACAAGATCGAAAACACCGGCAATCTGATGCAAAATGCAGGAGTTCTCAGCTTTGGCTTTGATCTTTCAGATTGTGCTCAGATGAATTTTGGCGCCGAGCTTTCCCTCCTCCAAGGCAAACAGGAATACAGCAAGACCATCCGCTGGAGCCAATGGGCGATAGATACCTTTGCCGATGCCGTAAACAACGCCAGCAAGGTATTGCCAAATTATGAAGTCAGCTCCGATACCGAGCTGGAAGGAATGCAGCTCAAAGCCGGTACCGCCATCAGATTCAACAAGCGTTTTGGCATGGCTGCCACCTACACTCCCAAAGCCACTTTGGATAGAACCGGCAACATCAAAGAACACCGCGATGCCTATTATAATGCTGATGCCATCGATAATACCCTCGCTATTGATGAGGATTATATCCTGCCCGCAGAAATCCGCCTGGGCATCCTCTATCAGCCGCAAAACATCATGCGCACCTGGTTCAATTTGGATGCAGAATACGTGCAGTGGAGCCAGATCAGCTCCCATTATGAAGACCAGTTCAACCTCTACGCCGGTGTGGAACACTGGGTGGAAAATCGCTTCCCCTTACGCCTGGGCTTCCAGGCTCAAAACGGCTACCTCAGAGAGGTGGAAACCGATGGATCCGTCATTGCCAAGCGCATCCTCACCCCCATGCTCACGGCTGGCAGCAGCTTCCAGCTCACCAGCTTCCTCACCATTGACATGGGCTTTGGCTATAGCTGGCGTGAGTATGAAGCCATTGACCTCTTTGGCGATGCCTATTATAATGACAGAATATACAGTGGATCCTCCACTTACGCTCTCTGGCCAAACTCCCATATCACTCTCATCAATAGGGGTTGGGAGAATCCGGACAAGGTGCGCGAAAACAACATCAGCCTCAATACAGGCATAACCTTTACATGGTGATATCATGAAACAGACCTCTTTTCTGACCCTGACGGCAGTCCTATTGGGTCTGCTGCTTCTGGGCAGTATCCCGGCTTTGCGGGCGGAAGACCTCAGGTTGGACATCATGTTTTCAAACGACGTCCATGGAGGGATAGACCGCGCTCAAGCCACCTTTATGAACCCGGAGTTTCCTCCCCAATTGGGCGGAGGAGGCTCTGCTGCCACCCTCATCAAGCAGGTGCGCTCCCTTGCCCACAAAAAAAGGGATAGCCTGCTTTTGGACGCCGGGGATTTCTTTCAAGGCAGACCTGTGGGCACCGTTACCCAGGGGCGTGCCGTGATCGAATATATGAATGCCATCGGCTATGATGCAATGACATTGGGCAACCATGAATTTGACATCATCAACGAAGACCTCATCGAAACGCTCAGGCTGGCGGATTTCCCCATCCTCAGCTGCAATATCCGCGATCGCCGCAGTGGTGATTTTCCCTGGTATGTAAGGCCCTACTATGTGGTTAGCCGCATGGGCGTGCGCATCGGTATCGTGGGCTTTACCACCACCGATACAGAAAAAATGAGCTTCCCGGAGAATATCCGCAACCTCGAATTCCTCAGCGAAAAAGAGGCAGTCCAACACTGGGTGAACGTGGTGCGCGATGAAGAAAAGGTGGATATCGTGATCGTTTTGGGACACGCCGGTTTGCCCTATGACGTGGAAGAAGGCTATTTGAGCCGTTACGATGCCAGCGGCAACCCCCTCTTTGAAGAGCGAATTGCCGTGTGGGGCTACGATGCCCAGGAGATTGCCCGGGAAGTATCCGGCATCGATCTCCTTCTTGGCGGACACATCCACAAGGGAATCCCCAAACCCTGGATTGATCCCCATACCCACACAATGGTTATCCAGGGCTATGCCTATGGCTCCAACCTTGGCTGGATTACGCTTACCATAGATCCGGAAACCCGCACCATTACGGGATATGAAACGCCCGCCCTGCGTGAAGGCAGCATGATCACCCTCTTTGAGGATCAATTTATACCCGATCCTATTATCAGTAAAACCATCGCAGAACAGGTGGCAATCGCAGAAGCAGGTATGGACGAAGTGATAGGACATTCCTCCGTATATCTTTCCCGCATCAATGTGGACGCACAAAGCCTGATGGGAAATACCATCACAGACGCAATGCGCCACGAAGTGAATGCAGATTTTGCCTTCCTGAACCTGGGTGGAGTGCGTGCCGATATCAAGAGCGGCCCCGTCACCTACCGCAATATCTTTGAAGTAATGCCCTTTGATAACATGGTGGTTTCCTTCAAATGCACCGGCGAATTCTTGCGCAGAATCATCGAAACCCGTGTGGAAGGCGGACGCCATGGATTGGTGGTATCCGGTGTGAACGTGATATATTCCAAGAAAAGACCCAATTTTGACCGCGTAACTTCCCTCAAAATTGGCGGTAAACTGTGGGAAAAAGACAAAATCTACACCTGTGTTACCACAGACTTTCTGATGCAGGGCAATGCCGGACTCAACCTCCTCATCCACGTTCCCGAAGAAGATATCACCCATCACCAAATCAACCTGCGTGATGCCATCGTGAATTACTTCCGTAAAAACAGCCCCATCAAAACCAGAATTGACGACCGCTGGAGCAGAAACGATAATGCCAGACCAACAGCGGAAATGATGCAATAGCCCCCTTCATATCATTATAAAACATCTGCCCGGTGATTCCAATTTGCCGGGCTTTTTTGTACTTTGGGGCAGCGCTTGCCCATTAGCCACCCTTGTACCACCCTTGTCTCACCCTTGTCCAGACAAAGGAGAGACAAGGGTGGTTAATAAGGAAGAGGTGGAAAAAAGGCGGGGAGATATCCGAATTAAAGCTCGGCGCTCCTGCTAAAAACAAGGATTTCCGGTACGTTTTCGGGGTTGTGATCCCTCACTCTGAATTTCTGGCATTCCAAACTGAATATCACTGAAGGATACGTTTGAGGGAAGATAATGGAGAAATTGCGCTTGTATCCTATGTGGTATTGGATATAGGGAAGCTCTTTTTGCAAATTGGCAGGGATGGGATCGATGAGGGTGACATCTGTATTTTCTATGCCTCCAATCAGAAAGCGCATTCCCGGGCTGGCGTATATCCTGGCGTTTTGGCGGATATATTCCAGACCTTCCTCACTTTTGCGGATAGCCTTCCAGCCCACAGGCAAATAAGCGGGATAATGATCAAAGATATCCATTCCGGGATTCTCAACCGGCTCTGGTTCTTCCAAGATACGCCCGCCATATTTATCCATGATATGAAATCCTGCCACTTGCTTGAAGCCCAGCTTAGAGGTGAGATGCGGAGTCTCTTGGTTCATAAAATAGGTGCTGAATTCAAACAGCATTCCTGGCTGCTGATTGGAGATTTGGAGGGCAAGCTCCATCGCTGCCTTATTCATTAATTTGCCCAGTCCCTTACCCTGCAAAGGTTTGAGGACGCGCATCCCTTCAAACCACAAAGTATTGGGAGGCAGCTGGGTAAGCTTGATGCATGCCACCACTGTCTTTTGGTATTCACACACTATGAACCAGGGCTCGCTGATCCATGCCGTCAACACCTTGGGCAGGTAATCCTCGCCACCCCAGATGGTCTTGGCAATGGCTACCAGGTCTGAGGCATCCCTCGGCTGGGCGAGGCGTGTTTTGCACAGCGAGATGTCAAAGCTTTCTACATCAAGAGGTTGTTTTTTCATAGCCAGGTCCCCACTCGCAGGATGGCGCGCTGATTGCTGGAATCTTTGAGGGATTGGCGCAGGTCTACTCCCAGTTTCATATTATTCATCACCAAATCACCGCCCAAATAGATAAATTGATCGTCTCGTTTGGCTTCTGAAAATGCCAGCAGTGTGTCGTCCATATAAATAGTTCCGCGTTTGGCGCCATGCCAGCCCTGAAAGCCTCCCCGTACGCCAAATCTATTTTTATTAAATCTAATGCCGCTATGCCAATAGAAGGTATTGTTATCCCAGCCTTCCTTATCTTCCAAGTGATAGCGGGTATTGAGGATAAGTTGAAGCGTGGGTAATACTTTATCTTTATAATCCAATTCAAACCGCCAGTGTTGGGGTCTGCTGGTATGCAGATCATCGCCGGTTTTGGTGAGTATCTCTTTGTCAAAATGACTGATGGTAAGGTTTAGATTCCTGTGTTTGGGATGATAGCCAAACCTTGCCAGGAGGCGGCTTTTCATGCCCTTGCTGCTAATATAATCCCTGCGCTTTTGATCTGCCGAAGCACGCAAAAACATGCTGGTATCCTTTAAAAGCGGAAAGCTTGCATCCCATGCCATCTCCACGGTATCGGGATCCCTGCCCAAGGCTTCACGCGAGGAGAAATAGGTGATCTGTTTGTGATCCGGATCCATGGCAAAGCTGATGGTTTGTTTAAACCGTTGATGATTGAAATTCCATGCCAGAAAGTGGTGTTGGTTCTTTCCTGCCTGTCCGCTTTCCCAATCCACGCTGTGTTCATTGAGCCTCACGCCTGCATAAGCCGAGAAGATCTTGGTTTGGGAATCCATGTCGGCAGAGGCAAATTCCCTGTCATAGCCTTGGATATATCCCAAAAGTGCCATCCTGAAAACTTTAGCCTCATAGCTGAGCGCACCGCCCCACAGGGATTCACGGGTAATATCAGCACGGCCGCTCCTGGTTTTGGGCAAAGATAGGATCTCTCCATCTGTGTTTTGGGTGATTTCGCGATTTAAGACAGAGCCAAAGGCAAGAGCTCTAAAATCCCTCCAATGCAGCTTGATGGCAGATCCGAAGGGGCTGTAAGAATCCGGCCGGGGTGCACGTTGGATGCGAAACACATCGCCCTTTGTGCTTTTGGAGCCGCTGCCCATGGTGATGCCGCTGCCAAAATGGAGGCGGTAATTGCCCAAAGCCACATCTTCCACAAGCTTATTCTGCCGGATGCCAATGCCAAAATTGAAGTGGGAGAGGTTCTTCTTCCAATCGTTGCCATAGTTTACAAAGAGATCCTGCCCATCATGCTGAAAATATGCCTGATGGAGGCTAAAGCTATCGTCTTCCAGCCACAGCCGGTTGTCCAACCCCAGCTGGGTATCAGGCAACATAAGCTGGTTGTACAGCTCTTCCCAGGCGTTGTAGCTGAGTGTTTCGGAATCAAGCTCGATGATTTCCGGTATTTCCTGTGCAAATATGCAAAGGGGGAGTGCCAATAAAATGAGAAAAATAATATGTTTTACCATGAAAATCCTACTTCTATAAAATGACTGAGTGCCAATTCCGGATGTGTGCGGATGGCATAGGTGATATTGCCTGCACCGGGATTGAGCCGGATGCCAATGCCAAAACGGCTGGGCTCGCTTTGCCAAGAGCTGAGAATCGTCATCATCTTGGCAACCTCCACTGTACAGGCGCTGCGAAAACTATCCCTGCCACGGGGTTGATATACGTATGCGCTGGCTATTTTGGTGTGTTCATAGGGTTGATAGATGGCAGAAATATGGATTTGGGCATCCCCCTTGCCAATCCTCAACCAGCGAAATTCTGCGCCGTACTCGTTATATGAACCGCCTAAAGCCATATCTGATTGCCAGCCCAAATATGCTTCCCCGGTGGAAAAGCCCTCCCACACAAGGTGTTGGGTATATCCAAGCGCCAAGCTTTCATCCCCCAAAGCATAACAGACATAATAATCCCGATGCTGATAATGAGGATGATTGAGCCAATTGACGCCAAAGCCGGCATGCCCCAGGGGCACATCGCTGCCTGTGTGAAAGCCCCACACCTGAGACTGGCTATCGCCAAAGGGCAGATGGTAGCCAAAAACGGTGCCGTTTCCCCACACAAGGGGCGAAAGTGTGAGGCTGGAAGGGCTGTCTGATAAACTGGTGATGCCCGCCAATGCTGCTGCGGAGGCGTTATCTTCGCTTAAATCTGCAAACGCCTGATAGGGAAGAGCACACATGAATATGATCAGACATAAGAAGCGTTGCACGGGAAGACAAATAATACTAAACCAAGCTGAGCTCGGAGGTGGGGTCAAAGAAATGGGCGCGAACCATATCGGCGCTCACCTTCAGCCGCTCCCCTGCCTTGGGCAATTCCTTGGGATCAAAGCGGGCGGTGAGATTGTGGGAGTTCACCTTCAGCTGCAGGTGGTATTCATTGCCAAGGGGCTCCACAATATCACAGAGAGCTTCAAAAGACTGTGGACTTTCTGCCATGCTATCAAAGCGTGCATCATAGATATCCTCCGGCCGAATGCCAAAGATAATCTCCTTATCCTTGTAAGCAGCCAGTTTTTTTGCCATCTCAGCACCCAGATTTACCTTGATGCCATCTGCCACAAATGCCAAGCCGCCTTCCTCTGCCACCAGTTTTCCGGGGACAAGATTGATGGCGGGGCTGCCGATGAAGCCTGCCACAAACACGTTGGCGGGATGGTTGTAGATATTCAAGGGGGTATCTATCTGATGGATCACACCATCCTTCATCACCACGATGCGGTCTGCCATGGTCATTGCTTCCACCTGATCGTGGGTTACATAGATCATGGTATTCTGGAGTTGACGATGCAGCTTCACTATCTCGGAGCGCATCTGCACGCGCAGCTTGGCATCGAGGTTGGAAAGGGGCTCGTCAAAAAGGAAAACCTTGGGGCTGCGCACGATGGCACGTCCCAATGCCACACGCTGGCGCTGACCTCCGGAAAGCTGGCCGGGACGACGTTTGAGCATGGATTCTATACCCAATAGCTCTGCCGCATGATCCACTTTTTTGCGGATGGTGACTTTGTCTTCCCTGCGCAATTTGAGGGCAAAAGCCATGTTGTCATACACAGTCATATGTGGATACAATGCGTAGTTTTGAAACACCATGGCGATATCCCTATCCTTGGGATGGACTTTGTTTACCATCCTATCGCCAATCCATATCTCACCGGAGGAAATCTCCTCCAAGCCGGCAATGAGCCTCAGAGCCGTGGTCTTTCCACATCCGGAAGGACCCACAAGCACCATAAACTCCTTGTCTTCAGCCTCAAAACTTATGTCTTTGACGGCATGAAAGCCGTTGTCGTAATACTTGTTCAGGTTTTTCACGATGATCTTTGCCATGCGGTTTCTCCTTTGTGATTCAAGCTTTATGGTGTGCCATTCATGTCAAGCGTAAAACTGTAATTATCCCAAGTGTACTTGGTTGCGGCCTTGATTTTTGGCTTTGTAAAGTGCATTGTCTGCTATTTCGATGTTGTTCCAAAGGTCTTCTTCGCCAGTAACAACCACGGTTTGACGGTTCAATCCGATACTTACCGTAATCTTGATTTCCTGATCCTGATACATAAAGGAATGCTCCTGCACTTTGGCGCGCATCATTTCCATTTTTACCAGGGTATCCTCAAAAGAGGAATCGAAGAGTATCACCAAAAATTCCTCTCCGCCAAAGCGTATTATCACGTCACTTTTACGGAATTCACTGATGAGGAGCTGTGCCAGTTCTTTGAGCACATAATCCCCTGCGGCATGCCCCCAAGTGTCATTCACCTGCTTGAAAAAGTCTATATCCACCATTGCAAAGTTGAAAGACACACGGTGACGGCTCGCCAAGAGCAGGATTTCAAAGATGTTATACTCCAGAAAGCGACGGTTTTTGAGGCCGGTAAGCCCGTCTGTGATGGAAAGCTCTTCCACCTTTGTGAGCAAGGCTTGGATTTTATCGTAGTTCTGTTCCAGGGATTCCACGTATGCATTGCTGTGCATACTCATTTGGTTTCCCATATCCATGATGCGCTGTTCTATGAAAGGCATTGCTCTGCAAAAGCATTCTGCTTCCATGTGTTTACGCAAAAAGCGCGCCACTTCGCCCTGCTCTCTCCAGCAACGGTTGAGATAAAAGTTTGAAAACTTGAAATAGCGGATGCTGTCTTTGAGGCTGGAGCTGGCTCCCGTGGCATAGCTTCCGGCAAAGAAATACAAATCATGCAGATGTGTGGGCGACAGATAGCGGGTAAAACGGGTGGTCAACCGTTCGGTGAGCCTCATTTTATCTTTGGATTCCAACATTCTGCTGCCCAATGCCATATATATATCCAAGAGAGCGATGGCGGAATTGATATTGTTTTTGCGCAGAACTCCCCAGTATATCTTGCCCAACAGAGCACTTTGCAGGATGGTATCACGATTCCACTGGATGCTGCGAATCCATGCCAATAGCAGATAAATGGCTACATCCAGCCCTTCCGCCTGATAGAAATATGAGATTAGATCCAGCCACAATGCCACATAATCAATATGCCTGTTTTCCTGATACAAGACCTCAGCAAGCCCCATCTGGTACATCAGATAGTGCAAAGAAGGAGAGCGGGGCACCATTCCTTTCAAATAGTCTGCCTGCCTCTTGGCATTTTGATAATCCGCCAATTGCACAAGCAGATACAGAAGCTGGACTTGATCAAAGATATTGTAGATTTGAGGCAGTTCTTCCGAAAACCCCTCCAAGGCTTTTTTTAGGATGGGAAAGCGCTTTGATCTGGAATGCACCGGCAGGGAATTCACCAGCTCCAGATATTGCAGCATGGGAGAGGTGTAGGCACTGCTTCCCTTGGTAAAGGGCTCTGCCAGAGTGTCTATAAACAGTGCACAATATGCCCTAAATCTATCTTCCTGATCTTCGCTGCCATTTTGTATCCGCACCTTTTCAGATAGTTCTTTGATCAACAGTTTGCGCCCTGCATCACCCTCCTGCAACAGCCTGTCCATCAGTTTACGAACTTCTATTTGCTCGCTACTATCGATCTTACTAAGATGGGATGCGTTTTCAGGCCAATATGAAGGAGATAGCTTGGGCATTATTTCTCCTGCGCCTCCGGGGTCACAAAGCGGAACACCTTTTCACCCTCTTTGGTGAATCCAAACTTTTCCCGCGCCACCTTTTCCGCTGCCAAGGGGTCTGTCTTCAGGCGTTCGTTCTCTAGTTTAAGTTCTTCGTTTTGCGCTTTCAGCTCCTTCATTTCTTTTTCCAAAGCCTCCACACGTCGCCCTATATTCCAGGTATTCAGAAAGCTGTTATCTCCCCACAGCAGTATCCAAGATAGCAAAAACAGTGTGGCAGCATAAAAAAGAAGCCGGACAATGACTTTGGGGCGTTCAGCGCGGGATTTCATAATCTGCTGATCCTTGCCACCCAAGAGCGTTTGATATACACTGCATGATGAGGGCAGAGCTCGTGGCAACACATACAGCGAATACACTCTTTCTCATCTATCTTGGGAAAGCCATCCTCCTGCCAGGCAATGGCTTTGACGGGGCAGCTGCGCACACAGATGCCACAACGCTTGCAATCTTCGCTTATCACCGGCTGCTTGTAATACAGATGATGAAAGCCCTTTCGCACGAATTCGGGCAGATATTTGAGCAGGTCCTTGCGCAATTTCACCATCCCCAAATCGGCATCAAACACAGGGTAATCCTTGAAGCTGGTGGGTATCTGGATGCGGGATGGCAGAATCCCTTCCGTGTGCAGCGCATCGTGCATATAAGGTATGTCATGCAGGCGGAAGCCCATCATTTTGGAAGCGATATAATCCACGGCTGGTACGCTCTCTGAACCAAAGAAAAGACCAAAATAACGGGGATTGCCGGCGGAGGGACCAGCTCCGTCCATGCCCATGATCCCATCAATAAAGTTGTATGTTATGCGCTTGCGGGTTATTTCCCAGAGATCCAATAGCAATCTGGCAAAACTATTGGTATCAGGGTGTTGGCGGTGATAATCGCTCTTGATGAGCCCCGGCACCAAACCATAGAGGTTTTTGAGGGCACCCGTGTATGCCATCAGGCTGTGGGTCTTGTATTTGGCTACGTTGATGATGATGCCACAGCGCCACAGTGCTTCAGATACGCGCAGGGTGTTTTCCCCCTTCTGGATTTCCCGAAAGCCCATGGTGGAGAGGTTTACAAGCTTGATGGGATAGCGGCGGGCGAGGTCTTTATAACCACAGGTTTCCCACACAGATTCCACAGACACCGTGCCACCGGGGCTGTCTCCCACCCACACCTCTTTGCCTTTGTCCAAAAAGTGGCGAATGATGGCCTCCACCACCATTGGATGAGTGGTCACCGCCTTGTGAGGAGGATATGCCCCCAATAGGTTGGGCTTGATGAGAACCCTTTTTGCCCTGTTCAGCTTGGGATTGCGCACACTCTTCAGATAGCTTGCCACCGCATCCTGCAATTGCTGCAGGTCATAGCCTTCCATCTTGCGGATCTGAACTTTGGCATTCATAACTCTGCCGGGTGGCGTTTCCTGCGGAAATAATCTGTAAAAAGCCCCAGGGATGCGCTCACCTGTGCCATATCAGGCTGTCCCAAACCAATCATCCCACCCACGTTGATCACCCCATATTTGAATGTCCAGCTAATGCCTGCGCTCATCAGATGCTGCCCATTCTCACTCACGCTGCCGGAAGTGGGTATATAGTTCCACCACAGCGCTGTATCGGCATCGGCGGTTGTATTGATGGGCAAATTATAGCTGCCATGCCAGATTTCCGGGCGGTAGAGATATCCCACGCGATAGGTAAAGCTGCGCACGTCTGATTCAAAGCCAGCCTTGAGGCTGAAGCGGTCTTTATATTCCTCATGCACGATGGAGGTATTCTCCCACTGTGCATCCAAAATATACCTTTGATTGGCGTTCTTGATGGCAAAGCCCGCCGTCAGCTCTGTGGGCATGGTGGTGTCAAAATCAATGTATTTGAATCTCCAATCCAGGCGGGAAGGCGGAGTGATGCTCAGCCCCACATTCAGCTGCGGATTCGTCCACAACACGCCCAGTTCTGGTCTGAGGAGATATTTGTATTCCCTAATATGCTCAAAGGTGCGCAGCACCGTGAAATCGCTGATATAATGAATTTGGTTGTGGAAGCTCACGCCTACGTTCCATTCCCCCCGGTGCCAGCCCAGATTGGCGGTCACCTGATGTTGATTGTAGATGGGATAACGCACCAATACATAGTTGCCTTGGTTCATCGGTACCTCAAAGGCATCCAACACAATGCTCTTGGGCAGGCTATACGCCACTCCCCAGTTCATTCCGGGGAGGAATCTATTTTCCAGCGGACCCCCTGCAGCTACCATACCAAATGGCACGGGAGAGCTAAATTCTCGCGCACTGTGATAGATATCCGTCTTCACAGGAGGTTTGATCAGCATCTCGCCATAAATGGCACTGCGTTGGGGATAATATGCCGCTGGATTGGCAAGGATAGATTCCACCCCGCCCTTCAGCGCTACGCCGCTGTTGCCACGTCCCAAAGCCTGGGCTCCCACATAGTTCACACTAAAATAATCAAATGCAGGATCCATGTTTTGGGGCAGGGCAAAGCTGATCGCCAGACTGTCCTGCGCTTGTACCATCAATCCCACTGCCATCAGCAGGAATAGTAATATGTATAGTTTTCTCATCGGTAAACCTCAAATACGTTATTTTATCACGATGGTTTGCTTACGGTCTGGCCCCACGGAGACCAGCTCAATCTGCGTGCCCACCAGGTCTTGCACGGCATCCAGATAGTCTTTGGCAGCCTTGGGCAATCTTGCCAAACTGGTGCAGGAGCTGATATCCACGTCCCAACCGGGAAGAGTAAGATATTCCGGCTGCACTCTTGCCAAATCCAGATGATGGGATAAAAAGCCTTCCACGCGTTTACCATCCAGCCAATAACCGGTGCATATCTTCAATTCGCCTATGCCGCCCAAGACATCTAACAAAGTGAGAGCCATGCCGTCCAAGCCATTCAGGCGTGCCGTATAAACAGCCGCCACAGCATCGAACCAGCCCACTCTTCTGGGACGCCCGGTGGTGGCACCATATTCATTGCCTTGTTTGCGGATTAGATCCCCTGTTTCACCTTCTATTTCTGTGGGAAAGGGACCCTCCCCCACTCGCGTTCCATAGGCTTTATACACTCCAATTATCTTGTTGATACAGCGCGGAGGCAAGCCTGTCCCCACGCTGATGCTGCCGGAGATGGTTTGCGAGGATGTCACATAGGGATAGCTGCCATACACGAGGTCCAACAGTGTGCCCTGAGCACCCTCAAAGAGGATATGCTTATCCTGTAAATACCAATCCCACAACAGCTCATCCGTCTGTGCCAGATATGGCTTTAGAAATTCATACACGTCCTGCAAATCCGCCAGCTTTGCCTCCAAATCCTCCAGCTTGATCTGATGATGTTCATACAAGGCTTGCAAACGCATGCCCAGCCATTCAGGATGAGCCAGATCAATCAGGCGCAAAGCCCGGCGTGAAACCCTGTCTGCATAAGCAGGCCCAATGCCGCGCCCGGTGGTGCCTATCTTTGCCTCTGCCAGTCTCTTCTCCTGCTGTTGATCCAATTCCTGGTGAAGAGGCAGCACCATGGAGGCTCTTTCATCTATATACAGCCTGCCTTCAAAATTGATGCCAGAATCCTGCAAAGCGCGCATCTCGTCTCTGAGGCGGAATGGATCCACCACCACGCCAGAGCCTATCACGCAGTTACACTCAGGATACAGTATCCCTGCAGGAACGCTGTGAAACACATATTTACGCCCTTCCACCACGATGGTGTGCCCGGCATTGGCGCCGCCCTGAAAACGCACCACCACATCGGCAGATGCGCCCAAATAATCCACCACCTTCGCTTTTGCCTCATCTCCCCACAAGCATCCGAGAATGGCAAGTGTGCTCATATATTACTCCATATTTGTGATAGTATCATATCATGTAAAGGGGATAATTCTGTCAACTCAAATCTATTCCCATTTCCCCCTATTTGATTCCAGCCTTTTTTCATCCACCAATATACCCCCTCTATAATACATAGAGATACGCGGATGCAAATGCTATAATACCATTCATCACCCTCTTACAACAATCTGTCTGGTATGCCGATACAAAAAGGTTATAATATTTGGCGTCACGCACATATTGTGGTAGCCTGCAAGTATTTTAGTGCGGAATCCCGCCTCTTCCCATCAATGATTTTGCCGAAATAAAAAGCCCGGCGTGATACCGGGCTTGTCATCTTCAAAAAGCGTAAAGATCAATGACCTACTGTGCGTTCCAGCTCTTCAAAAGCC
>Ga0265293_10005276_pt1 | contig 21775 bp, 18 predicted proteins | sample Munlanlewell138R_FD_192505 | JGI IMG/M metagenome (GOLD analysis project Ga0265293, IMG submission 192505) | Leachate microbial communities from a municipal landfill in Southern Ontario, Canada - Leachate well 138R | ecosystem: Engineered > Solid waste > Landfill > Unclassified | place: Canada... | reverse complement strand
TTCAGCAGATGAGAGAACATAAAAGAGCTTTACCGAAGGATTTGTTGCTCCATATTCGACAATTTTACTTTTTATCGAGTAACGATCATCATCTAAGCCTGTAATAGTAAAAGAGTTAGCTCTTGGATTGGCGGAGAACATAATTTCATTATCTAAGTTGTAAAATGTTGGTATACCACAACTGGTTAAAAAGAAAAACAGTGCCACAAATAACACAACAAAAATGTTATGTGTGTAATGGCACCGTTTCATAAGAAACTCCTTTATAGAAGGAGGATTAATGTAAGATTACTAAACGAGACTGAGCTAATTTAGCAAACTCACTTTGTTCAAATTCGTCGATAAGCTGTTGTAAGAGCGCTTTAGCAAGATCCACTTGTCCATTGCTCTCGTGTAACCTTGCGAGGTTAAACAAAGCATTTGAGCGCTGAGGAGCATCTTCATAGGTATCATAGACTCCCTGGTAGTACTCCATAGCTAATGCGCTATCACCAAGTTGTTCAGCACTCACCGCTGCATTAAACAATGCAAGCGATTGTAGATGACTCTCGGCTCTTCTTTTATTGAACGCCACAGTAGTAAAGTGATCTAATGCATCATCAAACGTATCTTGTTTAAAAGCGATAAGACCTAAAAGATATTCTGCTTTCATAGCGGGATAAGAACTTGTTTTCTTATGACTAAGAGTAGTTAACTCATCCACTAGATGTTCAGGAAGTGCTTCATCAGAGGGGGAATTATACCACCCATAAAAGTCATCACTTAAAGCATCAATAGCTGCTTGGTTTTTATCAGCGTTCTTATTACTGACAGAAATACCAATCCACAGAGCGACCACTACAATAACAATGAATGCTCCTAGTCCAATAAGGAAATCGGTATGTCGTCCTAGTAAGGAAGCGAAGCCTTCTTCAAACTTCCCTACTTTCTCTTTATCTTGTTTTTCTGACATCTATGTCCCCACTACTCTTGGTTGTTCTCTCGGGATTTCATTAAATCACCAAAAGTGAAGGTGTCCTCATCGTCTTCATCATGAATATACTTCTTCATTTCAGACTCTTGGCTCTTTCTAATCATCTCTTTAATGGAGAGTGAGAGTTTTTGAGTCGAGGGGTTAATTTCCACTACAGCAGCGTTAATTGAGTCCCCTACTTTGAATTTTGTTAACACTTCATCGGTATACTCATCATCTGGTCCAATAAGGTTGTATTTACTAATGAGTCCTTCAATGTCACCAAGAACTCGGACAAATACTCCAAAATCGGTAACGTTGGTAACTTCGCCACTAATAACAGACCCTTTTGGATAATCTTGTCTGAGGGTTTGCCATGGGTTACCTTCGAGTTGTTTTACCCCAAGACGAATGTGACGAGTTTGTGAATCGACTCGTGTTACCACAACGTCAATCACATCACCTTCTTTACAAAACTCGTTCATGTTACGAACTTTTTTCGTCCAAGAGATATCATCGAGGTGTAAAAATCCATCAATACCATCTTCAAGATTAATAAATGCTCCACTATTTGTGATTTTCACAACAGGCTTGGTGAGTGTTTTACCCATTGGGTAACGCTCTTCAATAGTATTCCAAGGGTTCTCTTCAAGTTGTTTTAATCCTAAGCTGACTCTTTTTTTATCAAGATCGTATCCAAGGATTTTAGCCTCAACAACATCGCCTAATGATAATAACTCTTTAGGATCGTTAATTCGTTTGGTCCATGAGAGTTCACTAATATGGGCTAAGCCTTCAATACCAGGCTCGATCTCAATGAAGACACCAAAAGAGGTAATCTTTGTCACTGGAGCCTTCACCACATCATCAACACCATATTTAGTTTCGAAGTGGTTCCAAGGATCTTCTTGCATATGCTTCAGTGATAAGTTAATTTTTTGGCTTGCTGGATCAATGTTAATCAGTCTGAGTTGAATTGTTTCACCTTTTTTCACAAAATCTTTTGGTTTTGTGACGTGACCCCAACTCATATCGTTAATATGAAGTAGTCCATCAAATCCACCTAAGTCGATAAAAGCACCAAAGCTTGTAAAGCTTTTAACACTCCCTTCAACGACATCCCCAATTTTTACAGAAGTGAAGAATTTCTCTTTATTCTCTTTAATTTTCTTTTCTAGGTATTCTCTGCGAGAAACAACACTCTTTAAGCGTGTTCCTGTATGGAATTTATCTATAATAAAGTAGTCGGCAATACCAATAAGAGTTTCAGGATCTTCCACTCTCATCACATCTGCTTTTGATAAAGGACAAAAACCGATGAATTCATTACCAAGGTCGACTTCAAATCCGCCTTTAATAACTTTAATAAATTTACCCATAACTGGTGAACGTTGAGCAGCTGCTTCTTTAAGCACCTCTGTCCGTTCTTTGATGTCAGCGCGTTTTTTAGAGATAACGATTTGACCGCCTCTCCCCTCTTTGTTGACAATCATGACCTTGACTTCGTCGCCGACGGCGGGAACAGTGGGAAACTCTTCTAGGCTAATTCGACCTTCAGATTTATACCCCACATCCACAAACACATACTCATTATTGACCTGAACTACAGTACCGGTAACGAGTTGACCGTCTTCAATTTCATCAAGAGATTTTAAATAGTGTTCCTGCATAACACTCTGCATATCTGAACTCTTTTGTGGTTCTTCTTGTGTGTTTAACACTTCTTTATTATCTTCCACTTCCCTCTCCTGATCCGAATTTTGACCGTTTAAACGGCTGAATATAACAGATAACACTTTCTCATAAACTTCTTCTATGGTCAAGTGTGAGCTATCTATATAGGTGGCATCTTTGGCCCTCTTTAAAGCCCCTACTGCCTTGTTTTTGTCAATTTCATCCCTTATTTGAATTGAGTCTAAAATCTCTTGATACTCTGCTTCGCCTGGGTGTTGTAAGTAACGTCGTTTCGCCCGCTCTTCAGCAGTTGCATCAATGTAAAATTTAGCTTGGGCATGGGGAAATACTACGGTGGTAATATCACGCCCTTCACACACGATATTCAGCCCATGTTGAGCTAAAGCTCTGAGTTGTTCATTCACTATCTCCCTTAGTGGAATAATAGCTGAGTGTTGGGCGACATATTGATCTACTTGATGGGTATGTAACTGATCTTCAATATCATTTCCATCTAATGTTAACCGCCCATCTATAATACTCGGGAGTGTTGTTTTAGCTACTTCCAAAACAACATTCTCATCGGTAGGATCGAGTCCCTGTTGTAATAGATTATAGGTAATAGCACGATAAAAATTACCTGAATTGAGATAATAAAAGTCTAACTTTTGAGCAATTAAGTGGGCAACACTACTTTTACCTACCCCTGCAGGACCATCTATAGCAACTACAAACCCTGTTGGTTTAACCATGTTGAGCCTCCCTTAACAGTCGGGCAATTTCCCCTTTAGAGACAGCTCTGTATCTTCCAGGTTGCAAGTTCTTTAGTAATAAAGAGCCAATACGGAGGCGAATGAGCTTTTGTACGGTATAGCCATAGTGGTCTAATATCTTTCTAATTTCTCTATTTTTCCCTTCCGTAAGGGTAATACGTACTTGTCTTTTCCCCTCTAAGGCAAAACGCCTAATAGTGTACGGGCGTTGACTATCGATATAGACCCCTTTGAGTGCTTCTTCCAAATGAGCTCTTTGTATAATCTCTTTAGTTGTCACATAGTACTCTTTTTCAATCTCGTACTTTGGGTGGGTTATAATTTGGGCTGCTTCTCCATCATTAGTAAACAGGATAAGGCCACTAGAGTCTTTGTCTAACCGACCGACATGAAACAAATAGTGTTGATGAGGTACATCAATTAAGTCACGAGCAAAAGCCGTCTCATTAGGATCGTAATTACTTGACACATACCCTCGAGGTTTATTCAGTGCATAATAAAACTTTTGATCAGAGACTTCTGCTAATTGATGATCAACAGTAACCACATCGTCTTGCTCTACTTTAGTACCTAAGGTAGTTACTTTCACAGTATTGACTCTTACTCTCCCTTCGGTAATAAGAGTTTCACAAAAGCGGCGAGAGCCATAGCCACTACGGGCTAAGTAGAGTTGTAAACGCATGGGAAAATCACTGCTCATCAAAAAGCTCCTCTTGGTGAATAAATCGTTGTTGGTCAACTTCAGAGAGTGTTGGTAAATCCTTTATGGAACGGAGGTTGAACTCAAGAAGAAACTTTTTAGTTGTTCCAAACAGTGAGGGTGCTCCAGGGACTGGCTTTTTCCCTACAACGACAACGTACTCTCTTTCACGTAACACTCTAAGAATGTTATCACTAGCAACACCACGAATATTCTCTATTTCTCGTCGGGTGACTGGTTGAGAGTAGGCAATAATAGCTAAAGTCTCTAGTGCTGCTTTAGATAATCGGCGATCAACTTTTTTTCCATACCCTACTCTTAATCTCTCATGAAGATCACTTGAGGGGGTAAAGCCCCAGTGATTTAATGTTTCAACTAAGTCTAAGCCGTGCATATGCTTTGCCCAGTACTCTTTTAACTCATCTAATGCTTCTAACAATACTTCATCTTCCAGTTGAGTAAATCGCTTTAATTGTTCTAAGGACAACGGCTCATTTTCTAAAAAGAGAAACACTTCAATGAGACGAGCCTCTAAAGATAATAACGTGTGACTCATCAATTTTCCTCTAACTCAATTTCTATATCATAGTGATTATTTTGTTGATCATCTTCTTCCAACAGTGGAGTTGGCTCAGTAACTTTCTCTTGTTCCTGTTCTAAGAACATATCGTAAGAAGCGTCATATTCGGTACTCACAATTGATTCCACATCAAAATCATCTTTCTTACGTATGACAATGTCTCCAAAGAGTTGGTGTTGAAAGATCGTAATCATAGACCATTTTACCGCATCTAAAATAGCTAAAAAAGCACATATGATATGTAGTGGAGAGTGTGGATCTCCTACGATATCTAAAAAAGAGATCTCCTCATGCTTTTCAAACAACTCAGCCATATAGGTGAGTTTTTGTCGAGGTGTAACCTCTTCATACATATCATAGACATGGTCATGACTCATGCTCTTTAAGAGTGTTGAAAATGTTTCTAATAAATTCCACACCGAAACCCCACTCCAGAGCTCTTGATCTTCAAAAGGGAGCATAAACTGGTTTTTCTTTCGCTGAATAAATAACTCCCCTCGGTGGTTTGTATCGGCTAACAGTGCTGTGTATCGTTTAAATTTTTGGTAATCAAGTAACTTTTCTACTAATTCACTTCGTAATTCATTAAATTCAAAATCTTCATCATCAGTATCATCCGATGGGATTAGTAATCGACTTTTCATATAAATTAAATGAGCTGCCATTGCATAAAACTCAGTTAAATCATCTAAATCGAGTTTACTAGCCACTTCTAAATAGTGGAGAAATTGATCAGTAATTTCACTAATGGGGATATCATAGATATTAATTTGGGCCTTTTCTACTAAATGAAGTAAGAAATCTAAAGGTCCATCAAAGTGTCGAATCGAGTAGGAGAGAGCTTTTTTTGTGTGCCCTGCTGCCTCTTGTATTACCATGAGACGAGTATACCGTGTTCACCCCTTTAGGTAAAGTTACCTAAAGGAGTTATCACTGAACAAAACAGGGAGCTATTCTTCTTTCTCTTCACTATATTGGGGAAACATCAAACTTCGAAGCGTTGCCTCTAATTCAGTGGTAATATCTGTGTTTGTTCGTAAGAAATTAAGGGCATTTTCTCTTCCTTGGCCAATTTTCTCATCTTTATAGGAGTACCAAGATCCACTTTTGTTTAAGAGATCATACTTGAGTGCAGCATCTAAGATAGAGCCGTGGTAGCTTAACCCCTCTCCAAAGAACATATCGAGTTCTACTCTCTTAAAGGGGGGAGCTACTTTATTTTTTACAATTTTAATTCGGACACGGTTTCCAATAATATCATCAGCACTTCGACTAATAGCTTCTATACGTCTGACTTCTAGGCGGACTGAAGAGTAGAATTTAAGGGCATTACCACCGGTCGTTGTTTCAGGGTTACCAAACATAACTCCGATTTTCATCCTAATTTGGTTAATGAAAATAATAGTTGTATCACTTTTAGCTAAAATTCCGGTGAGTTTACGAAGAGCTTGGCTCATGAGGCGAGCTTGTAAGCCCATGTGAGAATCTCCCATCTCTCCGTCAATTTCAGCTTGCGGTGTTAATGCGGCAACACTATCGACTACGATGATATCGACAGCTCCCGAACGAACTAACGATTCAGCAATCTCTAAAGCTTGTTCACCGTTATCGGGTTGGCTAATCCACAATTCATCAGTATTTACACCAAGTTTTTTTGCATAGGTTGGATCTAGTGCGTGCTCAGCATCAATAAAGGCTGCAATTCCACCAGCTTTTTGGCACTCGGCGATTGCATGAAGGGCAATAGTAGTCTTTCCTGAAGACTCAGGACCATAAATTTCAACAACTCTCCCTTTTGGGTATCCCCCTACTCCTAAGGCCTCATCTAAAAGGATAGATCCACTGGAAATTACATGAATCGATTTATCGATGGGGCTATCACCAAGTTTCATTAAAGCCCCTTTTCCATATAATTTATCTATTTGACTACGAGCTGCTTCAAGGGCAACAAGTTTTTGTTTATCATCGGTTAAAGCTTCTTTTACACGCTGAACTGATTGTTTTGCCATATGTTTATAGTGCTCCTTTCTTTATATACTACTGTGAGAAGTATCACACTTCACGTTGAGGCGAATCCAACACAATAGTAACAGGTCCATCGTTAGTATACGCTACTTTCATGTGTTCTCCAAATAAACCCGTTTGAACTTCTACCTCTTTTTGTTCAACCTCTTTCATAAATAGCTCATACAATGCGTGAGCCTGTTTAGGTTCAGCTGCTTTATTGAAAGATGGTCTATGTCCTTTATTCATATCTCCATATAAGGTGAACTGGCTCACTACTAACATCTTACCGCCTATATCCTTTAGTGAGAGATTCATTTTGCCTTGATCATCTTCAAACACTCTCATATTCACAATCTTATGTGCCATATAAGAGACATCTTTTTCAGTGTCACTATGAGTCACTCCAACATAGACTAACAATCCATGCTCAATAGAGCCAATGAGTTGGCCATGCACGGTAACTGAAGCATCACTTACTCGTTGTATCACAGCTCTCATCAGCTTTTGAGCCCTTTCACATATGAAGTAAGACCTTTACGATCATCATCACCAAAAAAGGCACTTCCCATCACTAAAACATCAGCCCCTGCATCAACAATTGTTTGTGCATTGTGACGATTCACTCCCCCATCGACACTGATAAGGAAATCAAAATTATGTTGTTCTCTTAAGTGTGCTAAACGTTCTACTTTTTCAATAGAGCGCTTTAAAAACTTCTGTCCGCCAAAACCAGGGTTCACACTCATCACTAATACAAGTTCCACATCTTCTAACACAAGCTCAATGGAATCGACTGGTGTCGATGGGACAATTGAAACCCCTGGCTTTTTACCTTGATCACGAATTAATTGTAGGGTTCTTTGAAGGTGAATTGATGCTTCACTGTGAACAGTGATGTAATCACTGCCACTTTGAGCAAATTGAGGGATAAAATTATCAGGATTCACAATCATCAAATGGGTATCAAACACCAAAGAAGAACCCTCTCTAATATCTCCAATGACATGAGGACCAAACGACATATTAGGGACAAATGATCCATCCATTACATCAATGTGGAGCCATTGAGCACCCATTGATTCAATCATCTTTACGTCTTCACCAAGTCGGCTAAAATTGGCCGAAAGCATCGAAGGAGCCAGTATTACTTCATTGTTTTTCTTCATACCTCTATTTGTAGCAGATAGTACCACTTTTGGAAAGCTCAGAGATAGAAAGAGACTTTTCAAGGTCCCTAATCTACATTCTTAATACAGCAGAATTATACTACGTCCATTTGCCTAACAGACAATTCATTTTTAGCTACCCGCAAGAAAAGCAACTAGAATCTCAAGATAAATTTTATATGAACCTAAGTACCATCATACGATTGAAATTGAAAAATGTTACATTATGAGACGGTATTACTAACTTGTGTTTCATTAATTCAATGAGAGTTACATGCTCAAGTGAGTTCTTAGGTTTTCTGAAAAACAGATAATGCATTTTGTGTGGCTTTCTCTTATTTTAAGCTTTTATTATCAGAAACGAGTTTATCCTAATATTGCAACGTATTTGCCTATGTGGTATTATAATAGTACGACTTGGATGATATCTCACCTTGTAACACCTGAGCATTTTCACTTTCTTCAGTGGAAGTTCTAAGAGCTCGGGTTATTTATTGTTTATCCAAAAAGTGAATAAAATTTGGGAGCATTGCATGAGTACTATAAACATTAACACCCTATTAACTGAAGAAAAGTGGACACGAGCTACTGTAAACGATTATAACGTTGCAAGTTTGCAGGAGTTTGATGCTCAACTTGCGGGTATTGATGATCCCGAAAAACTCGTTGAAGTTAAAACTACGTGTGAAGAGTATCTTCAAAAGAATAAAAGTTCCATTTTAGCCATGTATCTTGCAGGGAGTGTCTCATTAAAAAGACGTTCATTAGATTATGGTGCTATGACTAATTTAGTCGAACTTTTTAAAGAGAATAAAAAGTATGCGATTGTTGAATTTCTTGCTAAAAAGATCTTAGAAAAGTTTGATGATAAATATGTTATTCGTATTTTAGCTGATACTTATGAAAAATTAGGTAAAGAGAAAGAGCAATTCGACTTATATGAATTATTAGTAAAAGTCGATTATGAAGAGACTGATCTTCTACTTACCTTAGCTGAGAAGTTTGTCGGTAGTGATGAAGAGAAAGCCCTCTTCTACTATAAAAAGGCACTACAGCGCTACATTAATGCCCAAAACCTCCCAGCCATCCAAGATGTGTGGACTATCTTACTTGAAATGATCGGAGATGATTTTGTCTATCTCCTTGGTCTTGCCGAGCGAGTATATGATCGATTTCAAGGTGAGCGTCCTACTCAGATGCTTGGACAACTCTATGAAGGTGTATTAGCAAAAAAACAATGGGACCAAGCAATTATTGTATTGAAGTCTTTATTAAAGATTGATCCTCAATCTGCCTGGGCACGTGAACAACTTGTTGAGATGTTCCGTAATAAATACGCAACTCATAGTCGCCTAGAATCGAGTATTGAAGTCTCTAACCTCACAAAATCTTATCGAGATGTTCACACAGCTATTGAAGAGTTTGAAAAGAACATCGCCTTTGATAAAGGCTCATTTGTGTTTCATAAAACTTGGGGCATTGGAAGAATTAGAGAACTAAGCCATGAAGAAGTTATTATTGACTTTGCATCGAAGCAAAACCATACCATGAGTATAGGGATGGCTTTTAGCTCACTTCAAGTCTTACCCAAATATCATATTTGGGTTTTAAAAAGTGTATTCCCAAAAGAGAAACTTGCTGAAAAAGTCATTAATGATGTCCCTTGGGCATTAAGAACCCTTATTAGTAGTAATAACAATGCAGCAACCTTACGAGAGATGAAAGGTGAATTGGTCCCCTCCCTCCTTACTGCTAAACAGTGGACCTCTTGGATGAACCAAGCAAAGAAAGTGTTAATGAACGACCCGTTAATTGGATTTTTGCCATCAGATCCCGATGTGTACACAGTACGTGAAACACCAATTTCCTATGAAGAGAAGTCTCTTGGAGTATTTAGAAACGAAAAGAGATTCTACCAAAAGGTAAAAATTGTTAGAGATTTCTTAGTAAATGGAGATCCTGAGAGTGAATTCTTTAAAGAGATGGTTCAATACTTTATTGACCAAGCTACAAATTACCAAAAGGTAACTGACCAAGTTATCTCAAGTTTCCTCTTTACCGATATCTTATGCAATTTATATCCATTCTTAGAAAGGCCTACTAGCGTCGACTTTAAACACTTATATGGCCTACTTGATAACAAAGCAGTTACCTTTGGTGCCATTGACGATAGTGAACTTAAAAAGGCCTTTATTGATAAGGTAGTTATTGTTGAAGAGCCTTCATCAGTAGCTCATGCTCTTATTAGCTTATACCCCTACTACCTCACTAGTTACATCGGCGATACCTTACGTGAACAAGGTCAAAAGAAAGTTCTCCAAGAGATGTTTAAAAACGCGGTTCACCACTATCGTGAAAATGCTGAGTTGTTCACCTATTTAGTGAGGACCTACGACCGTGCTTTCTGGGAGAAGAGTATTAAAATCTCATTTGAGACCTTAGTAACAAGTATGTTACAGCTCCTTGATTACGCATATAACGCTATTGAAGCTAAAAAATCGACTAATGAGATGCGTAAGATTGTTAAAACATTAACAACTATCTTATTTGATGAGAAACAACTATTTACCTTATTAGCTGAAGCTGCCGAAGGGACTGCTCAAAGGGTGAACTTTATTGTGCAGCGAATGCAAGGGTTAGATCAAACAAAGAAAGTCGAAGTAAAACACCTCATCTTAGAAAAATATCCTGAATTCATCTTCTTAGGTGAACAAGAGAGTACCAGTGAATTAGTCTCTAGTGGCCTGTTAGTGACCAAAGCAATGTATATTGCTAAACAAAAAGAGTTAGATCACATTATGAATGTTGAAATTAGTGAAAACTCAAAAGAGTTGGGAGCTGCACTGCAATTAGGAGACTTAAGAGAGAATGCCGAGTTTAAAGCTGCCAAAGAGCGACAAGGAATTTTAAATGCTACTATGGTTCGCTTAAATGATGAGATTAACCGAGCTTCTGTATTCACAAAAGATATGATTGAAACTTCTCGAGTTGGTTTTGGAACCGAAGTTGAACTTAAAGATAACCTCAGTGGAGAGATCAAAAGTTACCAAATTTTAGGACCTTGGGAATCAGATCCGAGTAAGCGAATTATTAGTTACTTAGCTCCATTTGGATCAAAGTTATTAAATCATCGAGTTGGTGAACAATTTGACTTTGAGATTAATGAGAAGAAGTATGACTTCACCGTTCTCTCAATTAAAGAGCTCCCTATTTAGCATAAAAGCGATGTAAGAAAGAGCGTTTATAATCACTGAAACGATTTTCACTAATAGCCTGACGTACTTCTTCCATCATCGTATGTAAGAACGTCAGGTTATGTTCAGTAGCTAACATACCGCCTAACATCTCATTGGCTTTAAACAAATGGCGCATATATCCACGACTGTATGAGGTACATGCACTGCAGGTACACCCTTCGCTTATTGGTTCATCACTGTATTCGTGTGTTGCTCTTTTAAGTTGAATCATCCCATCTAAGGTAAACACTGACCCGTTACGAGCACTGCGAGTCCCTAAGACACAATCAAACATATCAATTCCTTGTTCGACCGCCTCTAAGATATAATCGGGAGTTCCAATACCCATTACATAACGAGGTTTTTCATAGACAAGAAAATCGGATGTATAGGCAAGATATTCGTGAAACATCTCACTACTCTCCCCTACAGATAACCCACCTATAGCAAAGCCAGGAAAATCAATTTCACTAAGAACAAGAGCACTCTCTTTACGTAAATCTTTAAAGAAGTTTCCTTGAACAATTCCAAATAGATGTCCATCAAAGCCTTCTAAGGATTTCCATTGATCGTAGGAGCGTTTTGCCCAGCGGTGAGTAATGTCTAATGCCTCTTTGGCCTTACGATAGGTAATATCTGGAGCTGTACACACATCGAGACACATTAAGATATCACTGCCAATCACCTTTTGAATATCGACGACTTTTTCGGGGGTGAGTTGATGGTATGAGCCATCGATGTGACTTCGGAAGGTGACCCCCTCTTCTCGAATTTTTCTTAATTGAGATAAACTGAAGATTTGAAATCCCCCACTGTCGGTGAGGATATTTCCATCCCAATTACTAAAAGCGTGGAGTCCACCAAAGTGTTCTAACACTTCGACTCCCGGGCGTAAATAGAGGTGGTACGTATTACCTAAAATGAGGTTGTAACCAATTTTTTTCACATCCTCATGGTACATGGCCTTCACTGTCCCTTGAGTACCTACAGGCATAAAGGTAGGAGTAATGACCTCTCCATGAGGAAGAGAAAGTAAGCCCAAACGTGCTTTGCTTTTTTGATCTTGATGTAGAACTTTGTAAATGTTACTCACACTCTTATGATCCTTTTAACTAGTGAGATGAGAAAAGCAAGAAACAGTAATACCAAAGCGGGAGCGAGCCCTCCCCACATTGGTGTAATGATTCCTTGCTTCGCAAAGATAATTGTTACCATATGTAAGACAAAATAGACAACAGCTATGAGTAAACTCACGATAATACTCAGGACTAATATGTTCTTTTTCCACGGAAATAGTGTTGCAATACTGATTATCACTAAAAGAAGTGGATTCAGATTTTGAGCAAGTCGATCGTACACATCAGTGGCCATATACCTATATTGCTCATAATTAATTCGTTTCAGCTGCTGGGTGTACAATAAGGCACTCTCTAATTTCATATACTCGATATCGGCTAATACGTTACGGAAAAAAGAGGGATTAATAGTAATCTCTTCATCTTCATATGTGTCGTAAGTGATAGATCTGACGCTCATTGGTTCAACATTGAGATAATAGATGATTACATCCTTAAAGACCCAATGTGAGCCTGTGTAGTGAGCACTAGAGGCATCAAGGCGCTGTTTAAGTACTCCTTCATCGTATGTGAGTACGCTCACCCCATAAAGTGATTTTTCACTCTCACTATACAACTGTGCATGAATCATATACGAGTTTGTTGGATCTTGTACTGAGATATTACGGTTATCTTGTAGTGGTTGCTCTTGAGTCACCTCTTCGATTAAAAAGACTCTTTTTTCTCTCATCGATAAAGCGACATATTCACTAAAGAAAAATTGAAAAAAGACCAATAGTACTCCCACAATGATAATAGGTCGCACTACCCTTCTAAAAGAGAAACCGCTGTTATAGAGCACAATCATTTCGTTATAAGCATGAAGAGACGACAATGTATAGGTTACAGAAAATAAGAGCGAGGGAGCTAATGCTAATATCACAGCATCTCCACTGCCATACCAAGCAATAAGGGCAATTTCCTTTAGTGTTGCATTGTGATGTAAGTAGGTCTCTAAATCTTTGAAGGTATCAAATAAGAGAATAACAAAACTTAACAAAAGCAAAGAAGATACGAGGTTTTTAAGGATATTAAAAAGAGTGTATCGATCAACTGTTTTCATAAGCGCCTACTATTTTGAAGCACAACTAAAGAGATTAAAGCAAATAACATGTTAGGTGCCCACATTAAGATACCCGGATGCCAAGAGACATCTAAAATTTTTGTTTGTGCAAAAAAGAGGCTAAACCAGTACATCGAAGCTACCACTAAACTCAATGCAAAACCAAATACTTTTCCATGTTTTACTTTCATAAGAGCTAAGGGAAAGCTGACAAACACTAAAATAAGGGTACTTAACGAAAGAGCAAGTTTTTTATGTAATTCAGCACGGTAATATTGGATATAAAAGTTCATTGGTTTTTGTTTTTTTAAACGAGCAATCTCTTGGTCTATAATGTTTAACTCTTCAATAGTATTTTGATTCAGATGATTAATATCACGAATAAGAGCAGCTCTTTTCTCTATATGCGAGTGTAGTTTATCTTGAATATGTTGTTCATCGAGTCGATATAATTCTAATTGTGAGTGTACTTTACTCAATAAGTCTCTTGTTGAGAGTTGAGATGGAGTGATATCACTCATATATGCAACTCGGTGGGTAAAATCAATATAGTATGTTAACGATGATCCTTGAGCATAGGTATACTCATCGACTTTTTGTCGATCAGTAGACAAATAATAGGGATCTTCTAATGTGAGACGATAGACAAATGAGTGTAAATCGACTAATTCAACAGATCCCTTAGTGGCAGAGACCACCATATTTTGATCAGCTTTACTGTTATCCATCAGTAGAACATCTTCAATAATGCCATTTTCAACTTTACCTGTTAATAGTGTGATATCACCGAAGGTGTGTGCACTGTATGAGTCTAAATCGAGGGTGGGAATATCTTGCATTAATTCAGAGTATAACGCTTTCATTTTGTAACTACTCATCGGAAGTAGTACATCTGCAACCACAAAGGTCCCAACTGTTAACACAACAGCACATAATATCACCGGCAATGTCATATTAAACAAACTTAGCCCACCTGATCGTAGAGCTACAACCTCATTGTTTTCAGCAAGATCTCCAAAAACCATTGCACTTGCAGTGAGAGTGGAAAAAGGAATTGAGTACAAAAGAATTTGAGGAGTAGCTAAGATGACCAACTGGGTGACGTGGGTAATATTCACATTACGTAACATAACTTTTTGGGCTAAAAGGAGAAGTTGGTTTACAAAGAAAATAAAAAAGAAAAAAGAGAATGCTACAACTAATGAGACGAGAAATTGTTTTAGGATATAGAGGTGGAGTGTTGTGTATCGTAAGTGGAGATTTCTCACCTTTACACTCCTGTTGAACCAAACCCCCGCTCTCCCCTTTGTGTTTCACTTAACTGCTGTGCCTCTTCAAATTCAGCTTGAACAACGGGACTAATAACAAGTTGGGCAATTCGATCTGTATGACGAACAACAAATTCTTGTTCTGAGTAGTTAATAAGAATAATTGTTAACACCCCACGATAATCCCAATCGATAGTACCAGGGGAGTTAACAACACTAATGCCATGTTTAGCCGCTAAGCCACTGCGTGGGCGTACTTGTGCCTCATACCCTTGAGGAAGTTCAATGGTGAGTCCAGTGGGAATCAGAGCTCTTCCTCCAAGTGGAGGGAGTGTCACACTCCCTTCGGGTAAGTAGGCATACACATCAGCCCCAGAGGCCCCATGTGTTGCATAGTGGGGCAACTTGGCCCCATCTTCAACAATAAAGCGGACAACAGGCACCTTCATACTAGGCTTCCTCTTGCTCCAATGCATCGACATAACTGAGATTCAATCGACCCATGCGGTCAATCTCAAGAAGTTTTACTGGAACAACTTGGTTTAACTCTAACACATCACCCACATTTTGGACTCTCTTTTTAGAGAGTTTACTTATGTGACATAGTCCCTCTTTTCCTGGGAGAATTTCAATAAATGCACCAAAATCCATAATACGTTTTACAGTACCTTGGTAGATTCTCCCTACTTCGGGCTCTTCAACAATTGATTTTACTAAGTCTAATGCTTTTTCAGCACTTTGGGCGTTCTTCCCATAAATAGTAATAAGACCATCATTTTCAATATTGATCTCAGCACCACTAGTTTCAGCAATACCTTTAATGGTTTTACCACCAGTTCCGATAATAGCTCCGATTTTATCCTCTTCTACTTTGAAGGTGAGAATCTTAGGAGCGTATTGGCTAATCTCTTTTTTAGGTTCAGAGATGGTTTTACTCATCTCTTTGAGAATGTGCATTCTCCCCTCTTTCGCTTGAGCCAACGCTTCAGCCATCAATTGGCGACTGACCCCAGCAATCTTAATATCCATCTGGAAGGCCGTAATACCATCTTCGGTTCCAGCTACTTTAAAATCCATATCTCCTAGGTGATCTTCTTCGCCAAGAATATCACTAAGAATAACATAGTTTTTGTAATCAGCCCCTTCGGTGATAAGACCCATAGCAATTCCTGCCACTGGTTTTAAGATCTCTACTCCAGCATCCATCAGTGAAAGGCTTCCACCACAGACACTTGCCATAGATGAAGATCCATTTGATTCTAAAATTTCACTTACAACACGCATCGTATAAGGGAAATCTGTTTTAGAGGGTAACACTGGCTCTAAAGCTCTTTGAGCTAAATGTCCGTGACCAATCTCTCGTCTCCCTGTCCCTAATCGACCAGTCTCCCCAACACTAAATGGGGGGAAGTTGTAATGGAGCATAAAGTTTGAAAAGTGTTTATCACCATCGATGGTGTCAAACATCTGTTCATCACTAGCTGTCCCCAAGGTAGTGGTTGCTAAACTTTGAGTCTCTCCACGAGTAAATAGTGCACTACCGTGAGCTCGTGGAAGTAATCCAACCTCGCTGGTGATCGAACGAACATCGGTAGATTTACGACCATCAGTACGAACTCCCTTTTGTAAAATTGAGTCTCTCAGGATGGTATACTCTAAATCTTCTAACAAAGCTTTCACTTCATCGGTAGCTTCATGTTCTTCAATAAGATCATGAAAATGTTCAAAGACCTCTTTTTTTACTTCGCTTAAAGCTTCATGACGCTCCATCTTCCCTTTTACAAAAGAGGCTTTCTCCATGAAAGGAGTGGCAAAAGAGCGAACTGGATCTAAGTAAGAGAGATCTTTTATTTCTACTTCAATTGGGAGTTTCTCTAAGCCAGCGAGTTTTTGTAACTCAAGTTGAAGATTACACAATTCAACAATTATTGGTTGAGCTGCTTCAATTGCCTCTAACATCAACTCTTCGGAAACTTGTTTTGCTCCACCTTCAACCATGGTAATACCATCTTTGGTACCAGCTACCACAATCTCTAATTCGGCTTCTTCGATTTGTTGGAATGTTGGGTTAATGACAAATTCATTCTCTATATATGCAACTCGTACTGCAGCAATGGGTCCATTAAATGGGATATCACTAATTGTCACAGCTGCACTAGAGGCGATAATCGCAATCATATCGGGTGGGTTTATCATATCACTGCTTACGACAGTGGGAACCACTTGTATCTCGCGACCAAAGGCTTTATCAAATAATGGACGCATTGGTCGGTCGATTAAACGAGAGACTAAGATCTCTTTATCTTTGGGTCGTCCCTCACGTTTTAAAAATCCACCAGGAATTTTTCCTGCTGCATAATATTTTTCATTGTATTCGACTTGTAAAGGGACGTAATCGAGTGGTTTGTCGGGTTTAGATCCACTACAAGCTGTAGCTAATACAGCACTCCCTTCATAGGTGGCATAAATGGCACCGTTGGCTTGTTTAGCCATTTTTCCGGTTTCGAGAGTTAATACTCCCTCACCGAGTTTCATTGTTACTGATTTCATGTTCTTCCTACTTCTTTTTCTTTCTTCTTTACATAAACAAAGACAGCCCTAGGTGCCACAAAATTGGCTCTAAGGCTGAACTTCATTTCATAGCGACATCAATCAACTATTTTCTCAGATTGAGTTTCTGGATTAATTCACGATAGTGATTTACATCACGGTTACGTACATATTTGAGTAATCTTCTTCTTTGACCGACCAACTTAAGAAGACCTCTTCTACTAGCATGATCTTTAGGGAACTTATCAAAGTGTTGTTGTAAGTCTCTAATACGGGCTGTTAAAAGGGCAATTTGAACATCGGCACTGCCGGTGTTACTCTCTGTACCGCCATATTCGGCAATGATTTGAGATTTCATCTCTTTTGTTAACATCTTTAGGTCAACTCCTTTACAAATTCTACATATTCATAACGATTGATTTTGGATGCACTACTTCCTAGTTCAATAACGAACGAAGATTCATCAATAATCACTTTCACCGAAAGCGAATCATTCGACTTAGTAAGTAACAACCCTTCGTACACCCCTGGTGGCGGCAGAAGTTGTACGATGTCATCAATCGCAAATACAGCAGAATGTCCGGTGTTCATGGAAGGTATGTGGCCCAAGTCGACCGAATAGTTTCTGCCAAGAAGCATCGGAAGCTCCGATACATCTCCTTGAGTAAGTCTACTACGCACAAGTGTACTACTGTTTATTGTCCCATCTTCTAATGTATACATCGGTGGAACATGTAACGTAGCACCCTTTGCATGTTTGTTAAGGTGCTGTTTTAGTTCAACAACACCAGTATCAGCTTTAGCTCCACAGCGAAAATTTTCACCTACAACTATCGCTTTTACCTTAAACATTGAGCACAAGCGCTCAATAAACTCCTCCCCCGTAAGTTTACTAAAATCGGGAGAAAAGTCAATGATGACCACACAATCGACACCTAAAGCTGAAAGGGCTTCATACATCTGTCGATCGCTCATCAACGGTTTATTAAAGGGATTTCTTCCCAACAGCGTTTTAGGATTTTGAGAAAAAGTCACCACAACGCTTTTTGTGTCGCTCTGCTTTTGAGCACACTCTATAGTTTTATCTATGACTAGTTTATGTCCCAGGTGAATGCCATCATACACTCCTATTGAGATAGCTGCTTGTTGTTGCGAGAATTCACCGGTTTCATATAACAAGTCGAAGTTATACATATGCATTAAGATCTCCTTGCTGCTGGAACACTGATGATCTTCTTTGGTAGTCCCTCTTCATCGAGTGTACACACTGCCAATATAGCAGAGTCTAGATCGACTAAAAGTGCATGTGTGTTTGTTCCAGACACAATAGATGAGACAATACCATCTTTTGTAGGAAGATGACCATAGCTTAAAGAGTCTTTAGATTGTTCATCTACAACGTATAAGGCCATATGTGGAACTCTTTGTAGTAGTTCCAAATTTGTAGTGATGTAATGATCTAAAGAGAAAAGATCTTCAGCACTTTGGGCGTCTTCAACCTTATACGGCCCAATAGCAGTTCGTCTTAATTGAGTGAGATATCCGTGGGTATTACACCTATGAGCGATATCTCGTGCTAAGGATCGGATATAAGTCCCTTTAGAGCAGTGGACACTTATGGTAGCAAAAGGAGGTTCCCAAGATATCAATTCCACACTATATAACTCAATTTGGCGTGTAGGCATCTCAAAGACTTCCCCACGACGAATCCGTTTATGTGCCCGTTCTCCTTGGATATGGAGAGCTGAGTAAGCAGGAGGAACTTGATCTACCACTCCTTGAAATTCAGTGGCAATAACATCGGCAACTAACTCTTTTGTAGGTATTGCTCCTGTGGCAATCACCTCCCCTTCAGGATCTAAGGTTGTTGTCTCTTTACCAAATTCTATGGTGGCAATGTAGCGTTTATCTAAATGCATAAACAGATTGTTTAATTTAGTGAACGACCCAGTAAGACCAATGAGTAACCCTGTGGCAAATGAGTCTAATGTCCCAGCATGCCCAATTTTCACCCCAAGTCTTCTTTTGATATAACTTAAGGTGGAAAAGGAGGAGAAGCTTGGTTGTTTATCAATTAAGAGAATTGATGATTCATTCATCGTCACTATAAGTTAAAGAGTCGATAAGTTGACTCACTTTCAGTCCTTCTTCAAAAGAGGTATCTGCTTTGAAGGTGAGTTTAGGTGTGTTTTTAGTCTTTAACAACACACCTAATCTTCTTTGGATAAAAGAGGCAGCACTATTGAGAGCTTCAACACTGGCATCTAAGGCTTCATGTTCCACAAAGGAAGAGACCCACAACGTCGCATATGCTTTATCTTTACTTAAAGAGACCTCTTTTATTGAAACAAAACTACTGAGATTGTGATGTTTGATGTCACCGGTGACAATCATGGTGCTCACAATCTCTTGAATTCTCTGTTCTAATCTTTTATGGACTATATCACTGCTGCTCATCGAACTGTAGCTTTTTAGCAACCTCAATAATTTCGATGACTTCTAAGATATCGTTGGCCCGTAAATCGTGGTAGTGTTCAATTCCAATTCCACACTCAAAGCCGGCAACAACTTCTTTAGCATCATCTTTAAATCGTCTGAGAGAAGAGATTTTTCCTTCATGAATCTTCACATCATCACGATACACTTTCACATGTGCATTTCTCTTCACTTTTCCTTCGGTAACGTAACAACCAGCAATTAGGCCGATTTTTGGAACTTTAAAGGTCTCACGAACTTCAACTTGTCCAATAATCTGCTCTTTACGATCAGGTGTTAACATCCCTTCCATCGCTAATTTAATATCATCAACGGCATCGTAGATAATATTGTAACGACGAATCTCTACTTTCTCTTCATCAGCGAGTTGTTGAGCTCGTGGTGTTGGTCGAACGTTAAATCCTAATACCAATGCATTTGAGGCAATCGCTAAGTTGATATCATCTTCAATGATAGCCCCTGCACTTGCTCGTAAGCAGTTGAGTCTAATTTCTTGGTTGGAGAGTTTTTCAAGGGCGTTTTGCACTGCTTCAACTGATCCTTGTACGTCTCCTTTAATAATCACGTTAAACTCTTGGATGGTTCCGTCGTGCATCTTATCAAAGAGGTTATCAAGAGTAACTTTTTGGACGCTTCTTGATTGACCAACACGCTCTAATTCTTGTCGCTTCATACCGACTTGGCGAGCTTGTCGCTCATTTTCAGTAACCTGGAATGGATCCCCTGCCCCAGGGACATCACTAAGACCAATAATTTCAACAGGGGTAGCAGGTCCAGCTTCTAAAATTCTCTCGCCTTGGTCGTTAACCATGGCTCTCACTTTTCCTGGATAAATCCCAGCTACAAAGTTATCACCTTGGTGTAGGGTTCCTCGTTCAATAATGATTGAGGCAACAATACCACGACCTTGGTCAATTCTCGATTCTAGGACTTTACCTTCAGCTCGAACATTTGGGTTCGCAGTGAGTTCTAACATCTCAGCTTGAAGCAAAATGGAATCAAGGAGTTCTTCAATCCCTAATTTCTGTAAGGCAGAAATTTCACAATAGAGTGTTTGTCCACCCCAATCTTCGGGCATCAGACCGTAATCACTGAGTTGTTGTTTGACTCGATCGACATTAGCATCACGAAGATCAATTTTGTTTACCGCTACAATGATAGGCACTTTGGCAGCTTTAGCGTGGTCGATTGCTTCAATAGTTTGAGGCATCACTCCATCGTTTGCTGCAACGACCAATACGACAATATCGGTCACTTGTGCTCCACGAGATCTCATCAGGGTAAAAGCAGCGTGGCCAGGTGTATCTAAAAAGACAATATCACCTTTTTCATCTAGTGATATTTTATACGCACCTATGTGTTGGGTAATTCCACCAAACTCTTTAGCAACAACGTTTGTTGAACGAATTGCATCGAGTAACTTAGTTTTACCGTGGTCAACGTGTCCCATAATAGTGACAATAGGAGCACGGGGAACTAAGTCACCGTCGACATCTTTCTCTGTAGCTATGAGTGTCTCATCATACAAGGAGACTAAATTCACCTCACTGCCATACTCTTGGGCAATAAGGGTAGCAACATCGCTATCAATTTGTTGGTTAATGGTCACCATCATCCCCATTTCAAGGAGTTTGCCAATAACTTCACTCGCTTTGAGGTTCATCTTCTTAGCAAGGTCACTGACGGTGATAAATTCCATGATATCAATTTTCTTAGGAACTGGATTTGCTTTGTGAACATCTTTTCTCTTAATGTGGAAATCTCGCTCACTCTCACGCTCGGGACGAACGTAATCTTTCCGTTTCCTAAATACTTTTTTACTAGTTCGTTGTTGTGCCAATGGATCAACTGGAGGAGCTCCCCCCTCTCGTTGCGGTCGGGGAGTAAATCCACCTGGACGTCTACCTTGTTGAGAAGGACGTTGTAGGCCACCATAAGGTGGTCTTTGGCCTTGTGGTCTCTCAGTTCGAGGACCTCGACCACCAACGTTACCCGCTTGGCGAGGTTGTTGGCCTGTAGGCCTTTGTGCTTGAGGAGGATTCTTCTTACGCCACTCTGCGTGTGCTTGGGCTGTTTGTCCTTGACCAGGTACTGGTGGTAAATCCTTAGGTCCTCTTATAATAGGACTACCAATCCCTATATTTGGTGTACGCTTAAACGCTTGATCTTTTTTTCCTTTAGAGTCCTTTTTCACC
>Ga0265293_10005275_pt1 | contig 21779 bp, 18 predicted proteins | sample Munlanlewell138R_FD_192505 | JGI IMG/M metagenome (GOLD analysis project Ga0265293, IMG submission 192505) | Leachate microbial communities from a municipal landfill in Southern Ontario, Canada - Leachate well 138R | ecosystem: Engineered > Solid waste > Landfill > Unclassified | place: Canada... | reverse complement strand
GCCCGCAGCAGCCGCTGCTCGTACAGCCAGTAGAGCGGCTTCGTCACGGCGGACACGGCGCCGAATGCGCGCATGGCGCCGTTCTGGTGGGGCGTGGGGGGCACGGGGTACTTTACCGTGAGACGCTTAGTAGGCGCCGTCGCGTTTTAGAACCACCGCCAAGGTCTTTACGAGGATATCGATGTCGAGCCAGGCGCTCCAGTTCCGGACGTAGTAGGTGTCTAGAGAAACGCGGAAGTCGTATGAGGTGTCGGACCTCCCTGAGACTTGCCACACGCCCGTCATGCCTGGCCTCACCTGTATGTAGTACCGAAAATGCTCACCGTACTTCGCGATCTCCTCGTCGACGATCGGCCGCGGACCCACCAGGCTCATCTCTCCACGGAGGACGTTCCAAAGTTGCGGAAGCTCGTCCAGGCTCGTCTTCCTGAGCAGCTTCCCCACGCGCGTGACGCGTGGATCATCTACCAACTTCTGAGTGGCCTCCCACTCTCGGCGTGCCTCCGGGTCGTTCTCGAGCAGTGAGGCGAGGCGCTCCGGTGCGTCGGCGACCATGCTGCGGAACTTCCAGACGTAGAAGGGCACCCCGTCACGGCCTATCCTGCGCTGCTTGAAATAGACGGGTCCCTTCGAGTCGAGCCGAATCGCCAGAGCAAGGAGCACAAGAACCGGTATCGCCACGAGCCCCCCTAGCACCACTAGGAGCAGGTCGAACCCGCGTTTGAATGCCCGATTGGCCGGAGATGCGAGGTTGTTCCGCACCTGAAGGCTTAGGGACCTGCCTAGGGGTTTAGCGATCACGTCCGAGCTCGGGATGTCGTGCAAATCGGGGACGACCTGGATGTCGCGGAAGGTGTTCCGGCCAGCGGACGTCAATACCGCCTGAACGATGGTCGAGTTCTGCTGCCCCGGCTGCACGATGCAGTGATTGGAGAGCCGCTCGACTGCCGGCGAGAGTTCACGCCAGGCTATGGCTCGCAGCGAGGCCGGCATTGATGCGGCTGGATCCGCATCGACCAGTGCCACCGGCCGCAGGCCCAGGAGCGGTTGGGCCAACAAGGACTCGGTGAGTTCGTCGGCGGACCCCCTATGGCCAAAGACGACCACTGGCCTTCCCCAGATGCGAAGGGCATACAGGGTTCGTTTGGCGAGGCCTCGCCCGAGGGGGCTGAGGATGATGGTTAGCCCGGTGGCGAGAAGAATGACGGACAGTGGCACGTGTACCTGAGCCGGGAAAGCTGCGCCGATCAGGAGAGCCGTGATTCCGGCAGCGCCGGCTCCAACGACGCTCCACTGCAACTCCGCCGAGCTGGGACGGCCATAAGCGGGGTACTGGCCACTGAGAGCGTTGGCGAGGGGCCAAAGGAGCGCGAGGTAGAGAACGTTGAACGGGTCGTTGCTCGCCGGTTGAGCGGGCGACGTGGCGGCTGACAATGCCAGGTACGCGATGGCGAACGCCGAAACTGCCACGGCCCAATCCGCAGCTGCCAGGCCCATGCGAGTGAAGAGGTTGCCACCCGACCCGGCCTCATGGTCGGCGGTGCGCCGGTGCCCGGCCGCTCGCCAACCCAGCACGGCGGCAAGGGGGTATATGACCGAACCCGAGAACACCGTGAAGTCGAAGAGGTTGAGCACGATCATGCCCGCCAGGATCACGAGTGCACCTCTGTCGCGTTGCTGGATGGCCCTAAGGAACAACAAGCCGAAGAGGCCGAGCAGCCCGATCAAGCCGACTAGGCCACGGTCCACCCAGACCGCAAGGAACGCGTTGTGTGCGTGGGCGGCTACGGGCCTTAGCAGGATCTGGCCGGCGAGTGCGCTGTGGACGGCCTTCGGGAAACCTTCAGGACCCCAGCCCAGGATGGGCTTCGAGCGGATCGCTTCGAGAGCGTCGCGCCAGATGGGAAACCTCGACTGCTTCACGTCGGTAACCCCTCGCACAGCAGCGCCTGGTCGGTACGGCATGATGGAGTACGACTGAACCAACTGCAACTCCGCGAAGCTCGAGGTGACCCCTAGGAGGTTGGAGCGGTCAGGCACTACGCCCACGTACCAGGTTAGTGGCCGGTCGCCCAAATGCTCGAAGGTGACGCTTGCCCTCACCCAATTAGCTTCCAAGACCTCGGCGCTGGTGGATATCACCTTCATCCCCGTGCTGCTGGTGACGCGGTGCGTGCCGCCGTCCAGGACCGTGCCAAGAGTGACCGTGGAAGCGGTGTCGTTGTCCTGTCCCCAGCTGTCGAACCCAGGTGTCGCTCCTGGAGATGGTCGCAGCACTGCCGAAAGCGTGTAGGTCTCGCCCGGAGCAAGAGTGACAGCCTGCTGGAGCCTCGACCATGGCTCGGGGGACGTCTTGGTCACGTCGATGACCGAACGGGTCTCCCCGTCGACGAACTCTTCATGACTACCGAAGGTGACGCCTAGGGGGAACCACCAGTCGCCTTTGGCCACCTCGGTGCCGCGGAACAGGTTCGGGTTGTCGAGTTCGGGTACGTAGGCTGTGAGGAACCCCGTACGGCCCAGACCCAAGTGAGTTGCTACGCCAGTGACGAGCAAGGTCATGGTGACGATGAGCGCCCACTCCACCACCTTGGTCCCGCGTTGCGCTCGCCTGCCGGCGAACTGGAGGCCAAGCGCAATGATCAACCAAGCCCAGACGGCCTCGCGCGCACCCGAAATTACGACGCCCACCGCACCGATGGCGAGGGCCAGCACCCGAAGTCGTGGAGATGGCACTATTACCGCGAGTGAAGCTGCCAAGATCAGGATGGCGTGGCCGAACACGGCCGGGTGCGTATTCCACGTTATGGCGTCCAGCGCCGTCTTGGCGACGTCAAAGCGGAAGCCCCCTAGCTGCCTAAGCCCAAGGGCCAAGGTGATGGCAAGTCCGACCACCAAGCCCGCCCCGATGTCCTCCGATATGGTCCTGCTCTTGGCGCTGTGGCGGAACTCCGTCGCCGAGCGGAAAATGAGCCAAACCCCCAGTACTTGTGCCACCGTGAGGAGTGAGTCCCAAGGGTGGCCGGTGAGCAGGAAGGGGAGGCCAAGCAAAGCCGCCGAGACCCACCACCAGAGGTCTGCACGCTGGAACGCTAACCGGCCCGCGAAGAGCGTGAGGACGGCGAGGAAGGGACCTACGGTCGGGATAGCTGCGATGCCAAGGCCTGCCATGAAGGCGAGTCCACGGCGGAAGTGTGGGGTCGTCGCAGCCATCAACTAGAGTCTACTGTGGAGCAAGAGGGCCGGCGGATGCCCGGCACCAAGAGACAGAGTGGTCAATGCACCCTGACCACCCGCGAACTGCAACGTTAACTTGCCGTCAGCAGAACTGGCCCTAGCCTGGTCGAACGACGCCACCTCCGACTTTACGGAGGCTGGATTGAACAAGGCACTCACCGAAGCGACATTCATTCTCACAAGCAGGCCTCCGTGTGATTCCAATGCTGTGTTGCGCACACATATTAGCGCACCGACGAGCTAATCTTTCCACTTACTCATGGATACTACGGACCAATGATTGCGGTGCTTAGCGCGCCATTGTGAACGAGCGCAAGTGACTATGCGGTTACCTTTCAATCAAGGGCGGTTGTGCAAAATGTTAGCTATTTAGTTTGCCCCTTCGTTGTCGTGAGCCTATCTAAGACCCCCACAAATTGTTCAAGCAGGACGGATCGTTTGCGGTGGCGGATTACAAAATCACGCCCACGTTGTCCCATTGCAATGCTGGTCTCGGGGTTCGCGAGAAGTTGATGGACCGCACTCGCCATCGCTTCCGGTTGCTCGGGCGGGACTGTTATGGCGATGCTGTGAGCTTTCAGGATGTCTATAATCTCTCCCTCGCCCGCATGAATTACCGGACGGCCCGTTGCCATGTATTCCCAAAGCTTGGCCGGCTGCGTCCAGCGATAAAGCTCGTTGCGTCTAACATGGGAGACTAATACCGTGGACTCTTGATAGGCTTCGATAAGTTGTTTCTCATTGAGATATCCCATGAATTCTACGTTCGTGAGACCATCTTGATGAACGCGCTCTTCAAGCGAGCGCCGTTCTGGACCGTCGCCAGCCAACACAAACGTAATGTCGGGCAATAGCCGGGCGGCCTCCACTACCGTACTAAGACCATGGTTATAGCCGAATAAGCCAGCGTACAACACAACAGGATCATCTGCGTCGGCAGTTGGCCGAAGAGCTATTAGGCGCTCTAGCCATGGGTCAGATACCCCGTTGGCTAGTACTATGGACGGCGTTGGTCGACGGGAGAAGTAGTTCATTAGACCTTCTGTGGCAGTAGTTAGTGCGTCGGTGCGGTGAGCAACCCAAAGCATGAACTGTTCGACTGGTTTATCTAGGCCAAAGGTCCTTTTCCCCGTTGCCCGAGGATACAGCCACGTCAAGTCTCTTACGTCCCAGACAAATGTCTTGCGCCTTATCCGACTCACAAAAAGGCCCAAGGGTCCAAGGAACATGTAGGGGCTCGAAGCCATCAGGATTGAGGTAGGGGCCCGGAGAAGGTGAGGTAATGCCTGCAGACAGAAGAAAAGCTCAGACAAGGTTCGCAGTAGTAGGCTCTCTCTCGGAACTATCCACGGTCGCAGTCGGATGACCATTACGCCAGCTTCATCACTGAAGTGGGGTGACGGAAGATCATAAGCAGGGTAAATATGGTTTTGTGGGTAGTGGGGTAGCTGCGTTACAATGGTAACGCCCCACCCTCGCCTCACGAGCTCTTCGGCGATTGAGACGATGCGCTGGGCAGCGGCACCGGTTTCTGGTCTGTAATTGGCGGCGACGATAGTTATGTGCCTCAAACGAGTCTCCTTTGATCTGATGGGGTTTGATGGTGCCATGTGCCTCGCTCGTTCGGGGCGCTATGCGGGCCGCGAGTACGTGTCGGTGCTCTTCAGGAGTTCCAACGCCTAGTGTGATCGGGCTTGGTTGCGTGGCGGTGCCGACAGTTGCGGCGTAAGTAATCGGACAGCGGCCAAGTGCACCAATAGAACGTGGCAGAATTGCAAGGCGACTATTCGAGCGATTGCGGCTGTCTGCCGTCAGGAGATTGGCGGCTCCTGACATTTGCGTTGAGGACCTTCTAGCGCTCGACAGCCTTAATGAATACACTTCCAACCTAACTATTGCTCGCACTCGGCGCCATCTCCAAGGCGTGTATTTGCACGTTCTGGAGGTGGACTCAGAGCATTCATGCCCAGAACGTATGGGTAAAATACTCCAGCGAAGAAGAACGTGTAGTCGAACACGTTCATCAGAAGCACGGGCACTATCAGTGCGAGGCCGCGCCACCGTCCACGGTGCCAGGCTAGCCATATCAGACCACCAGTCAACCACAAGATTGCCGCAAAGCCCGGCAATCCGTAACTAACCGCGAACTCCAGCCATAAGTTGTGGGCATGAGTGGGGGATCCCCTCTCGTCGTCTGGGTGTTGTTCAAGCCAAGCTCGGGAGAAGCCTTTAGGTCCGGTTCCAAAGAGTGGGTGGTCCCACAAGCCAGTCCAAGCGGTGCCCCAGATTTCGGTGCGGGTCACAGTGTTTCCATCCGCAAAGTTACCAGGTTGCAACCGGCCCAACGCTTTGTATCCGCCGGTCACGGTAACCCCTACAACGGCAGCTATGAGTATCATGACCAGCCACTTTCGCCGTGGCGGCTTTGAACGAAGCCAGATCAGCCAGCTCGCGCCAAGTAGGGTGCCAACCCAGGCGGCGCGGCTTCCGCTCAAGAAAACTGCACTAATCGCTAAGAGGACTGCTATGAACCCGACAATGTTGGCTCCGCTTATAGGAGTGAGTATCAGGGCAATAAATCCCAAAGTTGCAAAAGAATGGCCCGCCAAGTTCGCTTGCTCGAACCATAGACTTGACCGGGGCCTTGGAAGTGGAATCGGCTGGCGCTGCCCTCGGGTTGGCACTCTTAAGACTACGTCCCTGATCTCAACTGTGGTACCGGCCTCCACTTGAAGTAGTCCGGTTACCTCCTTCATGGAGTCAAGGGCGCCGTCTTTGAAGTCTAACTTGTAGTGTTGCCATTCCGGTGTCGGAACGACGTGGAGACTGGGCTGCGAAAACTGGTGAAGGCCAGGGATTGGAAAGCGAATCTCAACCCCTTCGGGTGCTAGGGGGCCAAGGGGTACCCACTCGCCGCCTCGGAACACCTCAACCTCAAGACCGCGAACATCGAGATTATCGACGTCGAGCGCCCCGACAATGACCTCAAACACCCTATTAGGGGCACTTGCGGGAAAGGTAAAGCCTATGTCGTAGGCTCGCCACACAGAGTCCAACTGCAGAGGTTCACAGGTCGAAAGAGAAGGTTCGAAGCTCCGGATCTCTAGAATGCAGCCTTCTGGGGCAATCGGCGTTGACGCACGCATCTCCAGCGACGCACGCACCGACACACCGCCCAGAGATGATTGGGAACGGGCGCGGCGGACGATATAGCGCTCGAGACCCGAAAAACGGGTAAATGGAATACCACTCTCAACCTGTCGCACCTGCTGCGTAACAGGGGAGTTCGTGTACCATTGCCAGCCACTCGTGGCGCCCAGACTCCTCATCTCAAGTGAAAGTTCGAGCTGTTGGGTATCCGGTCCTAGCAACCAGTGCTTTTCGAAGAGGCGTATTCCGTTGCGCCTCCAACCGGGACTATCGCCACTCACTCTGCTTATGCCCGCAATAAGATCAGCCGTTGATTGAGGAGTTCCGGCGTCGTTCCAGAGCGCGCGAGAACGATCGCGCTCAGCAAAGCCCAAGAGCACGACTACTCCAAGTCCGCCAAGCAAGCCCAGGAGGAAGGCGCGGCGGTGTAAGACAAACATGAACCACCCAGCCAGAACGCCTACAGCAGCCTGTAGTAATAGAAGGTAGGACGACGTGTAGACCGCTACTAGAAAGCCAACGAAGAGGAGTCCGGCCCATGGAATTAACCAAGTAGAGCTTGGCCGTGCTCCCCTAATGAAGACAGCTCGAATGAAGAGTAGTCCAGCACCCACCGGTGGGTAGATGACCAGCGCCGCCCCCGCTGCTCCCTCTAGTAACTTATGGCGAATGCGGTTCACACCACCACTGGAAGGACGCATCCTAGCGTCTCCAGAACCGGCGCAGTGAGACTCGTCCGGCTTCGGGCGTGCACGATGAACAATCTTGCTCTAGAGGCTCGTGCGCGTAGGCACTCGGGCTCCAACAACCGATTATGAACCGCGGCCGCAGGCGCCCAGCACCGTCTTGCCGGTGGCATCGACGCGCCCTCATAGTCGTAGATGATGTCAACGACCCCCGCCACCACGTAAATGAGATGATGCTCCGTCCACGTTTGGTTCCAGTGCTTGAAGGCGCGGCGCGAGCGGCGCAGTGGGATTCGCCGTGTGCCGGCCCGTGGAGATTTCAGGATAATGGAAGACCTCAAGGCGTTGTCGTGGGTTGGAGTACTCCGGCAAATTGACATCGTCTATCCCATCTGATGCAATCAAAATACCAACTTTGGAGTGCTCGAGGCCACCACGTGAAGAAAGAATTCAACGTCTGGTAGCAAGTGCCCCGTTTCTACCAGGCCGTGAATGCCTTGATTCTAGCTCGGAGGCCTGGTTATCTCCCAGTCAGATTCAAAGATATGGAGTGTGCAACTGTAAGATCTATTAGGTTTGGTTCAAAGGAGGCACTATTGAATCAGTACGCTCGGTTCCAACAGTCCCAACAACCCTCCCAAGCCTCATTGCGGCCCGAGACCAAGATCTAACGTTTTCCTGTAGACGGCTTCCATCAAGTCTACGGACGCTTTCCAAGTATAGTGCTGCTCCACGTGCAACCGCCCCGCTTGCCCCATTCTCGTACGGAGCTGCTCGTCAGTGACAAGGATAGCTAGGGCGCTCGCCGCCGCAGAGGCGTTGTCCCTTGGAACTACAATCCCGGTGTGGCCGTCCTCAACTACTTCCGGGAGCCCACCCACGTTGCTAACGACGACCGGAAGACCGCAAGCCGACGCTTCGAGTACGGCTACGCCAAAGCTCTCGCTATCTAGGCGGCTCAGAGCCACATAGATGTCAAGTCGCTGGAGATGAGCGGTAACCTCCTGGTGCGGGACATACCCCGAGAAGTGCGTTTCGTTTTCGACTCCTAGATCGCGTGCTAGTTGCTTTAGCGGTAACTCGTCTACTCCTCCTCCAACAATTAGAAGTCGCAATTGCGCCGCCATCTCTGGATTGTCTGTTCCCAGTGTGTTCCGTAGCTGGGCGAATGCGCGTAGTAGTGTGTCAATGCCGTATTTCGGAGCCAGAGTTTTCACGGTACCAATTGTGATAGTGTTATCAGTGCTTTCCGACAAGGTAGGTTTGAAAGCGTCAGTGTCGATGCCAAAAGGAACGACGCTGAGGTTCTTGGGCGAGTAGAGGGTTTGAGCCTGGTTCGCCATGGCGTGGCTGGTGGAACTTACCCAGTCGGCATGTTTGAGGTTCCTGCGAATGAGCCAAGAATGGAAAACTGACTTTCTAGGGAAGTCGTAAACGTCGCTGCCCCAAACCGACAGGACGTTGGGATGAAAGCCACTGAGGCGCGCCAAGGTGCCGTAGCCGCTGGCGAAATGAGTATTAAGTATCTCGGGCTGGATGTCCTTGAGTATACGCCTTAATGCGAGAGCGTTGAGGAAGAAGCCTGCCGGCGGAGGAAACGGTAAGGGGTGGAAACGCACCTGCTCGTGTAACTTTTCGCCATCATGGATACTACTGATTAGATGAACTTCGTGGCCTCTTGCGGCGAGCGTGTTAACCCAGCGCACCGTGTGAATGGAGTGGCGCTTCGCCAAGAAGGCCACTCTCATGAGGGGGCACGCCAGGCGTAACTTAAACCGAGGGCCAGAATCAACCAAATTAGAAGGCCGTTTGCTAGGTTGTTCTGCGTCAACGAGACCTCGAACACTTCGTGTATGAGAACGCCAAGGAAGTATGCGCCGGAAATCCGCACTACCGTGCTCTGCCTTCCTCGCCAAAGCTGCCCCCAGATCACCCACAATAGAAGGATTAGGGTCGAGAGGCCAATGAGGCCGACTTGAAGAGCAGTTTGCAGATAGAGGTTGTGCGAGGACCAAGTGTATCCAGTGAACGTCTCAGCGACACTGCCTGCGCCATGGCCGAGCCAGGGACGGTTGCTGATTGCTCGCTCCAGATCTCCCCAAAAGAGTTGACGACCCGAAAAGAAGTTCTGTTCTGTGTACTGAACTGAAAGCTTCTGCAGTTCCTGACCCCAAGCGTTGTTCGGTGCAAGCAGGTATAGCCATGTCCCTGCAAAAGCGATAATGACGACCAAAAGGAAGGTCACGTGGAAGCGAAAGCGGGTCCGGGAAAAGAAGGGCCAAAGCGTGAACGTCACCAGAGCAAACACGGCGGCGAGCCAAGTGGCACGGGAACCCGTAGCGTAAAGTAGAACGACGCTGCTCAAGGCGGACAAGGCGGCAACATATTTGATCGCGCTAAGGTGTGGGCTAAGAAGGAATACTAAGAATGGCACGAATCCTAACAGGAGAGCAAATAAGCCAAGCGAGTTCGGATGGCTCATGAAACCGCGAAAGACCAGCGGTGTACCTGCCATAAACCACCAGAACACGTGTAAAAAGAGGATGGCAGAAAAGATCCAGAAGAGAGGTTTGAGCAAGACCCACTCCCAGCGGATTAGGGTGAGGCCCGTCATGAACCCCACTACGAGGATTATCTGTGCCGTATTGCTGAGTGCTATTGGGCTCGGGTTGAACAGCGTTGACACTGCGTAAATGATGATGACTGGAGCGGCTGCGAGCAGAATAATGAGAAGCCGACGCGGCAACGAGGCATTCTGCGCTGCTCGACCTAAGATAAGAAATGAACCGCTGAGTAGAACGCTAACTAAGACAGCACTTCCCGGTTCACCGAAAATGTTTCGGCTGAAGGTTGCTGCTGGAATCATAATGCCCAGTAGGTTAAGCGCGATAATACGTGACCTGGCGACGCTCAAGCGCCCTTGTGTAGTGGGGAGGTTCATGGCTTCATGCCTGTTAGGGTCTTCGTCACTTGGTGCGCTCGAGCATTCCAAGTGTGTCGCTCCTGGACGCTTGCCACCTTCTGGTATGCAGTCTCTAACTTTTTTGGGTTCGCCAGTAGGGAATCTAGGAGCAAACGAAAGTCACCAGGTGATTCTACAACCCAACCAATCTCTTCTTGGTCGATGAAGCGGGCGGTTTCCGACCCCTCTAGCGACACAATCGGTAGACCATAGCTGATAGCTTCGAATACCTTAACGGGCATAGCAAAGTCAAGGTAGGGATGGGGTTTCCTAAGAATGGTGATGAGGTCGGCTTGTTGGTAAAGAGCGTTCAACTGCTCGCCACTTGCGTGCACTATATTCACGGTATCAGTAGGAGCATAATAATTGGCGACTGCATCCCACTCTTCGCGCCTACAACACAAAGTTAGCTGTGCTGAATGATACCTGTGAATACTCTCAAACAGGGGGGTGAGGTCGTAAATAGGGGGATTAACGCCACCGACGTAGAGTAGCTGCAAGGTAGAGCTAGTTGAGGGTGCCGACCGTTGAATCGCTACGGATGAGTTTGAGCCTGGAGGCAACGGACTGAGCCGTTCGGCCGGCCAGGGAGTCGGAAGGGCGGCAACCATCGCTAGGGAAGGCAAAAAGAGGTGATCTACGACGTTCGTATACTCGTTCCACTCTCGGCGATAAAAGTAAGTTGCGAAATGCTGCTTGGGCCAAGAGTACTGCATCTTGAACTGGTCGAAGCGCCAATACACGTCGCGGTAAAATAGTCCTAAAGGTATTCTTTTACGGTTGAGTCGGCCGAAGAGCGCATGGTCCACATAAGGATGGCTTGGCAAATGGTGCGGTTCAGTAAGGAACATTGGTAGCGTATGAGATTCGCTATAAGCAAAGTCAAAGTGCTTGCCTTTGGCAATGTCCGCACTTAGGCGCCTGATTTGCTCCCTCCGCTCCCGCGCGAACCCGGTAACGGCTGTAACCTCGTAACCTAGTTCTCCGAACGCACGGAGCATCTGAAAGGGCCGCACGCTGCTACCCGATTTGCCCCCTGGTTCAACTGGGAACGGATGATGAAAGATGCAGGCAGGGTTAGCCATGCGTAATCCTCGTAGTAGAAGCCGTGTACAGCGCAGTCACAATACGGCCATTATGTGAGCGAAGCCGGGATGAGAAATCTACTGTCACTTCGAGCGGCGAAGATACCATGATCGCGAAAAACCAAAGGTTTTGGAAATACATCGCTAAACCTCCTCTCGCTTCAGCCGGGCCACAATGGTCAAAGTGAAGCGGGATTGGGCGAGAGCAGAGAGGTCAATATTGCGTTCGCAGCTTGACCATTTCCGTAGAACGCCGGTGCCGCGCCAGGTTTGCTGATTATCGCCAATTCAATCTCGGCAGCCGTTCTTGTCTCGTCTTGTAGGGTGACTAAGCGGTTCCACCCCGAATCAACAAGTTCTTCCCACTCGGTCTCATCACGCAATGTCACGCAAGGGACGCCGTGGAAATATGCCTCCTTCTGCACGCCGCCCGAGTCTGTAATGATCGTGAGCGCGTTCTTTTCGAGCATCACCATGTCCAAGTAGCCGACAGGTTCTATGAGTGTTATTCGCGCTGGCTTGATACCCTGCTCACTAAGCTTCCCGCGTGTGCGTGGGTGGAGGGGAAGCACGACGGGATACCGTCGGGCGACCCGGTCGAGCGCACTGAAGATAACGCGCAAGCGCTGGGGATCATCAGTGTTCTCGGCACGATGAACCGTAGCTAGGAGGTACGCATGGGGATGGAGGCCCAGCCTTGCCAGCACACCGCTTTCACGCTGTGCCCTCTCGCCGTAGAAGAGCGCCGCATCGTACATTACGTCCCCTACAACTTTGATTCGACTCGGATTAATCCCTTCGGCCACGAGGTTTCGCTCGGCGGCCCTGGTTGGGGTGAAGAGAAGGTCGGAGACGTGGTCGGTCAGGATGCGATTGACCTCTTCGGGCATTCGCTTGTTGAAAGACCTTAGGCCGGCCTCTACGTGAGCGACGCGTATGTGTAGTTTTGCGGCTGCCAAAGCTCCTGCTAGCGTTGAGTTGGTGTCGCCGTACACCAGCAGCCAATCTGGGGCAACCTCCATTAGTACTTGCTCTAGGCGTTCCAGCATGCGGCCCGTCTGCGCGCCATGAGAGAGTGACCCTATCTCCAGGTTAATCTCGGGCGCTGGAATCTTGAGTTCGTCAAAGAAGACGGCCGACATCCGAGGATCGTAGTGCTGACCGGTGTGAATGAGGATCTCCTGAGCGTCAGTCCGTCTTCGGATTAGACGTGAAATCGTTGCAGCCTTGATAAACTGAGGCCGGGCGCCAACTACTGTGACGATTGTCTTCAACTCGTTAACTCCGTATTAGAATTGAATGCTGATCGGCCAGCTTGAGAAGGGTGCCCAATTCTGCTACGTACGCTGGAACCGAACATCAAGCGGGCCACTAATGTGGGCCGTTGCCGGTCAAGAATGGGATGATATCGCGACGAAACTTGATGTGATCTACTGACTGTGGCACATGAATTGCCTCACATGTGACCCCTTCAAGAATGCCTGGCAAGAGTTCGCGCCAGCGCTCAAATAGACGTGCCACAGTCAGAATCGGTTCGCGGCCCTGGATATTTCGGTTCACCTGATGCCAATGCAGGTGTTGAAAGAATACACCGTACTCGGTCTTTAGAATCGAGAGGCTGAGTTCCGTAGCGAGCTCAATGGAGATGGGCCTAGAGTAGATAGCGTCCGTGTTGTCTCGGACTAGGATAACGTATCGGCGAAGTGGCGAATTCCTACCTAAGGTGCCATCGTAGAGCTTCTCTGGATTGATCCGTCGCCGAAGTGAGGCCGGAGCGAGCTGTTGACGTGTAGCCCAGTGTAGCCTGTCTATGGGCCCCATGTCACGAAATAGCCTCTCCCTGATCTCGGGGTTGTTAACAACATTGTAGGCATAGATTTTCGGGAAGGCGAAATTAGGCCATGCCGTCCCGTGTCCATCAACGACTACGATATCATCCGACAAGAACTTGTAATTGTGGTTCATGCAAAGGGACAGTTGAGAAGAAGTCTTCCCGACACCTCCGGTGCCGCCAATAAGAATAGCCCCACCATCAGGTCCCTCAAGGGCAGTCGCGTGTAAGATTGCTTTGTCCGGGTCGAAGAAGACGCTAGGCACGAGTAGGAGTTCGGAGACTCTCTGCCCAATGGTCTCAGCATAGGAAGTGAATTGGCTTGAGCGTAGCCTTTGGAGTGCTGGGTAGATCCAGCCCGGCTGCAACTCAGACTGGTAGTGGACTTGAGTTAGATGCTCGCGGGAAAAGGAAAATTGGAATGAGGTCTTTCCGAACTTCGCAATGAAGCCGTCGGGAAGATCCAAGTGAATGGCTGGGTTCGTTGCAAGCGGTTGAACAACCCTGTCAATTGAGTTGGTGACACGCAACGAAGCATTTGCTCCCTCGCTAACAGCGGGATAGAGGGAGAGTTCACTTGCAAGGGCAATGCTCTCTGTACATGATTGGAGATCGAATTCCACAGCATTGCCAAAAATGAGTCTCTTGAGGCGAATTCTTTCATTGGGTGAATACATTATTGCCTCCGCATCTTAATCAAGGTTTGCAAGTCGTTCAGGGTTGGAAGAATTGTTTGCCACCAGGCCAAGTTCGTGAAGCGGGCAAACAGAATGGCCTTCGCAAAGAAGTTGACGATGTAAGCCAACGTGGTCGCTTGTGCGGCGCCTATGATCCCCTGAGAGGGGATCAGAACGATATTGGCGCCGACGTTAATGGAAGCCGTGAGGAACGCAGTGTACATATTAAGCTCGGGCTTCCCAAGGGCTGCAAGATAGTTTGAAAGTATACGTGAGGCGCTTCCTAATACAATTCCCGGCAGGAGCCAAAGTAACGCGCGTGACGCAGATACAAATGACTCTCCAAACAGGAACTGGATTAAGGGGGTTGCGGCGATAGCAAGAATGATGGATGCAACCAGTGAAATCGCGAAGACCGACTTGGAGACAATAGCAGTTAGGCCGTGCTGCAGTTCTGTATTGGTATGGAGCTCAGAAAGCCGTGGTAGTAATACGGTACTCACAGCAGTTGACAGAATCCAGAGTCTTTCAGCCAGCTGTACTGCGACCATGTATATTCCGGTGCTGGCAGGTGACAGATAGATGTTAATTAAGAATACGTCTGCGCGGTAGTTGATGAATGTCAGAATGTTACTAGCGTGAGCTTTCCAGCCAAAACTGAGAAGGTCTCGCGCCGACGTGTGGTTGTACTCCTCTAGCTTGCTCATCGCGGGGTCCCGCCTTTTTAGGCGGGAGACTGCCCACCAGGTGGCAACGCACCCGAAGAGCTGCCCTACAATGAAGGACAGTAAGGCGCCAATAACGCCAAGGGGGAACAAGAACACCAGGATATATACTGCCGCCAAAGTTGCGGAAGGCGGTATTAAGAGAGTTAGGTTGAAGAGGCCAAAAGCCTGCCGCGCTTGCAGTAGGCTTCCAAGAAGTTGCTGGAAAAGCAAGAGGGGAAAACAAAACAGACTTAGCGTAAGGGATGTGGCGGGCGCACCAGGGAAAAGCGCACCGCCAAACACAGCAAGTAGTACTACGCCTAGGACAGTGCCCAAGATTGCGAGGGCGATCCAAAGACGAATGTTCAATTGAATTGCCTTGGTCAGCGTGAGGTCGCCACGTGCGACGTAATATACAGTTGCGGGGGCAATTCCGAGGTTGAGAAATGTTGCTAGCATAGTCGGCAATAGCATTGCAATCGTGTATTGCCCGTTCCCTTCCGGTCCAAAGTGTCTAGCGATGACAAGTACGAACGCGAAGCTTATGAGAACGGAGTAAAGTTGCCTGCTGAGAGTCGAGGCGATGTTGGTGAGCATGCGCGGAGGTGGCTCGCGAAGGCTCCTCACGTTTTTGCGGATGCACGTAGACATGACGTAACAACCAGGATACTGCGTTGAGAAAGGTCAACTGAAAGCGATGCATGTCCAGAATCAACCGCTGGCAACCTCGAGAGAGTCGTGGCCAAGTTGGTCATGCGTTATGGACCTCGCCGCGAGGATAGTATTGAGGTGCCATTGGTGTATGTGTTCTGATATCTTGCGCAAGTAATGTATATGTTCCAGGGAGCAAATAGAACTAGTGAGCGGCGCTGGCTGGGGTGTCGCATAAGCGGTACCGGGAGGCCGAAGTTCCACGCTGTTGTAGCTGCTGGTCGATTGGGGCTTGTAATGGCGTCCTGCGGCAACGAGGTGGTCCGGAGCCGACTAGCTATTAGGGCCAGGTTCATAGTGACGTCACCTAGTCGTTACCGAACGCGCACTAAGCATGGCAAGTTGGGCGGCGAAGGCTGTGTAATTGCGTCCTGCGTTGCACTTGGTATGCCAAGTATTAAGGCTTGAGATGCGTTTCCTCGACCATGCAGTTGGAGATTCCACGGGCTGCAGCAAGGCCGCCGCAATTTCCTGAGGGGATGGATTGGCGGAAAGCAGAAGGCCATTGTCAACGTCCACTATTTCCGGCGTGCCTCCGACTCTTGTGGCGACCACTGGAATACCATAGCTCTGTGCCTCCATGATTGATACTGGCACTCCCTCGGAGGCGCTGACGTTTACTAGGAGGTCCACTTGTTCGGTGGCATAGAATTTGTGGACATCGCTGTTTGCCACTTGGCCGTGCATAAAGTGACGCACGTTGCCAGGCAAGACCTGAGCGGCGAGTTGCGCTAGGGCAGCGCGTTCAGGCCCGTCGCCAAGATGATGCCAGGTTATGTCAATATCAGGTCGTTGGGTTCCGGCTATGCTCAAGGCTTCAATGATTAAGTGAACTCTCTTCACCGGCGTTAGGAATGACACCGAAGCGACGACGAGTGTCAAGCTCTTGTCTGTCCCTCCTTGGGGCGCGTAGAAGGGCGTCGCCGAGCGCGGTTCCGCTACGCCAAGCCGTGACGTTGAAATCTTGGTAGAAGCCCAAGGGTAACGATTTCTAAGGTATTCGGAGCCGTGTTTCGACACGACGTAGATTTCGTCTACTCCAGCAATTAGAGGCTTGGCCAAGGGCCGATACCCATGTGGCATGCGCTCTGCATACAGGTCATACCCGTGAGCCCGAGCTACCACCTTTACGCCGGGATGGCGGGCCTTTGCCTGCGCGGCACCAAGCGCTTGGCTCTCAAGCCAATAGAAGTAGAAGATTGTGCGCTCCGGATCGCTGCGTTCGCCTCCCAAGAAATCTTGCGCCCACTGCTTTGTAACGTACGTACTCCGGAGGGCGCCTAACAGGCGCTTCAACGAGACGGCAGTTGCGAGAATCCTGTAGTTTGAGTAAATCTCCGACAAGAACAGGCCGATGTTGCTTACAATGGCGGCGGTCAGCTGAAGGAGTCTATTAAGTCCGGTCTCGGAAAGCGCCGCCGCGAGCGATGTGTCTACACGGGCGTTGGGCGGAACGGGCCGCGCCACTCCTACGGCCGAACGCGGCACGATCAGCACATTCTGAAACCTGTGTAGCAAATAGGGGAGTTCAGTCTCCAAGAACTGTTCGCCGATACCGAATGGAAATGTCGCGGTAATTACGACTAGAGTCGGAATTGAGCTCTCTTGTGCCGAGGACGTGAGATTAACCGTCAATTGTCCACTCCTAGACCGGCATCGATTGGACCTTTGGGCTGACCCGAGACCGATGCACTTCAATAACTCGGTCGCGGAGCAGCTCTGGTGACTGAAATGACCTCAGTAATGGGACACTGCTTCTACCAGGGAGGAAGCGACTCGCTCCCTATCCGATACTGCTTGTGCAGCCCAGATGGGAAGGCTTAGAACCTGGTTAGCTAACGTGTCGCTAACTGGGGTTATCGCCGCCGGCTGGTGGTCGTATACGGGCAACCTATTTTGGGAAACGGGATAGTAGATCATGGTCCCTATGCCTTGTTCCTCGAGACGCCGTTGAATAGCGTTCCGATCGGAGTCCGGCAAACGGACGGTATATTGGTGGTAGACGTGTCCGGCGGTTGCTCCAGGACGCACTATCGACGGGGTCCTAGCGAACAGGGTTTCGTAATGCTGCGCTGCGACAATCCTACCGCGATTGCGGATGTCGACATGGGGGAGTTTGACGCGCAGTAATGCGGCCTGTAACGAGTCGAGTCGGCTGTTATACCCGAGCACCTCGTTGTGGTATTTCTTCTTGCTTCCGTGAGCTCTGAGCATGCGCGCCATGTCGGCCACTTCGTCGTCGTCGGTAGCTATGAGCCCACCATCTCCAAAAGCACCAAGGTTCTTGCTCGGGAAGAAGGAGTAAGCGCCGGCGTGGCCGATGGTGCCCGTCTGCTGGCCGTGATAGCGCGCCCCGAACGATTGGGCACAGTCCTCAAGAACCTTTAGTCCGTGCTCGTTGGCGACTGCCATGATGGCGTCCATCTCGGCCGGTCTGCCGTAGAGGTGGACGGGGAGGATAGCTTTGGTGCGCTCGGTGATGGCAGCTTCGATGAGCGTGGGGTCGATGTTGAAGCTTGCTTCTTCGATGTCGACGAAGACAGGTTTGGCGCCGACGTTACTGATTGATTCTGCTGTGGCGAAGAAGCTGAACGGGGTGGTGATGACTTCGTCGCCTGGGCCGATGCCTAGTGCGCGCAGGCTGATGACCAGGGCGTCGGTGCCGGAGTTGACGCCGATGGCGTGCTTGGTGCCGAGATAGTCGGCGACCTCGTTCTCGAAGGCGATGACTTCGGGGCCCATGATGAACTGGCCGCTCTTCATGACGCGCTGGAAGGCGGCGTTCAGTTCGTCCCAGAGTTCGTCTATCTCCGGTGAGAGGTCAAGTACGGGGATCTTCTTCTCCAAGGTGCCGCTCATTCGAGCCTCCGGATTTCTGTTTCGCTCAGCTTCTGGTACTTGTGGCCGCGTGAGTCTGTGACCAAATCGCCTGTTGCAAAGTCGAGGACGTCGCCTGCAGCAGACATGAAGCCGATGGGTCGAGCTGGTATGCCGGCAACCATAGTGTAGGCGGGCACGTCTTTGGTTACCACTGCACCGGCGGCCACGAAAGCGCCTTCGTGCAGGGTGATGCCGCAGACGATGGTGGCGTTGGCGCCGATGCTGGCGCCTCTCTTCACGAGCGTGGGTGCGTAATCGGCGGAGGTGTTGCGGGGGAACTCACTGCGGGGCGTGAGCACGTTGGTGAACACCATCGAGGGGCCGCAGAACACGTAGTCCTCGAGGATGACTCCCTCGTAGACGCTGACGTTGTTCTGGATCTTTACCCCGTTGCCTATGCGCACGTTGTTGGCCACCATGACGTTTTGGCCCAGAGAGCAGTCTTCGCCAATCTCGGCTCCGGGCAGCACGTGGCAGAAGTGCCAGATCTTAGTGCCGTTGCCGACCTTGGCGCCATCGTCGACGTAGGCAGATTCGTGGATGAACGGCGGCTTGATACTCATTCGAGCCCCTTGCTCCCTACGGTTGCGAATCCTGGCAAGGGAAGGGTTACGGGTTCGCCGTTCATGACGAGCGAGCGTTGGGCGGCTTGGAGCACGGCGAGGACCTCGAGGCCGCTCTCGCCGTTGGTGAGGGGTGGCTGGCGAGTGTAGATAGAATCAAGGAAAGCCTGACACTCTAGCCTGAGTGGTTCGTCGGCAGCGAAGGGGACCGAGGTTCCTTCGCCCTTGATGGGTACGGGTTGGCCCTGCTGGTACTCAACGCGCTGGTCGTAGAGCATCAACGACTTGCCGACGTCTTCGAAGCTGGCCATCTTCTTGTCGCCGACCACCACCAGACGCTGTTCCTTGAACGGGTTGAGCCACGAGACGAAGATGTGGCCGCGCACGCCGTTGTCGAAGAGCAGGTTCGTGACGGTCACGTCGGCGATGTTGGGTGTCACGTACGAGCCGCCGGTGGCGCTCACCTGAAATGGGAGTTGACCAATCAGCCTCAGGATGATGGCCACGTCGTGAGGCGCCAAGCTCCACAGCGCGTTCTCCTCGCGCCTCACTTTGCCGAGGCTTAGGCGATGAGAGTAGACGTAGCGGATCTTGCCCAACTGACCGCTTGAGACAAGCTCACGGAGCTTCACGATAGCGGGGTGGTACTCGAGAACGTGGCCGACCATGAGGATTCGATCGTGCTTGCGAGCCAACTCTACGAGTTCTGCGCCCTCCTGGTAAGTGAGCGCCAGGGGCTTCTCGACCAGGACGTCCTTGCCCGCCAGGAGCGCGCGCTTGGCCACGTTGTGGTGAGTCTCGGCCGGTGTAGCGATGACCACGCCCTTGACGGCCGATTCGAGTACCCGGTCGAGGTCGGCGACCACGGGCACACCCGGCGCAATGCCTTCCGCTGTCGCCCTGCCAACTTCGGTGGCGTCGCAAACCATGCTCAGCTCGCCTAGTTGGAAGAAGTTGCGAACGTGGTTCTTGCCCCAGTAACCGGAACCGATGACGGCGATGCTCATGATTCGTTGCTCACGCGGATCTACTCATTCTTGAGACGCTCATAACAGGTGCACCTTCGGATGGTTGGGATGGGTCTTGCGCGTGACGCCTCGCGTGTCAAGCACCGACTTGGAGTTCCGGACCACCATGTCGTAGTCGAGCCCGCTATGGTCGGTTGCTATGACGACCAGATCAAAGTCGATGAGCGTATCTGGATCGATTGCCTCAGATTCGTAATTCACGCCGCCCAGCGAGATGCGCGGGACGTAAGGGTCGTGGAAGCTGAGGTTCACGCCGTCGGCGATCAGGAGCTTCATCACCTCTACGGCCGGCGATTCACGCCAGTCGGCCAAGTCCTTCTTGTAGGCAGCGCCAATGACCAGGACCTTGGAGCGTGAGGGCGCGACGCCCAACTCGTTAAGGGCGCGCCGTGCCTTCTCGAGAACGAACTCTGGCATGCGGCGGTTGATCTCGCCTGCCAACCCTATGAAGCGGGTCGTGAAATTGTATTCGCGTGCCTTCCACTCCAGGTAGTGGGGGTCGATGGGGATGCAGTGCCCGCCAACCCCAGGGCCGGGGTAGAACGGCATGATGCCGAAGGGCTTGGTGTTGGCAGCATCCAGCACTTCCCAGACATCGAGGCCCATGCGGTCGCAGAGCAAAGCCAGTTCGTTTACGAGCGCGATATTGACTGCCCGGAACGTGTTCTCGAAGACCTTGGTTAGCTCCGCCGCCTTGGCGCTTGAAACCGGCACTACGTGTTCGATGGTCTGGCGATAGAAGGTGGTGGCCACCTCGAGTGACGCTGGGTCGCTGGCGCCGACCACTTTGTTTGTGTTCTTGGTGGAGTAGCGCTTGTTGCCCGGATCCACGCGTTCCGGTGAGTGAGCAAGGAAGAAATCCTCGCCCTGCCTTAATCCACTGAGTGACTCGAGGATAGGGCGCATGAGGTTGTCCGTGGTGCCAGGGTACGTGGTGGACTCCAAGGTAACCAGTTGTCCCCGTCGTAAGTCCGCAGCAATCTGCCGAGTAACGCCCTCAACGAAACTCAAATCGGGAGTCAGGTTCGTGTCAAGCGGAGTCGGTACGCAGATGACGACAACGTCAAGCTCACTGAGTGTCGAAAAGTCGGTTACTGCCCTGAGCCACCCGCCCTGAACGACGTCAGTCAATTCTGAGGTGATTACGTCGCTGATGTAATTATCGGCGCGGTTTACGCGCTCGGCTCTAAGCGGATTCTGCTCGATTCCTACGACGTGGAAACCGACCTTGGCCTTCTCGACTGCGAAAGGCAATCCAACATAGCCGAGTCCGACGACGCCCACGAGCGCCTCACGAGACACGATCTTGGCCTGTAGGTCAGCCAAGACCGACGGTGCATCTGTTGGCATTCTCTCCCCTAACTAGGCTTAGGTGCTTGGCGCCACTTGCTGCAGCCGCACTCGCACGAGACGGCGCCAGGCGTAAACGGTTCCGACTTTATCACCTCGTCTCATGAGGCCAAGTGGGCCCGTGACTCGCGGCTCATCGCCCTATCTGGATTTTCAGGGGCGCCCGCTTAAGCGAGAGGTGCTTCATCCCCCACCAGCCCAAGAGTGGCGGCAGCGGTATGACTCGCCACAAACCCCGGATTCGACAACACATCCCCAAAGTACCTAAGGGGCGCACCACCGCCGACCGCCACCATCTCCCCGCCGGCCGCCATCAGCACCGCCTGCGCTGCGGCGGTGTCCCACCACATGGTGGGCCCCAAGCGCGGGTAGAACTGCGCCGTGCCGTCTGCTACCAGGCAGCTCTTGATGGCTGAGCCGCGGGCGATGGTCTCGACTTCGCCGTACTCCGCCCGCAGTCGGTCGATGAACGCCCTCGTGGCTTCGTTGGAGTGCGACCGGCTCACCATGACGCGCACCACACCGTTCTCGGGTGGTCGGGTATGGATGGGGTGGGCGCCGCCTTCGGCGTCGAAGCGCCAGGCGCTGGCCGGGTGACCGGCGTGAGCAGCTACGCCCGTGTAGGTGACGCCCGCGACAGGCGCGTGCACCACCCCAAGAACGGGAACGCCGTCCTGGACAAGCGCGATGTTGACGGAGAACTCGCCATTGCGCTTCACGAACTCCTTGGTGCCGTCGAGTGGGTCCACCAGCCAGAAACGCCGCCAGTGGCGCCGCTCCTCGTAGCTCGGGGCCTCTGCCTCCTCGGCGATGATCGGAACTCCTGGGGTCAGCCGACCAAGCCCCTCGACGATCACCCGCTGCGAGGCGATGTCGGCGGCGGTCAGCGGTGAGGCGTCCGCCTTCTTGGTG
>Ga0265293_10005273_pt1 | contig 21792 bp, 24 predicted proteins | sample Munlanlewell138R_FD_192505 | JGI IMG/M metagenome (GOLD analysis project Ga0265293, IMG submission 192505) | Leachate microbial communities from a municipal landfill in Southern Ontario, Canada - Leachate well 138R | ecosystem: Engineered > Solid waste > Landfill > Unclassified | place: Canada... | reverse complement strand
GGTTGTTCTCAATGCCCAACTACTGCGCCGCCTCGACCTCGACCCGAACCGCCTGGCCCGTACCTGACCGATCCGAAACGAGTTCCGTATTTTGATGGCGAAAGTTCTCCTGCGCCGGTTGACGCCCGTCCTCGTCGCGGCTACTGCGGCGGCTGTGCTTGTCGGGTGCTCAACCAGCGAACCACCCACCACAACCGCCGAGTCGGTCTCGGCCACCGAGTCAACCGCGCCCAGTGTGACGTTGACCCCGGCACTCGATCACCTGCACGGCCTGCACCTCGGCGCCGACGGCACGGTACTGGCCGGCAGCCACACCGGCCTAGTCGCCATCGCCGCCGACGGGCGCACCACCCGCATCGGCACCTCTGACGATGACTTCATGGGACTGGCTGGTGTGCCCGGCACCGATCACCTGTTCGCCTCCGGCCATCCCGGACCGTCGAGTTCGGCCCCTAACCCGTTGGGGCTGATGGACAGCACCGACGGTGGCCACACCTGGACACCGACATCCTTGACGGGAGAAGTGGACTTCCACGCTCTGGCCACCGACGGGAAGGTGCTCGTCGGTTTCGACGGGACTACCGGGCTGTTGGTCTCCACCGATGTCGGCGCCAGCTGGAGCGCCGGAGCCCCACTGGCCGCAGCGGCCTTCGCCGTCACCGACGGTGGCGTCTGGGCGGCCACCGCTGAGGGGTTGCAGCACAGCACCGACACCGCTCGCACCTTTACCGCCGTACCCGGTGCCCCGAGATTGACGTTGCTCTCGGCCGCCAGTGACGGGTCACTGTGGGGTGTCGACAGTCACGGCGTCGCCTGGTGCAGCCGCACCGGGCAAACCTGGGTCCAGCACACCGTCGTCGGCCCCGTCGAAGCGTTACTGGCCGTCGATGCCGACACCGCCTATGCCGCCACCTCGCGACAGCTCTACACCATCGAATGACCCATGGCCAGGGATGGCGACACTGCACCGTCTCGTTACCGTGGCGGATCCGCCACGCTTCCGCCAACCCAAGTGAGATTCCGCCACGCCTACTGGGATCCCACAGCCGGGGCATTGACAGCGATCGTGACGGCTGTTACTAATTAATTATCTAGCCGACTAATACTGGGAGACGCCAATGACGTCCACCGCGGACGCCGCCGTCGGTCTCGGGGTTGCCGAGTTGACCGCGATCTTCACCACCGCAACCCGGATCAAGGTGTGCGACGAGAAGTTTCGCTCGCTGATCCTCACCGGTCAGGTCAGCGCGCAGTACTATTCGCCGCGCGGCCAGGAGATCATCTCCGCGTCCATCGGCGCGCTGCTCGAGCCGACCGACTACGTCGTCACCACCTACCGTGGCCTGCACGATCAGCTGGCCAAGGGTGTGCCGCTGCGCGAGTTGTGGGCCGAGTTCTTCGGCAAGGCGACGGGCACCTGCAAGGGCAAGGGCGGCCCGATGCACATCACCCATCCCGAGTCCGGCCTGATGGTCACCACCGGGATCGTCGGCAGCGGCCTGCCGATCGCCAACGGCCTGGCGCTGGCCTCGCAACTGCGGGGCGACGGCCGCGTCACCGTGGTCAACTTCGGCGACGGCGCCACCAACATCGGCGCCTTCCACGAGGCCTGCAACCTGGCCGCGCTGTGGAAGCTGCCGGTGGTGTTCTGCTGTCACAACAACCGGTACGCCGAACACACCTCCTTCGAGGGCGGCACCAGCGTGGACCGGGTCGCCGACCGCGCCGCGGCCTACAAGATGCCCGGCGTGCGGGTGGACGGCAACGACCCCGTCGCGATGTACGAGGCCGCCCGGCAGGCCATCGAACGGGCCCGCAACGGGGAGGGACCAACATTGTTGGAGGCCATGACATTCCGGTTCTTCGGCCATCAGATGTCGGATCAGAACGAATACATGCAACCCGGCGAGCTGGAACGGGAACGCGCGGCCGATCCGGTGCTGCGGTTCCGCGCCTGGCTGATCGACAACGATGTGCTCTCCGAGTCGGCCGTGGAAACCATTGAGGCGCAGGCCAAGGCGGACGTGCAGGACGCCTTCGAGTTCGCCGAAGCCAGTCCGGTGCCGGACCTGGCCGAGGGCTTGACCGACGTCTACGAGGAGGCACTGGCATGACCCAGACCCAGGTGGAAACCCAGCCGATGCTCGGCTTCCAGGCGATCGGCAGCGCACTCGACGACGCGTTGGGCCGCGACCCCTCGGTGTTCCTGCTCGGCGAGGACATCGCCGACCCCAGCGGTGGCGTGTTCAAGGTGTCCGCCGGGCTGTCCACCAAGTACGGCGCCGACCGGGTGCGGGCCACCCCGATCAGCGAACAGGCCATCGTCGGTGCCGCCGTCGGCGCGGCGGTCGCCGGAATGAAGCCGGTCGCCGAGATCATGCTGATGGACTTCCTGGCCGTGTGCATGGATCAGGTGTCCAACCACGCCGCCAAGCTGCGCTATATGTCCGGCGGGCAGACCACGGTGCCGCTGACCATCCGCTGCGCCGCCGGCGCCGGGATGCAGTTCGGGGCCCAGCACTCCGAGATGCTCGAGGCCTGGCTCACCCACATCCCCGGCCTCAAGGTCGTCGTACCCAGCAACCCGGCCGACGCCAAGGGCCTGCTCACCGCCGCGATCTTCGACCCCGACCCCGTGGTCTTCGTCGAGCAGAGCCTGCTCTACTTCGCGCCGCCGCAACCGGTCCCGGTCGGCCACCACGTGGTCCCGCTGGGCTCGGCGGCCACCGTCCGGGAGGGTGCCGACATCACGCTGATCAGCTACGGCCGGCAGGTGCACACCGCGCTGGCCGCCGCCGAGCGGTTGGCCCAGGACTCGATCGAGGCCGAGGTGATCGACCTGCGCACGCTGGTGCCACTCGACGAGCGCACCGTACTGGAATCGGTGGCGCGCACCCGCCACGCCGTGGTCATCCACGAGGCGGTGCGCCGCAACGGATTCGGGGCCGAACTGGCCGCGCTGATCACCGAGCACCTGTTCGACGAACTCGGTGCGCCGGTGCAGCGCGTCGCCGGGCCCGACACCCCGATCCCGTACGCCAAGGTGCTCGAGGACGCGTTCGTCCCCGGTGAGGACGACATCGTGGCCGCCGCCAAGCAGGCGCTCTCGCGGTCCCGGGTCGCCGCCGGATCGAACGGCTAACCTTCGTGGTTCACGCGATCGAGCAGTACGCTCGCGAGGATCCCGGCGCGGTCGCACTGTTCGACGGCACCACCTCCTGGACCTGGCACCATCTCAACGAACGGCTCAACCGGGCCACCAATTGGCTGCTGGCCCAGGAGATCCCCGCGGAACGTCGGGTGGCGGTACTGGGCGCCAACAGCGTGCACGTGGTGCTGGCGCACCTGGCCACCACCTACGCCGGGCTGTCGGCGGTGCCGGTGAACTACCACCTGACCGCCGACGAGATCGGCTACATCCTGCGCGACGGCGCCGTGCACCTCGTGCTGTGCAGCCCCGAGGCCGCCGCCACGGTGCGCGCCGCCGCCCCGGACGTGCAGGTGGTCTCCTGGCTGGACCTGGACACCGTGCTGGCGGCGCACCCCGACACCGAACCGTCGGCGAACATCGCCCCGGCCAAGCCGCTGTACTACACCTCCGGCACCACCGGTTACCCCAAGGGCGTCGAGCTGCCGGACCAGATGTTCCCAGGCGGCGCGTCGATGGCCGAATACGTTCAGCGGGTGATCGATTCACCGATCCGCACCCCCGGCAAGCACCTGGTGGTCGCGCCCATGCACCACACTGGCCCAATGGCGGGGGTGCGCGGCATCCTGGCCGGACAGCCGCTGGTGATCCTGCCGCGCTTCGTCGCCGAGCAGGTGTTGGCCGTCATCGAGCGCGAGCGCGTCCAGGCCACCATGATGGTGCCCACCCACTTCTCCCGGCTGCTGCAACTGCCCCCCGAGATCCGCGGGCGCTACGACGTCAGCAGCATGGGCAGCATCGTGCACACCGGTGCGGCCTGCCCGGTCGAGGTCAAGCGCGCCATGATCGACTGGTTCGGTCCCATCCTGATCGAGGCCTACGGTTCCACCGAAGCCGGCACCGTCACGCTGATCACCTCACCCGAATGGCTGGAGCACCCGGGCTCGGTCGGCCGGGCCATGCCCGGCTACGAACTGAGCATCCGCACCGCCGACGGCGAGGTACTGCCCACCGGCGCCGAGGGTTTGGTCTGCGTGCGCTCCACCACCGGACACCGGCCGACCTACCACGGCGACCCGGAGAAGACCCGACGCAGCTACGTCGCCGACGGGGTCTTCGCCGTCGGCGAGATCGGCTACCTCGATGCGGACGGTTACCTGTTCCTCACCGACCGCGCCTCCGACCTGGTGATCAGCGGCGGGGTCAACATCTACCCGGCCGAATCCGAAGCCGTACTGCGCGCGCACCCGGCCGTCGCCGACGTGGCGGTCATCGGCATCCCGCACGACGACCTCGGCGAGCAACTGTGCGCCCTGGTGGTCAGCGCCGATCCGAATCTAGACCCCGCCGACCTGGTGACCTGGACCCGGGATCGGCTGTCGCACTACAAATGTCCCAACCTGGTCGAGTTCGTCGATTTCGACCTGCGTTCGGTGATGGGGAAACTGAACAAGCGGCAACTGCGGACCGAGTTCCTGGCCCGCCGCGCGGCCGCGACGATGCCGGCCGGGAGGCCCTGATGGACACCGCCGAACTGACCCGCGACGCACCCGCGGAGTTCGCGTTCACCGACGAACACACCGCGCTGCGCGGCATGCTCGCCGAGTTCTTCGTCGATCCCGGCGAAACCGGCTGGCGCCGACTGCTTTCCGAGGTCGGCGCCGACGAGATCGTGTTCGACACCGGTAACCCGGACGCCTCGGCCACCGCGATCGACCTGGCCATCCTGGCCGAGCAGGCCGGCGCGGCGCTGTTCGGCGGCCCGCTGCTGCCCAGCGTCGCCGCGGGGGTGGTGGGCGGCGCCGTCGGCGACGCTGCACTGCTGGCCTGGCTGCGCGACGGGACGTGCACCGCCGCGTTGACCACCGGCGCCTCGATGAGCACCAACGCCGCGGGCATCGACGTCACCGTCGCACCGGTGTGGCACGCCGCCGACGCCGACGTCGTCGTGGCCGCCGGCACCCTCGACGGGGCACCGGCGGTGGCGCTGTTCACGGACCTGGGCGGTGGCCTCGAGGTGCGCACCGGACTGGACCTGTCCCGGTCGATCGGGCGACTCAACCTGCGCGGCGCGCGTCCCGCCGTCCTGTTGAGCGGCCCGGATGCCGCCGCCGTGCACACCGCGCTGGCCCGCCGGATCGACCTGGTGACCTCCGCCGAACTGCTCGGCGTGGCCCAGCACGTGCTGGACGGGACCGTCGAGTACGTCGACAAGCGCATCCAGTTCGGCCGCAGCATCGGTTCGTTCCAGGCGGTCAAGCATCGGCTGGTGGATCTGCTGGCGGCTGTCGAACTGGCCCGTTCGGCGGTGTATGGGGCCGCCTGGCGCCTGGCCGGGGCCCCGCAGGCGCTGGGTACCGACATCGACCTCGCGGTGGCGGCGGTGCTGTCCCGCAAGGCCGCGCTGGCGGTCACCAAGGCAGGCGTCCAGCTGCACGGCGGGATCGCGATCACCTGGGAACACTGGGCGCACCGCTACCTGCGTCGCACCAATTCGGTTGTCGCGCTGACCGGCTCGCCCGCCGAGTACCGGCGCCGGCTGGCCGAGCTGATCGATCGGCGGGACGCATGACATCCTCCGACCAACTGCGCACCGAGGTCGACCGCTGGGTCGGCGAGCACTTCCCGGCGAAATTCCGCCGCGCGGGCGGCGCGGCGCTGCTGGCCGACATCGATCCGGCCGCGGCCGCGGGCTGGTACGCCGCGCTGGGGGAGCGCGGCTACACCGTGCCGCACTGGCCCCGCGAACACGGCGGACTGGACTGCACCGAGGAACAGGCCGCCGCGATCCGTTCGGTGCTGGCCGCCCACGGCGCCGGGCTGCCCGACCACTACTTCGTGCCGCTGATGCTGATCGGCCCGGCCATCATGGACTGGGGAACCCCGGAGCAGCAGCGGAAGTACCTGCCCGGCATCGTGTCCGGGGCCGACATGTGGTGTCAGCTGTTCAGCGAACCCGGCGCCGGTTCGGACCTGGCCAGCCTGGCCACCCGGGCCGTGCGCGAGGGCGCGTCGTGGCGGATCAACGGCCAGAAGGTGTGGAGTTCGTTCGCCACCGACTCGCGCTACGGGATGCTGTTGGCCCGCACCGATCCCGAGCGGCCGAAGAACGCCGGCATCACCTGCTTCCTGGTCGATATGGCCTTACCGGGCGTGACCGTGCGCCCGCTGCGCCAACTCACCGGCGACGAACACTTCTGCGAGGTGTTCCTCGAGGACCTGGTGCTGGGCCCCGAGACCATCCTCGGCGAGGTCGACGACGGGTGGCGGGTGGCGATGTCGACGCTGAACGCCGAACGCTCCGGGCTCTCGGAAACCTCGAGCGCCAGCGGCGTCCCGTTGGCCCCGGTGCTGGAGTTGGCCCGGCGCACCGGAGCCTGGGCGGATCCGGTGATCCGGGATCGGCTGGTCGACCTGTTCGCCGTCGAGCACGCGCTGGCGCTGACCAACCTGCGCTCCATCGCCGAGTCCCGCAACCCCGGGGGATCGCCGACCGGCTCCATCACCAAGCTGGTGCTCTCCGAATTGTCCCAGGAGATCAGCGAACTCGGGTTCGAGATCGGCGGGGCGGAGGCGGCTTACTGGGACGAGGAGATGCCGCCCGAGACCCACAACCTGCTCGACAGTCGCCGGTTCACCATCGCCGGCGGCACGTCCGAGGTGCAGCGCAACATCGTCGGGGAACGGGTGCTCGGCCTGGAACGCGAGATCGATCCGGGCCGGGGCAAGCCCTGGCGTGAGCTGCGGCGCAGCTGACATGCCGACCGTCACCGTCCAGCCGTCCGGGATCACGTTCGCCGCGGCGCCGGGCCAGACGGTGATGGCGGCCGCGCAGGCCGCCGGGCTGCGCTGGCCGACGGTATGCGGCGGCAACGGCGACTGCCTGGTCTGCCACGTCAGCGTGCTGGCGGGCCCGGACCGGTTGTCGGAGCCGTCGGCGGCCGAAACGTCGGCGGTGCGCAATCTGACCGGCAGCCAAGGCGGGCGCGGCGAGCACGTGCGGTTGGCCTGCCAGGCGGGGGTGCGCGGCGACGTGGTGGTGGAAAAGCGTGGGGTGCGCAAAAAGCGCGCCCGAACAGGACAGGAGGAGCCGGGTGGCTGAGGTCATCGATCCCGACATCATGGAGGTCAGCGACGGCCGGCTGCGGCTGATCGGTGGCCGCTGCGGGGCCTGCGGCGAGGTCGAGTTCCCGCGCAAGCCGTCGTGTCGGGACTGTGGCGGTTCGGACATCAGCGCGGTGCCGCTGGCCGAGCGGGGGGTGCTGTGGAGCTGGACCGTGCAGCGGTTCCCGCCGCCGAGCCCGCCGTACTTCGGTGCCGCCGACGAGTTCGAGCCGTTCGGGGTGGGCTACGTGGAACTGCCCGGCGAGGTGATCGTCGAGGCGCGGCTGACCGAGTCGGACCCGCGGCGGCTGCGCATCGGGATGCCGATGACGCTCACCACCGTCGACGTGGTCACCGAAACCGGGGCGCACAAACCGACTTTCGCTTTCGCGCCGGAACAGGAAGGGGATCAGGCATGAACTCGGCAAACTCCGTGGCCATTATCGGCGTCGGCTGCCGGCCGTTCGGCCGCTACCAGGACACCACCGTGCGCACCGAGGCGGTGGCCGCCGCGCGCGCCGCGCTCGCCGACGCCGGCGTGTCCTGGCCGCAGATCCAGTACGCCGTCGGCGGCAGCATGGACGGCGGGCCGGCCGACACCCTGGTCGCCGACCTGGGCCTGACCGGCGTGCCGTTCGTCAACGTGTTCAACGGCTGCGCCACCGGCAGCAGCTCGCTGATCTCGGCCGTGCACACCATCAGCTCGGGGGCCGCCGACCTGGCACTGGTCATCGGGTTCGACTCACACCCGCGCGGCGCGTTCGCCATCGACCCGAAGGCGATGGGGCTGGGGCAGTGGTACGGCAGCTCCGGGCTCGCACTGACCTCACAGTTCTTCGCGTTGAAGATCCAGCGCTACCTGCACGAGCACGACCTGTCGCCGCAGCTGCTGACCAAGGTGGCCGCCAAGGCCTTCCGCAACGGCTCGCTGAACCCCAACGCCTGGCGCCGCAAACCGCTGACCGAGGCCGACATCGACGCTTCGATGATGCTGTCGGACCCGCTGCGCCAGTACATGCTGTGCTCCCCGGGCGACGGCGCCACCGCGCTGGTGCTCTGTAACGCCCAGCGGGCCAAGGAGTTCAGTTCGCACCCGGTGTACGTCGCCGCGTCGGCGGTCCGCACCCGTCGGCCCGGCTCGTTCGAGGTGCTGGCCCCGTCGCTGTCGGTGCGGCGCGGGGTGAGCCCGTCGGTGGACGCCGCCGCGGCGGCCTTCGAGTTGGCCGGAATCGAACCCGCCGACGTCGACCTGGCGCAACTGCAGGACACCGACGCCGGCGCCGAGATCATCCACATGGCCGAGACCGGCTTGTGCGCCGACGGCGAACAGCAGGCGCTGATCGAGGCCGGCGAGACCGAACTGACCGGGCGACTGCCGATCAACACCGACGGCGGGGTGCTGGCCAACGGGGAACCGATCGGCGCCTCCGGTCTGCGGCAGATCCACGAGAACGTCCTGCAGTTGCGCGGCACGGCGGGGGAGCGGCAGGTGCCCGGGCGGCCCAAGGTCGCGCTGTCCCACGTCTACGGTGCCCCGGGCCTGAGCGGCTGCACGCTCCTGACGCGGTGAGGGCCGCGGCATGAAAGTGCAGGTGAACCCCGACCGCTGCGTGGGCAACGGCATCTGCGAGGCCGTCGCACCGGAGCTGTTCATCGTCGAAGACGACGGTCAGGCCAGGCTTTTGGTCGACGACATCCCGGCCGCACAACACGAACTCGCCACCGAGGCGGTGCAGTCCTGCCCGGCCCAGGCGCTCGACATCCTCGACACCGAAAGGCGACCCTGATGGAAATCAAGATGCCCAAGCTCGACGTGACCATGACCGAGGGCACCTTCCTCGGCTGGCTGGTACCCGACGGCACCGCGGTGGACGAGGGCGAGGACCTCTACAGCGTCGGCACCGACAAGGTGTCCACCGACATCCCCGCCCCGATCGCCGGCACGCTGCGCTACGGGCCGGTCGCCGAGGACGAGACCTACCCCGTCGGAACCACTTTGGGCTCCCTGGAGGCTTAGGTTCAGCCCCGCAGCAGGGCCACCACCCGCTCCTCGGCCGAGGCCGGGACCAGCTCGAGCGGCAACTCGTCGGTGCCGGGCAACCGGCCGTCGGGGTCGGCGAACTCCTGATAGGTCTTGTCGCCGGTGAGCGCGAACAGCAGGAAGCCGGTCAACAGCGCGCGCACCGACCTCTGGGTGCCGTGGTCCGAGCCGCCCGCGCCGACGAACTTCGCCAGCTTGCGTCCCTCGGCCAGGCCCGTCGACTCGGCCTTGCTGAGGATGTGCAGCGCGGAGTTGGGCCAGGCGCGGGCCAATTCCACCGCGTTGGACCGCAGATCCGTGCCGTCGCGCGGGGCGGTGAACACCACGCCGGGCACCTTGAGGCCGGCGGCCGGCTCGGTGGCGTCGGGCTTGGTCACCGACGGGAACAGCGCCGCGACGGCCCTCGGCGGGGTGGGCGAGCCGCCCAGACCGGCGGCCGCGAAGATCGCCGCCGCGGCCCCGAAGCCGTGGCCGACCAGGCCCAGCTTGCCCGGGTGGACGCTGATCTCCCCGGCACCCAGCCGCACCCCGGTGACGATGTCCAGCGTGGTACCCAGGTCGAAGCCCAGGTTCAGCACCGACGGGGCCAGGCCGCGCTCGGTGTCCGGCGCGGCGGCCACAATGCCCCAGGACGCCAGATGCTCGAGGGTTCCGGCGTAGCGGTCGGCGCCTGTGACCCAGTCGTGCCCGAACGCCACCGCCGGCAGATTGAACCCGCTCGCCGGGGTGTAGACCAACCCCGGCAGGCCGGCAAACGCCAGGTCACCGCGGAGAACACGGTGCGGACCCCGGCGGCGCAGCTTGGACACGAGCTTCTTGATACTGGCCACCCGATGACGTTAACTCACATCCGCCGACGAGGGTTCTTGCGCCGCTCTCCACTACCCTGATTACTCATGTGCGGAATCGTCGGTTATGTCGGGCATCGTCCTGCCCGTGGCATCGTGGTCGACGCGCTGCGCCGGATGGAATACCGCGGCTATGACTCCGCGGGCGTAGCGCTGCTCGACGGCAGTGGCCAGATGACCGTACGGCGCCGCGCCGGTCGGCTGGCCAACCTCGAAGAGGCCCTGGCCGAGACCGATGACGCGGCCCTGGCCGGCGCCACCGGCATGGGCCATACCCGCTGGGCCACCCACGGCCGCCCGACCGATCGCAACGCGCACCCGCATCGCGACGCCGCGGGCAAGCTGGCCGTCGTCCACAACGGCATCATCGAAAACTTCGCCGTCCTGCGCGAGGAGCTCGAAGCCGACGGCGTGGAGTTCGCCAGCGACACCGACACCGAGGTCGCCGTGCACCTGGTGTCGCGGGCCTACAAGGACGGACCCACCGCCGGAGACTTCCTGGCCTCGGTGTTCTCCGTGCTGGGCCGGCTGGAGGGGCACTTCACCCTGGTGTTCGCCCATGCCGACGATCCGGGCACCATCGTGGCCGCCCGCCGGTCCACCCCGCTGGTCGTGGGCATCGGCGACGGGGAGATGTTCATCGGATCGGATGTGGCCGCGTTCATCGAGCACACCCGGCAGGCGGTGGAACTCGGTCAGGATCAGGCCGTCGTGATCACCGCCGACGGCTACCGGATCACCGACTTCGCCGGCAACGACGACGCCGCCAACGCCCGCGAATTCCAGATCGACTGGGATCTGTCGGCCGCCGAGAAGGGCGGCTACGAGTACTTCATGCTCAAGGAGATCGCCGAGCAGCCCCAGGCGGTCGCCGACACCCTGCTGGGCCACTTCGTCGACGGCCGCATCGTGCTCGACGAGCAGCGGATGAGCGATCAGGAACTGCGCGAGGTCGACAAGGTCTTCATCGTCGCCTGCGGCACCGCCTATCACTCCGGGATGCTGGCCAAGTACGCCATCGAGCACTGGACCCGGCTGCCCGTCGAGGTGGAACTGGCCAGCGAGTTCCGCTACCGCGACCCCGTGCTGGACCGCAGCACGCTGGTGATCGCCATCTCGCAGTCCGGCGAGACCGCCGACACCCTCGAGGCCGTGCGGCACGCCAAGGACCAGAAGGCCAAAGTTCTGGCCATCTGCAACACCAACGGCAGCCAGATCCCGCGCGAATGCGACGCGGTGCTCTACACCCGCGCCGGGCCGGAGATCGGCGTCGCGTCCACCAAGACGTTCCTGGCGCAGATCGCCGCCAACTACCTCGTCGGCCTGGCGTTGGCGCAGGCCCGCGGGACCAAGTACACCGACGAGGTGGCCCGCGAGTACCAGGAGCTGGAGGCGATGCCCGCGCTGGTCGCCGAGGTGCTCACCCGGATGGACGCGGTGGCCGCGATCGCCGGCCAGTTCGCCGCGTCGCCCACCGTGCTGTTCCTCGGCCGCCACGTCGGTTACCCGGTGGCGCTCGAGGGGGCGCTCAAGCTCAAGGAGCTGGCCTACATGCACGCCGAGGGCTTTGCCGCCGGCGAGCTCAAGCACGGCCCGATCGCGCTGATCGAGGACGGCCTGCCGGTGATCGTCGTGATGCCCTCCCCGAAGGGCACCGCGATGCTGCACTCCAAGCTGCTGTCCAACATCCGCGAGATCCAGGCGCGCGGCGCGGTGACCGTGGTGATCGCCGAGGAGGGCGACGAGACGGTGCGGCCCTACGCCGACTACCTGATCGAAATGCCCGCGGTGTCAACGCTTCTCCAGCCGCTGCTGTCGACCATCCCGCTGCAGGTGTTCGCCGCCGCGGTGGCCCAGGCCCGCGGGTATGACGTGGACAAGCCGCGCAACCTGGCCAAGTCGGTCACCGTTGAGTAGCCCAAGAGCGTAATGCCCTCCGATCTCGCCGTCCCCGCCGTCAACATCGGCGGCGACCGCGAGCTCGGGCACTTCCGTAGTGCCGAGGCCTTCGACCGGTACCTGCGGCTCTATCGGGCCGGCATGGCGGCGCTGCCGCCGTTCACGTTCCAGGACGTCGCGACGACCTTCGGCACCGTGCGGACCTACCGGTTCGGCGGGCCCGACGGCACCCCGGTGTTGCTGCTGCCCGGCCGCAACGCGTCCGCCCCGATGTACGGCAGCAACCTGCCGCCGCTGCTCGCGCACCGCACCGTCTATTGCGTCGACCTGCTCGGCGAGGCCGGGCTGTCGGTGCAGCGCCGCCGCATCACCGGCGCCGAGGACCACGCCCGGTGGCTCGACGAGACGCTGGCCGGGCTCGCGCTGGACCGGGCCCATCTGCTGGGGGTGTCGTTCGGCGGCTGGACCGCGACCAACGCCGCGGCCCGCCGGCCCGGGCGGGTGGCGTCGCTGACACTGCTGGATCCGGTGCTGACCTTCGCCCGACTGCCGATCACCACCGTGCTGGCGTCGGTGCCGATGGCCGTGCCGGGAATGCCCGAGGCACTGCGCCGCCGGGCCCTGCGCTGGATCTCCGGCGGGGCGGAGCTCGAGGACGCCGAACCCGTGGCCTCGCTCATCGCCTCCGGCGGAAGAGATTTCGTGCTGCGCACCCCGGTGCCGCGCCGCATCCCCGACGACCAACTCCGCGGGCTCGACATTCCGGTGCTGGCCCTGATCGCCGGGCGCAGCGTGATCCACGATGCGCACCGAGCCACCGAGCACGCGCGGAAAGTCCTGGCGCGCGGACAGATCGAACTATGGCCGCAGGCCTCCCACGCCATCAACGGTGAATACCCCGAGCGGATCGCCGAAGTGGCGTCCGCGTTCTGGACGAAAACTGCCGGCTGACGACGCCGCCGATCGACCGCGACGCCCCGGTCCGGGGCGTTCGTCAGCCGTGTCGGGGCCCAAAGACCCTGGTGGGCGGGGTCGCTGGGCGCCGACAATGAAGGCGCCACACCGGCACGCCAGTGTGCTGGACGGCTTGGACACGTGAAGGTGTGAGGAACATGTTCACCAAACGCGCGATGATCGCCGCTTCGGCCGCCCTGGCGCTGACATCAGCGCTCGCCGTCGGGGGATTGACCGCCGGCGCCACGGCCGACATCGCCGCCCCGGTGACGGCGATCTCGATGAGCAGCGGTGTGCATCCGGCCCACCCGTGGGGTCCCCAGTGCTGGGGACCGGACGGCACCTGGAACCCAGATTGCGGCCCGGCCCACGAACCGGGAATGGGGCACGGACCGTGGGGGCCGGGAATGGGGCACGGTCATGGGGGTCCCGGCATGGGACACGGCCACTGGGGGCCGATGGGTTGGTGACGGCCCAAGCCGCAGTTAACCCGTAGCCTGACTCGGATGCGGCACTACTACACCGCCGAGGTGATCCGCGGCGCCGAAGCCCCACTGCTCGCCGCGCTGCCCGACGGCGCGCTGATGCGCCGCGCCGCCTACGGTTTGGCGGTCGCGGTCGCCCGTGAACTGCGCGCCCGCACCGGGGCGGTGGCCGGCCGCCGGATCTGCGCCGTCGTCGGCTCCGGCGACAACGGCGGCGACGCGCTGTGGGCCGCGACCTTGCTGCGTCGCCGCGGTGTGGCCGCCGACGCGGTGCTGCTCAATCCGGACCGCGCCCACCCGGCGGGCCTGGCGGCGTTCCGGGCCGCCGGCGGCCGGGTGTTGCAAAACATCTCCCCGGCAACCGATCTGGTGCTCGACGGGGTGGTCGGCATCGGTGCGACCGGCCCGCTGCGCCCCGACGCCGCCGCCGTGTTCGCGGGCACCGATGTGCCCGTCGTCGCCGTCGATATCCCCAGCGGCATCGACGTGCACACCGGGGCCCGCCCCGGGCCGGCGGTCCAGGCCGCGCTGACGGTCACCTTCGGCGGCCTCAAACCCGTACACGCACTGGCCGATTGCGGACGCGTCGAACTCGTCGACATCGGTCTGCGGCTGCTCGACACCGACCTGCTCGGATTCGAGGCCGACGACGTCGCCGCCTGCTGGCCGGTTCCGGGCCGCCGCGACGACAAGTACACCCAGGGCGTCACCGGGGTGCTCGCCGGCTCCCAGACCTACCCGGGGGCGGCGATCCTGTCCGCCGGTGCGGCGGTGGCCGCACACTCCGGCATGGTGCGCTACGCGGGAAGCGCCGCCGCCGAGGTGGTTTCGCACTGGCCCGAGGTGGTCGCCGCGCCCACCCCGGAACAGGCCGGCCGGGTGCAGGCATGGGTCGTGGGCCCGGGCCTGGGCACCGACGCGGCCGCCGAGCAGACCCTGCGCTTCGCGCTGTCGGCCGACGTACCGGTCCTTGTCGACGCCGACGGGCTCACGTTGCTGGCCCAACGCCCCGAGCTCGTGACCGAGCGCGCCGCGCCGACCGTGCTGACCCCGCACGCCGGCGAATTCGAGCGGCTCGCCGGGCGGCCTCCCGGCGACGATCGGGTATCCGCGGCGCGCGCGCTGGCCGCGGAACTGGGCGCCGTCGTGCTGCTCAAGGGCCACGTCACCGTCATCGCCGCGCCGGACGGCCCGGTATATCTCAACCCGGCCGGCGGATCCTGGGCGGCCACGGCCGGATCCGGCGACGTGCTCTCCGGGATCATCGGCGCGCTGCTCGCCGCCGGCCTGCCGCCGGTGGAGGCCGCCGCCGCAGGCGCCTTCGTGCACACCCGCGCCGCCGAACTGTCCGCCGCCGACCCCGGCCCCAAGCCCGTGCCCACCTCGGCCGCGGCCATCCTGTCCCATATCCGCGCAGCACTGGCGCACATCCTCTAGAAAGGTCGTCATGCCCAACGTGTCGCACACCTCGTCCCTGGAACCCGCCTACACCGGCCGCCTGTCCGCCGTGCCGGTCCCGGCGCTGCGGCTGCCCGACGAGGCGATGACGCCCGATCAGGCCTACCGCTTCATCCACGACGAGCTGATGCTCGACGGCAGCTCCCGGCTGAACCTGGCCACCTTCGTCACCACCTGGATGGACCCCGAGGCCGGTCAGCTCATGTCGGAGACGTTCGACAAGAACATGATCGACAAGGACGAGTACCCGGTGACCGCGGCCATCGAGCAGCGCTGCGTGTGCATGGTCGCCGACCTGTTCCACGCCGAGGACCTGCGCGACGACGACCCGTCGACGGCCATCGGGGTGTCCACCGTGGGCTCCAGCGAGGCCGTCATGCTCGCCGGCCTGGCGATGAAGTGGCGCTGGCGCCAGCAGGTCGGCGACGACCCGAAGACCGGCTGGAAGACCCGCACCCCGAACCTGGTGATGGGCTCCAACGTGCAGGTGGTGTGGGAGAAGTTCTGCCGCTACTTCGACGTCGAGGCCCGCTACCTGCCGATGGAGGACGGGCGCTACGTCATCACCCCGGAGCAGGTGACCGCCGCCGTCGACGAGGACACCATCGGGGTGGTCGCCATCCTGGGCACCACCTACACCGGCGAGCTGGAGCCCGTCGCCGACATCTGCGCTGCACTCGACGAGTTGGCCGGTGGGCAGGGCCCCGACATCCCGGTGCACGTCGACGCGGCCAGCGGCGGGTTCGTGGTGCCGTTCCTGCACCCGGACCTGAAGTGGGACTTCCGGCTGCCGCGGGTGGTGTCGATCAACGTCAGCGGCCACAAGTACGGCCTGACCTATCCCGGCATCGGGTTCGTGGTGTGGCGCAACGCCGAGCACCTGCCGGAGGAATTGGTGTTCCGGGTCAACTACCTCGGCGGGGACATGCCCACGTTCACGCTGAACTTCTCCCGGCCGGGCAACCAGGTGGTGGGCCAGTACTACAACTTCCTGCGGTTGGGTCGCGGCGGCTACACCGCGGTGATGCGCACCCTGTCGGACACCGCGCGGTGGCTGGCCGCCGAGGTCGCGGCGCTGTCGGTGTTCGAGCTGATCTCCGACGGCACGGCCATCCCGGTGCTGTCGTTCAAGCTCAAGCCGGGCACCAAGTACACCGTCTTCGACATCTCGGCGATGCTGCGCAGCTACGGCTGGCAGGTGCCGGCCTACACGATGCCCGACGACGCCTCCGACGTCGCGGTGCTGCGCATCGTGGTGCGCGAGGGCTTCTCGGCGAACCTGGCCCGCGCGCTGCGCGACGACCTGGTGGAGGTGCTGGCCAAGCTGGACAAGGTCGGCGTGGGCGGCTTCTCCGACGAGGAGCATTTCGCGCACTGACCGCCCGCCTGGGACAATCGACCGCGGTGATCACAACATGAACCGACCGGCCGCCGTCGTCGACCTGGGCGCCATCGCGCACAACGTCGTCAAGCTGCGCGAATGCGCGCAATCAGCACAGGTGATGGTCGTCGTGAAGGCCGACGGCTACGGGCACGGCGCCGCCGAGGTGGCGCGCGCCGCGCTGGGCGCCGGCGCCGCCGAACTCGGTGTCGCCACCGTCGAGGAGGCCCTGGCGCTGCGCGCGGCGGGCATCACGGCCCCGGTACTGGCCTGGCTGCACCCCCCGGGCACCGACTTCGCCCCGGCCGTGGCCGCCGACGTGCAGATCGGGGTGTCCTCGCGCCGGCAACTCGACGAGGTGCTGGCCGCCGCGCGCCAGACCGGCACCACCGCCGCGGTGACGGTCAAGGCGGACACCGGACTCAACCGCAGCGGCGTGGCCGCCGCGGACTTCCCGGACCTTGTTGTCGCGCTGGGTCGCGGGGTAGCCGAGGGCGCGCTGCACGCCCGCGGCATCATGTCGCACCTGGCCTGCGCCGATGAGCCCGAACACCCCACCAACGACCTGCAGGCCAAGTGCTTCACCGAGCTGATCGCCCTGGCGCGCCGCGAGGGGGTGACGTTCGACGTGGCACACCTGGCCAATTCCCCGGCCACGCTGACGCGACCCGACCTGGCGTTCGACATGGTCCGGCCGGGCATCGCCGCCTACGGCCTGAACCCGGTACCGCAGCACGGCGACATCGGTCTGATCCCGGCCATGACGCTGACCGCGCCGGTGTCGATGGTCAAGAAGGTGCCCGCCGGCGCCGGGGTGTCCTACGGGCACACCTGGATCGCCGAGCGCGACACCACCGTGGCGCTGATCCCGCTGGGTTACGCCGACGGCGTGTTCCGCTCGCTCAGCGGGCGCTTCGAGGTGGCGATCCGCGGACGACGGCGCCCCAGTGTGGGCCGGGTCTGCATGGATCAGTTCGTCGTCGACCTCGGACCCGGATCCACCGACGTCGTCGAGGGGGACACGGCGATCCTGTTCGGGCCGGGGGATTCGGGGGAGTTGACCGCCGCGGACTGGGCCGAGTTGCTCGGCACCATCCACTACGAGGTGGTGACCAGCCCGCGGGCCCGGGTCACCCGCGTCTACACCGGGGGCGATGCGCAGTGAGCGCACGACGCTGGCTGGCCGGGGTGGCCGGCCTGGGCACGGTGGGGGCGGTGGCCGGGGTGTCGACCGCGCGTTCGTTGACCCGGCGCACCCCCCGCGAAGATCCCTATCTCGGTGAGGATTTCACGCTGTTCGACACCGACCGTAGCAGCGTGGTCACCACGCCCGACGGTGTCGACCTCGCGGTGCGTGAGGTGGGGCCGGCCGACGCGCCGGTGACGGTAGTGTTCGTGCACGGCTTCTGTATGGGCATGGGCTCCTTCTACTTTCAGCGCCGCGACCTGGCCCCGTGGTGGGGTGATCAGGTCCGGATGGTGTTCTACGACCAGCGCGGCCACGGCCGATCCGGGATCGCCTCCTACCGCACCTACACCGTCGAGCAACTCGGCCAGGACCTCGAGACGGTGCTGAGGCTGCTGGCGCCCGCCGGACCGGTGGTCCTGATCGGGCATTCGATGGGCGGCATGACGGTGCTCTCGCACGCCCGCCAGTTCCCGCAGCACTACGGCAAGCGCATTGTCGGTGCCGCGCTGATCTCCTCTGCCGCCGAGGGGCTTTCGCGCTCACCGATCGGCGAGATCCTGCAGAACCCGGCGCTGGAGATGGCCCGGTTCGCCACCCGCTACGCCCCGACCCTGCTGCACCGCGGCCGCGGCGCGGTGCGCACGGTGCTGGCGCCCATCCTGCAGGCGGCGTCGTTCGGCGACGACGAGATCAGCCCCACCGTCGCCCGCTACACCGAGGCGATGATCCACGACACCCCGGTGAAGACCATGGTCGGGTTCCTGCACGCGCTGGGCACCCACGACGAAGCCGACGGGCTGACCACCCTGGCCGGGCTGCCGACCCTGGTGGCCTGCGGTTCCGGCGACGTCCTGACCACCCCGGAGCACTCTGCCGAGATGGCCGCAGTGCTGCCGAAATCCGAGTTGTTGGTCATCGGGGACGCCGGTCACCTGGTGCAACTGGAGGAGCCCGAGGTGATCAATGACGCGTTGGCGCGGTTGGTCGACAGGGCCACCCCCGGCAAGCTGGTCGCGATGACCCGCCGGCTGCGTGATCGGGCCCGGTCCCGTGGCTGACGACGGACGGCTGAGCGCGGGGTCGGCCACGCTGGAGACCGCGGAAGACACCCTGGCGCTGGGGCGCCGCCTCGGTGCGCAGCTGCGCGCCGGGGATGTGGTCGTGCTCTCCGGCCAGCTCGGGGCCGGAAAGACCGTGCTGGCCAAGGGAATCGCGGCGGCCATGGATGTCGACGGCCCGGTGACCTCGCCTACCTTCGTGCTGGCCAGGCTGCACCGGGCGCGGCGAGCCGGTGCCCCGGCGATGGTGCACGTCGATGTGTACCGCCTGCTCGATCACGCCGCCGCGGACCTACTGGGTGAGCTGGACTCGCTGGACCTCGACACCGACCTCGACGACGCGGTGGTGGTCGTGGAGTGGGGCGAGGGGCTGGCCGAGCGGCTTTCCGACCGCCACCTCGACATCCGGCTGGAGCGCGGGGTCGACTCCGAGGTGCGCACCGCGACCTGGACCTGGAGTGCGCCGTGACCAACGTTCTGGTGATCGACACCGCCACCCCCGCCGTCACCGCCGCGATCGTGGCCGACGGAGCGTTGCTGGCCGAGCGGGTGACCCGTGATCCGCGCGCCCATGCCGAGTGCCTGACCCCCAATGTGCTTGGCGCGCTTGCCGATGCGGCGCTGACCATGGGCGATCTCGATGCGGTGGTGGTGGGCTGCGGGCCCGGGCCCTTCACCGGTCTGCGGGTGGGGATGGCCACCGCCGCGGCCTACGGGCATGCGCTGGCCATCCCGGTGCACGGGGTCTGCAGCCTCGACGGCATTGGCGGGCAGACCGCCGGTGCGGTGCTGGTGGTGACCGATGCGCGTCGGCGCGAGGTGTACTGGGCGCGCTACCGCGACGGGCTGCGGGTGGCCGGGCCCGAGGTGGCCGCCCCGGCCGATGTGGCCCTCGACGGCGTGGTCGCCGTCGCCGGCTCGCCCGAGCACGCGGCCCAGTTCGGGCTGCCGGTGAGCGGCCCGGAATACCCGACGCCGGTGGCCTTGGTGGCCGCGGTGCCGAATTGGGACGGCGAGCCCGAACCGTTGGTGCCGCTGTATCTGCGTCGCCCCGACGCCAAGACCCTGGCCGAGCGGGGCCTGCGATGACCGGCGAGGTGGAGGCCGTGGCCATCGACGCGCTGCGCAGCACCGACGCCGACCGCTGCGCGCAGCTGGAAGCCGAGCTGTTCCCCGGCGACGACCCGTGGCCGGCGCGGGCGTTCCGGCATGCGGTGGCCTCCCCACACAACCACTACATCGCCGCGCGCGCCGACGGCGCGTTGGTCGGCTACGCCGGGATCACCCGGCTGGGCCGACGGGCCCCGTTCGAGTACGAGGTGCACACCATCGGCGTCGACCCGGCCTGGCGGGGCCGCGGGATCGGCCGCCGACTGCTCGACGACCTGCTGGCCTTCGCCGACGGCGGCGTGGTCTTCCTGGAGGTGCGTACCGACAACGAGGCCGCCATCGGGCTGTACGAGAGCGCCGGTTTCGTCAGAATGGGAGTGCGTAAGCGCTACTACCCGGGCAGTGGCGCCGACGCCTACACCATGCGACTCGAACCGGGGGAGCCACGATGACCATCATTCTCGCGATCGAGAGTTCCTGCGACGAGACCGGAGTCGGCATCGCGCGCCTCGACGACGACGGCACGGTGACGCTGCTGGCCGACGAGGTCGCCTCCAGCGTCGCCGAGCATTCCCGGTTCGGCGGCGTGGTGCCCGAGATCGCCTCGCGCGCGCACCTCGAGGCGCTGGGCCCCACGATGCGCCGCGCGCTGGCCACCGCCGGTGTGGCGCGCCCCGACGTGGTGGCCGCGACCATCGGCCCCGGACTGGCCGGTGCGTTGCTGGTGGGGGTGGCCGCGGCCAAGGCGTACGCGGCGGCCTGGGAGGTGCCGTTCTACGCGGTCAACCATCTGGGCGGGCACCTGGCCGCCGACGTCTTCGACCACGGTCCGCTGCCGGAGAGCGTCGGGCTGCTGGTGTCCGGCGGGCACACCCATCTGCTGCATGTGCGCTCGCTCGGCGAGCCGATCGTCGAGTTGGGCAGCACCGTCGACGACGCGGCCGGCGAGGCCTACGACAAGGTGGCCCGGCTGCTGGGGCTGGGCTATCCCGGCGGCAAGGTCCTCGACGACCTGGCCCGCACCGGGGACCGGGACGCGATCGTGTTCCCGCGCGGGATGACCGGACCCCGGGACGCCCCGTACGCGTTCAGCTTCTCGGGCCTCAAGACCGCCGTGGCGCGCCACATGGAAGCCCACCCCGACGCCTCGCCCGCCGACGTGGCCGCCGGTTTCCAGGAGGCCGTCGCCGACGTGCTGACCCGCAAGGCCGTGCGCGCGGCCACCGACCTGGGGGTCTCGACGCTGATCATCGCCGGCGGGGTGGCGGCCAATTCGCGGCTGCGAGAGCTCGCCGAACAGCGGTGTGCGGCAGCCGGGTTGACGCTTCGGGTGCCGCGGCCCCGGTTGTGCACGGACAACGGCGCGATGATCGCCTCGTTCGCCGCGCACCTGATCGCCGCCGGCGCGCCGTCCTCGCCGCTGGGGGTGGCCAGCGATCCGGGCCTGCCCGTGGTGCAGAGCCAGGTCGCATGAGCGGCACGGCATGAGCACCGCGGTGGCCGATCGGTTGGCCATCGCCGAATTGCTCTACCGCTATGCCGAATTGATCGATGCCGGCGACTTCGACGGCGTGGGCCGGCTACTGGGCCGCGGCGCCTTCATGGGGGTGACCGGCGCGGGGCGCATCGCCGAGTTGTTCGCCGCCACCACCCGCCGCTTCCCCGAGCACGCCAACACCCCGCGCACCCGGCATCTGGTACTCAACCCGATCGTCGAGGTGGATGGCACCGCAGCGAGTGCGCGGTCGACGTTCTGCGTGGTGCAGCAGACCGAGTCGGTGTCCCTGCAGCCCATCGTCGTCGGGCGCTACGCGGACACCTTCGCCCGCGACGAGGACGGGTGGTTCTTCACCGACCGCACCGTGGTGATCGAGATGCTCGGCGATGTGTCGGACCACCTGCTGATCGATCCGGGCCAGTTCGGCTAGAGTGCCAGTTCGTTTAGAACGGTGGGGGTTTGGTGCGTTCGGCGACGAGGGCATCGTTGAGTGCGCGTTCGGTTTTGATGCGGTATTCGCGGGCTTTGGCGCGGGTTTGTGTGCGGCGCGGCATTTTCAGGGCTCGGCCGGGTGCGTCTTGCGGCGGCGGCGGTTGAGTGCCGGGGCCGGTGGGTGGTG
>Ga0265293_10005271_pt1 | contig 21793 bp, 18 predicted proteins | sample Munlanlewell138R_FD_192505 | JGI IMG/M metagenome (GOLD analysis project Ga0265293, IMG submission 192505) | Leachate microbial communities from a municipal landfill in Southern Ontario, Canada - Leachate well 138R | ecosystem: Engineered > Solid waste > Landfill > Unclassified | place: Canada... | reverse complement strand
CAGCTCACGCTGCCGATATTCGTGATGTTGACATTTGTGCTCGGTTTTTTCATGTCACTGGGCAAGGCCGCGGTATTTAAACATGTTCCGGTGTACTACCCGGATCATGTCGGTGTAGTTGGCGGCGTCGTCAGTATGATCGGCGGTCTGGGCGGTTTCTTTTTACCGCTCACTTTTGGCATGCTCAACGATGTCATCGGTGTTTGGCAGAGCACCTTTATGCTGTTGTTTGTCATCGCCGCCGGTGCACTTGCGTGGATGCACTATGCGATTCGCTTGGCTGAGCGTCGCGAGTGGGCTGCCGGCCAGGAAGTCACCGACCTGCCAGAATTTTCGACCCCAGATGCCTTCCTGCTCGCCGACTGGCGCCCGGAAGATAAAACGTTCTGGGAAGAAAAGGGCAAGAAAATCGCCCGGCGCAATCTTTGGATCTCTATTCCGAATTTATTCCTGGCTTTTGCCGTTTGGACTATTTGGTCGATTCTGGTGGTAAAAATGCCACAGCTCGGCTTCCCCTACACCTCAAACCAGCTGTTTTGGTTGGCGGCACTGCCGGCACTTTCCGGGGCGACGCTGCGAATTTTCTACAGCTTTATGGTGCCGATTTTCGGTGGCCGCCGCTGGACTGCCATGTCCACTGCGTCTCTGCTGTTGCCGTGCCTGTGGTTGGGTTTTGCCCTGCAAAATACCGAAACTTCCTATTTAGTGATGCTGATTTTAGCCCTCCTGTGTGGTTTGGGTGGCGGCAATTTTGCCTCCAGCATGGCCAACATCAGTTTCTTTTTCCCCAAGGCGGAAAAGGGTAGTGCCATGGGACTTAATGCCGGGCTGGGGAACCTGGGGGTATCAGCCATGCAGCTGCTTGCGCCATTGGCGATTGCTGCCAGCGTACTGGGTTCCTTCGGCGGCGACCCCCTGGTGGTTCAGCAGGGTGGAGCGGCAGGGAAAACCCTGTGGATTCAGAACGCCGCTTTGATCTGGGTGCCCTTCATCATCGTCGCTGCTGTCGCCGCCTGGTTTGGCATGAACGATATCGCTTCAGCGAAGTCTTCTTTTAAAGATCAGGCAATCATTTTCAGGCGCAAGCACACCTGGCTGATGTGTTGGTTATATCTGGGCGCTTTTGGCAGTTTTATTGGTTTTGCCGCAGGGTTTCCCCTGCTTTCGGGCATGCTGTTTAAAGACATTGACCCCACCAAATATGCGTTTATCGGTCCGTTACTGGGGGCGCTGGCGCGGCCTGCTGGTGGTGTGATTGCGGATAAACTGGGCGGTGCCCGGGTGACCCTGTGGGTATTTGCGCTGATGATTGCCGGTGTGCTTGGGGTGCTGCACTTTTTGCCTGGAGAAGACAGCCCCGGAAATTTCTGGGGTTTCTTCGGAATGTTTCTGGTGTTGTTCGTAGCCTCAGGAATTTTGAACGGTTCCACGTTCCGCATGGTGCCAGTAATGTTTATGGTGTTGCGTCAGCGTGCTCTGGGCAACACCGAGCAGGCAGTGGTGGAAGGTAATCGGGAGGCAGCCGCAGTGCTCGGGTTTATTTCTGCCATTGCCGCCTACGGGGGATTTTTTATTCCCAAGGCCTACGGGACTTCCTTTGGCATGACCGGCGGTGTTGATGCAGCGCTGATGGGTTTTGTGGTTTTTTATATCAGTTGCCTATTCATTACCTGGTGGTACTACGCGCGGCGAGATGGGGAAGTGTCCTGTTAGCCTGAAGATAGCTCATGGCAGGCAATAGGGGGTTAATTGCCGCCATTGCCGCAAGCGCATCAAGTTCTCTTTCGGGGGTCAGGCTTTGCGGGTAGTCTTGGCTTTTTTGCGATTCGGGTAGCAGGTGCGGCAGATATCGCAAACGGTGCCGTCGCAGCCCCTTGCCGAGCAGAATTCGCGGCCATAATAAATGATCTGAAGGTGGAGCTTGTTCCAACTGTCCTTCGGGAAAAGTATTTTCAGATCTTTTTCTGTCTGGGCGACGTTTTTGCCGTTTGTTAAGCCCCAGCGCTGGGCCAGGCGGTGGATATGGGTGTCTACAGGGAAACTGGGCTCCCCGAAAGCCTGGGACATCACCACGCTGGCGGTTTTATGGCCGACGCCGGGAAGGGTTTCGAGGGCAGCCATGTCCTTTGGCACCTGCCCCTGATAGCGGTCGACAAGAATGCGGGACAGCTCGCAGATGGCCTTGGATTTTTGCGGCGCCAGGCCACAGGGCTTGATGATACGGTGAACTTCCTCCACCGGCACTTTCGCCATATCCCCTGGGTTGTCGGCGAGTGCGAACAGCGCTGGCGTGACTTTGTTGACCCTTTCATCGGTGCATTGGGCGGACAGCAGTACGGCCACCAACAGGGTGTAGGGGTCTTTGTGTTGCAGGGGAATCGCCGGTTCAGGGTACAACGCAGTGAGTTTTGCCAGAATATAGGCCGCCCGCTCTTTCTTTAGCATCGGTGGTGCCTCTCAGCTGCGGGATTCTATGAAATGGCGCAGTCGCCAGGCGCCTTCGATGCATTCCTCAGGTGTTGCCACCAGCGCCATGCGAATGCGGCTGGCGCCGGGGTTGCCCCTGTCGGTATCGCGGCCGAGGTAACTGCCGGGCACCACCTGCAGGTGGCTGTTGGCGAACAGTTCCCTGGTGAAGATGTCGTCTACTATGGGTGTTTTTGCCCACAGGTAAAAACTGGCGTCCGGCGCCTGGACATCCATTGCTGGGGTGAGGATGTCGATCACCGCTGCGAATTTTTCCTGATACAGGCGACGGTTTTCCCTGACATGTTCCTCATCGTCCCATGCGGCAATGCTGGCGTATTGCACTGGCACTGACATGGCACAGCCGTGGTAGGTTCTATAAACCAGGAATTTTTCCAGGACAGCGGCATCCCCGGCGACAAATCCCGAGCGCAAGCCCGGCAGGTTGGAACGTTTCGACAGGCTGTGAAAAACCACGCAGCGCTCGAAGTTGTGGCGTTCCAGCGCGGCGCAAGCCTGGAGTAGACCCGGTGGTGGGCTGCTTTCATCGGGGTAGATCTCCGAATAGCACTCATCGCTGGCAATAATAAAATCGTACTCATCGGCAAGATTAATCAGCTTCTGCAATGTTGCCAGGGGCAATACCGCGCCGGTGGGGTTGCCCGGTGAACACAGGTACACCAGCTGGCAGCGCTGCCAGATAGCCGCCGGAACACTGTCAAAGTCCGGCAGGAAACCGTTTTCCGCCAGGGTGTTCAAATAGTAGGGCTGGGCGCCGGCGAGCAGGGTCGCGCCTTCATAAATTTGATAGAACGGGTTCGGTGAAATCACCAGGGGATTTTTTGAGTTGTCGATAACGGCCTGGGCAAAAGCGAACAGGGCTTCCCTTGTGCCGTTGACGGGAAGTATATGGCGATCCGGGTCGATGCTGGCGCCTTGCAGGGCAAAGCGTCGGCACAACCACTGGCCAATGCCGGCTCGCAGGGCTTCAATGCCTTTGGTGGCGGGGTAGACGGAAACCTTGTCGAGATGGGTTCGCAAGGCGTCAAGAACAAATTCTGGCGGCGCGTGCTTGGGCTCACCCATGGCAAAGCTGATGGCTTTCAGGCTTGCCGGCGGTGACAGGCCGTCCAGCAGGGTGCGAATTCGTTCAAAGGGATAGGGCTGCAGTTTATCCAGATTGGGGTTCATTCGGGTTCCGGTTGCAAGGGGCAGGTTGCGGACTATTGCCAGGGAATGGGTTCTTTGGTGGCGGTGCCAATGGAGCTTTCCCGGTTGCGTTCGTCCAGCTCGGTACAGATGGCGCTCTGGAGCTGTTGGCAAAATGCCGGATCGGACAGGGGTTGATAGTCCAGGTCTGTAATGTAGAAAACATCCTCCACCCGTTCGCCCAGGGTGGCGATGCGCGCCCGATGCAGCCTGATGCCGTAGCGCATAAAAATTCTGCCCAGATGAGCCAGCAGGCCGGGTCTGTCGGGGGTGACGACCTCCAGCGCAGTAAGGCCGCTGCCGGTGTCGTTGTGAAGATAGGTGCGGGTTTTAAGGTTAAATTGCTTGAGCAGCAGGGGCGTGCGCCTCTGGACATTGAAAATGGTGCTGCTGGGTTCTCGAATCGCCTTGGTCAGGTTGTCGATAATGGCGCGCACTTTGCGCGGCTGGCTGCCAAAGGGTTCACCCTTGTCATCGAGAACGTAAAACATGTCAAAGGTGTGGCCGTTGCTGGCGGTGTTGAGGCGGGCATCCTGAATATTGAGGTTGAGCTGATCCAGAGCCGCAGCGGTAATGGGAAAAACGTTGCCCTGACCCTTGGTGTGAATAAAAATTCTGGTGGCGACGGCGGATTCCATGCCCGCGTCCTCGACAAAAATCACCGGATCTACGCTGGCGCCGGCGTTGTGGATTGCCTGGGTGCAGCGGGCGATAACCCCGGCGCGTTCGCGCAGGAAAAATTCTTCGTCGAGATCCGTCCAGATGGCTTTTGCCTGGCTTTCATCAATGCCACCCTCGGCGAGGATGGCCAGGGCTTCGTCGACAGTGGTTTTTACCCACTCGCTGCGATTGACCGGATTTCCGAGGCCGCGCTGCAGCGCCGACTTGGTTTGGTGGTAGAGGGTGTGCATCAGCGACGCCCGCCAACTGTTCCACAGGGTGGGGTTGGTGGCGTTGATATCGGCAACGGTGAGCAGATAGAGATAATCCAGGTGCAGCTGGTCGCCGACAGTGGCGGCGAAGTGCTGAATGACATCCGGGTCGGAAATGTCCTCCCTCTGGGAAACTGCAGACATCAACAGGTGTTTTTCCACCAGCCACTCCAGTAGGCGCACCTCCTGGGGGGGCAGGCCGTGGCAGTTGGCAAAAGCCACCACATCTGCGGCTCCCAACACGGAGTGATCGCCGCCTCGACCTTTGCCAATATCGTGGTAAAGACCGGCAATGAATACCAGCTCGGGTTTGGGCAGATTTTTGTAAATATGGGAGGCGAGGGGAAACTTGGCGGCTTCTTCCGGGCGATCGAGGCGGCGCAGGTTGCGAATCACCTGCAACGTGTGGACGTCGACGGGATAGATATGGAAGAGGTCGTGTTGGGTCTGGCCGACAATACGGCCAAATTCGGGCAGATAGCGACCGAGAATGCCATAGCGTGTCATGCGCTGAAGCTGGGTGGACAGTTTGCCGGGGCAGCTGAACAGGCGCATAAACAGCGCCTTGTTTTCCGGATTGGCGCGAAAGTCGTCGTCAATAAGATGCCGCCATTTCTGGAGCTCGCGAATGGTGGCGGCGCGAATGCTTTCAATACTGGGGTCTTCGCCAAGGAGAACGAAAATCTCCAGCAGCGCGGAGGGGTGTTGTTCAAAAATATGCTGATTGGTGGTTTCTATATGATCGTCGCGAACCTGAAAATGCTCGTTGATGACGCGGATTTTTTTGGCGTGGTCGCGGCGCAGAATGACTTCGTCCAGATACTGGAGAAGGACGTCGTTGAGCTCGCGCATGCCCAGTACCACCCGGTAATAGCGCTGCATAAACTGTTCGACGGCGAGTTTCTGGTTGTCCTTGTAGCCGAACAGTTCGGCGAGGCGGCGCTGGTGGTCGAACGACAGTTTTTCTTCGGCTCTTTTGGCGAGAAAGTGCAGCCCGTAACGGACTTTCCACAGAAACGAACGACCCCGATAGAGAAAATTGAGTTCCTCCTCGTTGATAAACCCCTGGTCGACAAGATTGTTGAGGGAGTCCACGCCAAAGTGGCGCAGAGCCACCCAGTTGATCATCTGGATATCCCGCAGCCCTCCGGGCGCCTCTTTGACGTTCGGCTCCAGATTGTATTCTGTATAGCCGTGGCGGCTGTGGCGCTCGATCTGTTCGTCCCATTTGGCGCGAAAAAAATCCGCGCTCGACCAGATTTTATTGGGCGCGGTTTTTTTCATCATCGCCTGGCGTAAATCCGGGTCGCCCACCAGAGTCCGAGATTCCATCAGATTGGTGGCAACGGTGATGTCTGCCTTGGCCTCATCGACGCACTGGCTGATGGAGCGGACACTTTGACCAATTTTCAGCTGTATATCCCAAAGGAAGGTGAGAAATTTCTCGATGCTGTCTCTGTAGGGTTTGGTGTTGTCTTTTTTGAGGAGGATAAGAAGATCTATATCCGAATGGGGGTGCAGTTCGCGGCGGCCGTAACCGCCCACCGCCAGCAGGGCTATGCCCTTTTCCCATTGAAAAAGATCCCAGGCGTAACAGAGAATTCTGTCGATAAAGGCGGCTCGCTCGTAAACCAGGGTGTCCACCAGTTCGCCTTCGAGAAAGCGGCTGTCGAAATGGGCGTTTGCCGCAGTGATGACGTCCTTGAAGACGGTGAGCGGCTTATTGTCCTTGAGGCTTTGCCGAAAACGCAGTTCGTCAAAGAACAGCAGTGGCTGCAGTTCAACCATGGGCAATGGTCTCGTTTTTTCTCAGGGTGAGGACTTCAACGCCCTCCGCAGTTACCGCCAGGGTGTGCTCCCATTGGGCGGAGAGGCGGCCATCTTTGGTTTCCACTGTCCAGCCGTCGTTTTTCAGCTTGGTGTGGTACTTGCCGGCATTGATCATGGGCTCGATGGTGAATGTCATGCCCTCCCGCAATTCCATGCCGGTGCCGGGCTTGCCGAAGTGCAATACCTGGGGATCCTGGTGGAACTCTGTGCCTATGCCATGGCCGCAGTAGTCGCGCACCACGGAGTAAAAATGGGCTTCGGCGTGTTGCTGGATAACGTGGCCGATATCGCCGAGGCGGGCGCCGGGTCTGACCATGGAAATGCCCTTGTAAAGGCATTCCTGGGCTATTTTTGCCAGGCGCTGGGCGTGACTGGGTACGTCGCCGACCATAAACATCATGCTGGTATCGCCATAATAGCCGTCTTTTATCACGGTAATGTCGATGTTAATAATATCGCCATTTTTGAGTATTTTTTTCTCGGAGGGAATACCGTGGCACACCACATGGTTGACCGATGTGCAAATCGACTTGGGAAATCCCTTGTAGTTGAGGGGCGCCGGAATGGCGTTCTGGACATCGACAATGTGGCGGTGGCAAATGCGATCCAGCTCCGCCGTGCTGACGCCAGGAACCACATATTCCTCGATCATTTCGAGAACCTCGGCGGCCAGCCTTCCGGCTACACGCATTTTGTCCAACTGTTCCGACGTCATAATTTGCACGGCCATGGCGGTTTTCCTGATAAAAGGCGCCATTGTACCCAATCGCGGCTTAGCCCGGAAGTTGCAGCGGTTGTCGGAATGTTCGCGCTCAAACCGGGCGAGATTCAGTGGCAAGCAGGCTGGCTCCGCCGCTAACGAACTGTTGCTGAGCTGGAGTTGCGTTTAAACGCTGCTATATCATCCCGACAAAATCCGGCTCTGAGTCTGTGGCGGTGGAGTTTTCGATCTGGTTGTGATCTTTCAATAGGTTGTTCACTCGGGGCAAAGCCGGAGAGTTGGAGGTGCAGAGTGGGCAGGCTGGGGCGTTTCAGGAGTTATCGGCAGGGAAAAAGTTGCTTCTTTGTGGGGGCAATTTGTGGTATAAAGCGCGCCCCGGCAGAGTATCTGGCGGTGGCTTTAAAAAATCACACACAGATCGTCACATCGAAAAGGGTGCCTTCGGGTTTTTCGGTGGGGTTTGTGGAGGTCTAACCCAATGAAAGCTAAAGACAAAATTTGGCTTTCCTGAAAAGGTAAAAACGTATGACAACTGTTTCTATGCGCGACATGCTGCAGGCTGGTGTTCACTTTGGTCACCAGACCCGCTTCTGGAACCCGAAAATGTCCAAATATATTTTCGGCGCCCGCAATAAAATTCATATCATCAACCTCGAACACACGGTTCCTGCATTCAACCAGGCTCTGGAAGAGGTTCGCAAACTGTCCCTCAAGGGCAACAAAATTCTTTTTGTGGGCACCAAGCGTTCTGCCCAGAAAACCGTTGCCGAGCAGGCGCAGCGCGCCGGTATGCCCTATGTCAGTCACCGCTGGCTGGGTGGCATGCTCACCAACTACAAAACGATCCGCGCTTCCATCAAGCGTCTTCGCGAGCTCGAGTCCCAAAGCCAGGATGGTACTTTCCAGAAGCTCACCAAAAAAGAAGCCCTGATGCGCGCCCGCATGATGGAAAAACTGGAGCGCTCTATCGGCGGTATCAAGGATATGGGCGGCCTGCCCGATGCACTGTTTGTGGTCGATGTCGACCATGAGCGCATCGCCATTCAGGAAGCCAACAAGCTGGGTATTCCCGTGATCGGCGTTGTCGACTCCAACAGTGATCCCGACGGCGTTGATTACATCATTCCCGGTAACGACGATGCCATTCGCGCCATCAAGCTGTACCTGACGGCTGTTGCCGACTCCGTACTCGAGGGCAAGTCCCAATCGAATAGCGGTGTCTCCAGAAACGAATTTGTGGAAGTTGAAGAGCCCGCAGCTGATAGCGCAGTCGCAGCACAGGAGTGATGTGGGCGGTTGATCCGTTCGTGCTCTACTGCTTGATCGTATGACCGAAAAGGGGGCCTTGCCCCCTTTTTACTAACAATTTATTAGTGGATTGAGAGGATATTCCCCATGGCAGTGACTGCTTCCCTTGTTAAAGAACTTCGCGAAAGAACCGGCCTTGGCATGATGGAGTGCAAAAAAGCACTCGTTGACACCAATGGTGATATTGAACTGGCCATTGAAGAGCTGCGCAAATCCAGTGGCCTTAAAGCCGCCAAAAAAGCGGGTCGCACCGCCGCTGACGGCGTTGTTGCTGTTCGCGTTGCCGACGATGGCACCCTGGGCGTACTCTTGGAAGTCAACTCTGAAACTGACTTCGTTGCCCGCGACGACAACTTCCGCGCCTTTGTCGATAAGGTCATTGCCAAAGCCTTTGCCGACCGCCAGGATGACGTCGCCGCCCTGATGGCAGGGGATCTGGAAGATGCCCGCCAGGCGCTGGTACAGAAAATCGGTGAAAACATTTCTGTGCGCAGAATCGCCATTGTCGAGGCTCCGGTGGTTGGCAGCTATGTTCACAGCAATCACCGCATCGCGGTATTGACGGCGCTTTCCGGTGGTAATGTCGAGCTGGCCAAAGATGTTGCCATGCACGTCGCCGCCTCCAACCCCCAGGTCAACAAGCCGGACGAAATGCCTGCTGAAATTCTCGAAAAAGAGAAAGAGATAATCCGCGCACAACCGGATATGGCGGGCAAACCCGGCGAGATCGTTGAAAAAATGATGGGTGGCCGCATCAGCAAGTTTCTCAAAGAGCACAGCCTGGTGGAACAGCCTTTCGTCAAGGATCCCGAGATCAAGGTAGGGGATCTGGTAAAAAAAGCTGGCGCCGAAATCAACGGTTTTGTACGCTTTGAGGTTGGTGATGGCATTGAAGTGGAAAAAACCGATTTTGCCGCTGAAGTTGCCGCTCAGGTAAACGCCAGCAAGTAAGCATTGAAGATTCAGTTCAGTCGTGCGCGGCGCTGTTGTCGCGCGCGGCCGAATGTGACCACTTCAGCAACAGCCTATAAAACACCGGCGGAGTGATTGCCACTCCGCCGCCATTGACGAAGCGGGGAATTCATGGCCGACATGAAGGCAGCCAAGGACAAGAAATACAAACGTATTCTTCTCAAGCTCAGTGGCGAAGAGCTGATGGGTTCTGAAACCTTTGGTCTCGACCCCAAAGTCCTGGATCGCATGGCGCTGGAAATAGGCCAGCTCGTTGGCATCGGCGTCCAATTGGGTCTGGTGATTGGCGGTGGCAATCTGTTTCGCGGCGCCGCGCTTCAGGCCGCGGGCATGGAAAGAGTCACCGGTGATCATATGGGTATGTTGGCGACGGTCATGAATGCCCTGGCCATGCGCGATGCCCTGGAACGCTCCAATATTTCCGCCCGCATTATGTCGGCAATTCCCATGAGTGGTGTGGTTGACCATTACGATCGCCGCAATGCCGTGCGCGCCCTCTCCCAGGGCGAGGTGGTTATTTTTGCTGCCGGAACCGGTAATCCTTTTTTTACCACAGACTCGGCGGCCTGCTTGCGGGGCATTGAGATTGGCGCCGACCTGGTGCTCAAGGCTACCAAGGTCGACGGTGTTTATTCCGACGATCCCCTGAAAAATGCCGAGGCAACCCTTTACTCTCATTTAACCTATGATGCCGTGCTCGACAAAAAGCTCGGCGTCATGGATCTCACGGCCATTTGCCTGTGCCGTGAACATCGCATGCCCCTGCGTGTATTCAGAATGTCCAAACCCGGCGCCCTGCTGAATATTGTGGTGGGTGGCGATGAAGGCACCCTGATTGAGGAAAATTGACCATGATTGAAGAACTCAAAGCAGACGCCAAGGAGCGTATGGGCAAAAGCCTTGAATCCCTGGCGCACACCTTTAACAAATTGCGCACCGGCCGGGCTCATCCAGGATTGCTTGAAGGAATCACTGTGTCCTACTACGGCGTTGAAACCCCGTTGAGCCAGGTGGCCAATATCAACGTTTCCGACGCCCGCACCCTGGCGGTTGTGCCCTGGGAAAAGAAAATGGTTGGTGACATTGAAAAAGCCATTCTCAAGTCAGATCTCGGGCTTAATCCTTCCACTGCGGGGGAGATCATCCGCATTCCCCTGCCGCCATTGACGGAAGAGACTCGCAAGGTGCTCATCAAGCAGGCCAGGGCAGAGGCGGAAAACGCACGGATTTCCGTTCGCAATATACGCAGGGATATTCTTTCCGATATTAAGGCGCTGCTCAAGGATAAGGATATTACCGAGGATGAAGAGCGCAAGGCACAGGATGATGTGCAGAAAATCACCGACAGTTTTATCGCCAAGATAGATGCCGCACTGGCGGATAAAGAATCCGATCTGATGGAAATTTAATTGCCTCTGACGTCTGAGACCCCAGAGGAAGCGCCCATGTCTGGAGATGCCCAATCGGAAAAACTCGCCAATCCTCTGCGCCATGTTGCCGTTATCATGGATGGCAACAATCGCTGGGCAAAGCAGCGGGGGCTGGCGGGTATTGCCGGTCACGAACGAGGGGTGGAGCGGGTTCGCGATGCAATGGATTCCTGCGTTCGCCACAATATCGAGTTTCTCACTGTCTTTGCCTTCAGCAGTGAAAACTGGTCGCGCCCGCCCGCTGAGGTGCGCGGCCTGATGTCGCTGTTTTCCTCCTATCTGCGCAAAGAACTCCCCGAATTCCAGGAGCGCAGCATTCGCCTCAAGGTAATCGGCGAGCGGGCAAAATTCAGTGATCGCCTGCGCAAGCTGATTGATAATGCCGAACAGAAAACCCAGCAGGGCAAGACCACCCTGGTTCTCGCGGTCGATTACGGCGGCCGCTGGGATATTACCCAGGCGGCGAAAAAACTGGCCGCCAAGGTTCAGTCCGGCGTGCTGCGCCCGGAGGATATCAGCGAAACCCTTTTTGCCAGGCATTTGTCCCTGGCAGATCTGCCGCCACCGGATCTCTGTATTCGCACTGCCAATGAACGGCGACTGAGCAATTTCCTGCTTTGGCACCTCGCCTATGCAGAGCTGTATTTCTCCCCGGTTTACTGGCCAGACTTTGATGCCGAAGCTTTTGATGCTGCCGTGGCTGATTACAACAGCAGGCAGCGCCGTTTTGGCATGACTGCGGAACAGCTCTGCCACGTGACGGCTGCGGAGAAAAATTTTGCTTAAACAGCGGATAGTCACGGCAATTATTCTCGCCGTTTTGTTCCTTGGCGCACTCTTTGGCTTGCCCTTTCAGTGGTTCTCCCTGGTTGTCGCCGGCGTTATTTTTGTCGCCCTGTGGGAATGGGCAAATCTGTCAAATGCCGGACGCGCCGTCAGCCTCCTTTATTATGGTGTTGTGGCTGTCTTGATGGCAGCCATGTTCCTGGGGTTGGGTTTTGACGCCCCCGCTGTGGGTCTTGAGGCTGCCAAAATGATTCTTCTCAGCGGCTGCCTGTGGTGGGCCATTGCCCTGCTCTGGGTGCAGGGCTATCCCAGCAGTGCAGTTCTTTGGGGCAGCACAGCGGTGCGCCTGCTGATGGGCTTGTTTGTGCTTCTGCCAGCCTGGCTCGCCTTGAGTTGGCTGGCGGCCCAGGACGGCGGACACTGGCTGGTAATGGTGGTTATTGTCACCGTTGTCTGTGCCGATATAGGCGCTTATTTCAGTGGCCGCGCTTTCGGCCGCCACAAGCTGGCGCCGGAAGTCAGTCCGGGAAAAACATGGGAAGGATTTGGCGGCGGCGTGGTCGCCGTGCTGATCGTCATCTCCATCGTCATCGCCTTTAGTCCCTCCCAGCGCCATCTGTGGCTGGAGTGGGTGATTGTCGAGGTGGCTGCAGTGCTGGCTGCTGTTTTGGGGGATCTGCTCGAGAGTATGGTCAAGCGCCATCGCGGCGTTAAGGACAGCGGCAAAATTCTCCCTGGCCACGGCGGCATTCTCGATCGCATCGACAGCCTGACGGCGGCGCTGCCGGTGTTTACCCTGTTTTATATCCTGCTGATTCATTCGCCGTCATGATTGCGCCGGACGCGATTATCGCCGCTACCGCGCTAAGCTCTGCCATTGGCGGAATGCTAAAGCCATGAGTGAAAAAATCACTATTCTGGGCTCTTCCGGTTCCATCGGCGAGAGCACCCTCGACGTTATTGCCCGCCACCCGGAGCGCTATGAAGTGTTTGCCCTGACGGGGCGTTCCCGAGTGGATGTGTTGGCACGCCAGTGTCGCCGCTTTATGCCTCGCTATGTGGTGGTCGGTTCTGAGCAGGCCGCCAGCTTGTTGCGGGAGCAACTGGATCCACATACCACCGTGCTCTGGGGTGCCCAGGCGCTGGTGGATGTGGCTGCCGACAGCGAAGTGGATACAGTGATGGCCGCCATTGTCGGCGCCGCCGGGTTGCTGCCAACCCTGGCCGCCGCAGAAAAGGGCAAGCGGGTGTTGCTGGCCAACAAGGAATCTCTGGTGATGGCTGGCGGGCTTTTTATGGATGCTGTAGCTCGCCACGGCGCCACATTGCTGCCCATCGACAGTGAGCACAACGCAATTTTCCAGTGTTTGCCGCCGGGTTATCGACAGCCCGGGGCTGCGGGCGTCAGTAAAATACTCTTGTCTGCGTCCGGGGGGCCGTTTCGCACCACGGCGCTGGCGGCACTGGCTACCGTGACCCCGGCTCAGGCCTGCGCCCACCCCAACTGGGCGATGGGTCAGAAAATTTCCGTGGATTCCGCCACCATGATGAACAAGGGGCTGGAGCTGATTGAAGCCTGCTGGCTCTTCAATGTGCCGGCGGATGCGGTGGAGGTGGTCATCCACCCCCAGAGTATTGTCCACTCCCTGGTGGCCTATGTGGATGGCTCTGTGCTGGCGCAGTTGGGCAATCCGGACATGCGCACGCCCATCGCCCACGCCCTTGCCTGGCCGGAGCGGATAGACTCCGGTGTCGCCCCCCTGGATCTGGTTCGAGTGGCGCAGCTCAGCTTTGAAACACCGGATCTGGCCAGGTTTCCCTGTCTCGAACTGGCGCAGCAGGCGGCCAGGAGTGGCCAGGATTATCCGGCGGCGCTCAATGCGGCCAATGAGGTTGCGGTTGCGGCGTTCCTTGGCGGCCGCATTGGTTTTACCCATATTGCGACTGTGGTGGCTGACGTTCTCGATTCCTGGCAGGGATGTGAACCCGTCGACTTGGCTGCAGTCCAACAATCCGACAAACTGGCCAGAGAGTTGGCAATGCGCCAGGTGGAGGTTTTAAGTCCGTGTTAGAAATCGTAAAAACCCTGTTCTTCACCCTGGTCGCACTGGGTGTTCTGGTAACCATTCACGAATTTGGCCATTTTTGGGTGGCGCGCCGCTGCGGTATCAAGGTACTGCGTTTTTCCATCGGTTTTGGTACGCCCTTTGCCCGCTGGTATGACCGCAAGGGCACCGAGTTTGTGCTCGCCGTACTGCCCCTCGGTGGCTATGTAAAGATGGTGGATGAGCGCGAGGGCAATGTCGATCCCCAGGACATTCCCTATGCCTTCAATAATAAATCCGTGTGGCAGCGCATGGCTGTTGTCAGCGCCGGCCCCATCGCCAATTTCCTGCTTGCCGTTATCGCTTACTGGGTTGTTTTTATGGCCGGTGTTCAGGGCGTGGCTCCCATCGTCGACAGGGTTGTCCCCGGTTCGATTGCGGATAGAGCCGGAATCGAGCCAGGCCAGGAAATCCTTGCTGTCGATGGCGAGCCTACGCCAACACTCCAGACTCTGGGAGAGCAGCTGGTGCTGCGTCTCGGTGAAGAGGGCACCATCAACTTCCGGGTCAAGTATCAGGATTCGAATCTGAGCTATGACCTGGAGGCGGAACTCAATGGCTGGCAGGTGGATACGGATAACCCCGATCCGATTGGCGATATTGGCATTGAGCTCTATACGCCGAAAGTGCTGCCGGTTGCCGACCAGGTGATGGATGCTGAACCCGCCGCAGAGGCCGGCCTGCGCAGTGGCGACCGCATAACGGCGATGGATGGCATTGAAGTGTCCGACTGGGCGCAATGGGTGGAGTACGTGCGCGCCCGGCCAGGGGAAACCATTGCCATTGAGGTGGCCAGGGGCAGTGAAAAGTTTGCCACTCAAATCACCCCTAAAGGCGTCACCCAGGACGACGGTTCTGTGATTGGCCAGGTGGGAATGTCTGTGGTGATTCCCGAATGGCCCGAATCCTATCTGCGCAAAACCGATTACGGCGTTGTCGGCGCCTTTGGCCAGGCTCTTCACCAGACCTGGAAGACCACCAAAATGGTTCTGGATTCCATTAAAAAAATGGTCACCGGGATTATTTCGCCGAAACACTTGAGTGGCCCCATAACCATTGCTAAAGTGGCTGGCGCTTCCGCCCAGTACGGCTTTACCGCCTATCTGGGCTTTCTGGCACTGCTCAGCGTTAGCCTTGGTGTTCTCAATTTGTTGCCGATTCCGGTTCTCGATGGTGGCCACCTCATGTATTACATGGTCGAGGCGGTCAAGGGAAGCCCGGTTTCAGAGAAAATTCAGATGGCGGGGTACCGCCTGGGGCTGTTCCTGGTGGTTGGTTTGATGGTTATCGCCCTATACAATGACGTGATGAGGCTCTGAACGTCTGCGGACGCTCCTTGGCTGTATGGACAACAACAACGAAGAATGATGTATATGAAGCGTGTTTTTTTGGCTTTACTCCTTTCCCTGCTGGTCACGCCGGTGATTGCCGATGTGTTTGTGATCGAGGATATTCGTCTCGAGGGGCTGCAAAGGGTGAGTGCCGGCACAATTTTTTCCGCCATGCCCTACAAGGCAGGGGATCTTATTGATGAAAACAGCATCAAGGACATAACCCGATCGCTGTTTCAAACCGGCTACTTCAGCGACATCAAAATAGCCCGGGATGGCGGAGTGCTCATTCTGGTGGTCGAAGAGCGACCTGCAGTTTCAGAGATCAATTTCGAGGGCAATAAAGCCATTAAAACTGAAGACCTGATGAAGGCGCTCAAAGAAAACGGCCTTGCCGAAGGCCAGATTTTCCGCCAGGCCATTCTCGAAGGCATGATTCAGGAACTTCAGCGCCAGTATGTCAGCCAGGGTCGCTATGGCGCTATTGTCGATACCGAAGTTCAGGATCTGCCCCGCAACCGGGTTGCCATTAATGTCAACGTCAAGGAAGGGGATGTCGCCAAGATCAAGATGATCAACATTGTCGGCAACAGGGATTTCGACGAAGAGGATCTCCTCGACGAATTTGAACTGAGAACCACCGGATGGTTTTCGTGGATCAGCGGCAATGACAAGTACGCTAGGGAAAAGCTCAGTGGCGACCTCGAGCGTCTTGAGTCCTGGTACCTGGATCGCGGCTACCTGCAGTTTGGCATTAACTCGACCCAGGTTTCCGTCAGCCCCGACAAACAGTCGGTGTTTATTTCCGTCAATATCACCGAGGGCGACGTCTATACCGTCGGCAAGATTGACCTCGCCGGTGAACTTATCGTTCCCGAAGAGGAAGTGCGCCGTTACATTACCCTGAAAGAGGGCGAGCGCTTCTCCCAGCAACAAATGACCAGCTCTTCGGAACTGATTACCCAGCGCCTGGGTAACGATGGTTACGCCTTTGCCGATGTCAAAGGCTATCCGGAAGTCAACGAGGACGATAAAACCGCCAAAATCACCTTCTTCGTCAATCCGGGCAAGCGCGCCTATGTTCGCCGCATTGAGTTTCGCGGCAACTCCAAAACCTCCGACGAAGTCTTGCGCCGGGAAATGCGCCAAATGGAAAGTGGCGCTGCCTCCACCGCCCTCATTGAACATTCAAAGGTCAGGCTTGAACGCCTGGGCTTCTTCAAGGAAGTACAGGTTGAAACCAAGGAGGTTCCGGGCACCGGCGATCAGCTGGATGTCGTCTATACCGTAGAAGAACAGCCGTCCGGCAGCATTGGCGCCAGCGTCGGCTTTGCCCAGGGTTACGGTCTTGTCCTCGGCGGCAACCTGCAGGAAAACAATTTTCTCGGCACAGGCAACAAGGTCGGCATTGGTATCAACCGCAGTACCTACCAGACCAACGTCCAGTTTTCTTTTACCGACCCCTATTTCACCACCGATGGCGTCAGTGCCGGTTTCAACGTGTTCTACAGAGCCACGGATTACGGCGAATTCAACCTGGCCAACTACACCACCGACAGCTTTGGCACCGGGGTCAATTTTGGCTACCCGCTGTCGGAGACCGCCAGCCTCGGCTTTGGTCTTAACTATGAGAACCTAAGTATTGATCTCGGTTCCTTTACGTCCCTGGAAATCGAGGATTTCGTCAACACCAATGGCGATCAGTACGATATGTTCTCCTTCAGTGTCAACTTGGTGAAGTCGACCCTCAACAGGGGCGTTTTCGCCACCCGCGGCCATTCGCAAAGACTGGGTCTGGAAGTCACTGTGCCCGGCAGTGATGCCGAATACTACAAATTGTCTTATTCCGGACAGTATTACCAGCCGCTGACCAATAGCCTCACCCTGAGATTGCGCTCCGATCTCGGCTATGGTGATGCCTATGGCGACCTCGACCGCCTGCCATTTTTCAAGAATTTCTACGGCGGTGGTTTTGGTTCTGTGCGCGGCTTCAAGCGCAATACCCTCGGTCCCCAGGACACGCCAGCAAAAATTTGCAGCACTGGCGCCCGGCCTGAAGACAACCCGGATTGTGAGTTGATCGATGTCGATGATCCAGATCCTTTCGGCGGTAATATCCTGGTGGAAATGGGGGCGGAGATTATCTTTCCTCTGCCGTTTCTCAAAGATCAGCGCTCCGTTCAGGCTTCTTTGTTTTTTGACGCCGGTAACGTCTTTGACACCGATTGCGGCGACACCCAGCTAAACTGCTTTGAGCCTGACGCCGGTGAACTGCGTTACTCAACCGGTATTGGCGCCACCTGGCTGAGTGGTTTCGGCCCCATTACGGTGAGCTTGGGCAAGGCGCTCAATAGCAGCGACGAAGATGACACCGAGTTTTTCCAGTTCTCGCTGGGACAGACGTTCTAATAATTCTTATTTAACCCCCAAAACCAACGGAGAAATTGTGTGAGTAAACTGAAAGTCACTTTAATGCTGGTGGCAACATTGTTAAGTACAGCGGTATTTGCAGCAGACAAGATTGCTGTGGTGGATCTCGGTGCGGCCATTTTCGGCTCCGATATTGCCCAGCAGCGCCAGAAAGAGTTGCAGTCGCAGTCCGAATATGCGGCCTTGCAGGCCAGGTATGACAGCACGGCGGCGGATATAAAGGCTCTGCAAAAAGACGCTGAGGCCAAGAGCATGACCTGGTCAGAAGAGCAGAAGACTGAATTTCAGAAAAAAATGGAATATTTCCGTGCCGACATTGAATTGACCGCGCGCAAGCTGGAGTCAGAAGTCAGAGGCCTGCAGAATCGCATCATTCGCGAGTTGCAGCCCAAGGCTCAGGAAGCCTTGCAGGAACTGGTGGAGCAGGAGGGCATTACAGTGTTGTTGAGAGCCGATGCCGTTATTACCGCCAAGCCTGAAATCAATATCACGGCCAAGCTCACTGAACGCTTGAACAGCAAAACAAAGTAATTAGTTGATGAGTACAGGCTATACCCTGCAGTCACTGGCAGACCACTTGGGTGTGGCATTGCGGGGAGACCCTCTCTGCCGGATTCACAGGCTTAACACCCTGCAGGATGCCGGCGAGGGCGAGCTGGCATTTCTTGCCAGCTCCGCCTATAGCCGCTATTTGTCCTCCACCGGGGCGAGCGCTGTCATCGTCAATGAGCGCCATGCCGACAATTTTGACGGCAATGTACTGCTTGCCGCCAACCCCTATGTGGCCTACGCGCGCCTGAGCGCGCTTTTTGACCGCCACTACCAAATAACGCCTGGGGTTCACGCCAGTGCGGTGATTGCCGCCAGCGCTCAGGTTGCCAGTTCCGCCTGCATTGCTGCGCATGTGGTTATCGAAGAGGGTGTCGTTATCGGCGACCATGTGCATGTGGGGGCGGGCACTTTTATCGGCAGAGACGCGATGGTTGGCGACCACAGTTATCTCCACGCCAATGTCACCCTCTATCACGGGGTTTCCCTGGGGCGCAATGTGATTGTTCACAGCGGCGCTGTTATAGGTTCCGATGGTTTTGGTTTTGCCAGCGAGGCGGGCAGCTGGCTGAAAATTCACCAGCTCGGCGCGGTGGAGATCGGCGACAATGTGGAAATTGGTGCCAACACCACCATCGATCGCGGCGCTCTGGGCAACACGGTCATCGGCAACGGTGTGATTATCGACAATCTGGTACAAATTGCCCATAACGTGCGGGTCGGTGATAATAGCGCCCTCGCCGGTTGCTCTGCTATTTCCGGCAGTACCCGCATTGGCAAAAATTGTGTTCTTGCCGGTGGCGCAGGCCTGGTGGGGCATATTGAGCTTTGTGATGGTGTTACCGTAACGGGTCGAACCATGATTACCAAATCGATCACTGAGCCGGGCGTCTATTCATCGGGAACACCGTTTGCGGACAGCGCCCGTTGGAAAAAAAATGCTATTCGTTTTGGCCAGTTGGATTCGATAGCAAAAAGGCTGTCTTCCCTCGAAAAAGGGAAGCAGGATAAAGAGTGAACCATTATCAGCAAGATTGTTAAAGGCTATTCATGGAAATCAATGAAATCAAAGAGTTTCTACCCCATCGCTATCCATTCTTGCTGGTGGATCGCGTTCTTGAGCTGGAGCCGGGCAGCCATATCCTCGCCTATAAAAACATCACCGCCAATGAAGAGGTGTTTAATGGCCACTTTCCCCACGCCCCCATTTTTCCTGGTGTGATGATCATTGAGGCCATGGCTCAGGCGGCGGGAATTCTCGGTTTTGCCACCGTAAACAAGCGCCCCAACGAAAAGACCCTCTACCTTTTTGCCGGTGTCGACGGCGTGCGTTTCAAGCGCCAGGTTGTCCCCGGTGATCGCCTCAGTCTGGAGGCGAACATAGATTCAGTGAAACGCAATATCTGGCGCTTTAACTGCAAGGCCACCGTTGATGGCAATCTGGCCTGTGAAGCCCGCTTGCTTTGTGCCCTCCAGGAGTTGGATTAAGGCTTTAGAACACAGGAGAAAGGCAGTTGATCGACCCTCGCGCGATTATTGATCCTAGTGCGGTTATCGGTGAAAACGTCAGTATAGGACCATGGACCATGGTCGGTGCTAACGTTGAAGTAGGCGATAATACCGTTATCAATTCCCACGTTGTCGTCAAGGGACCGGCGCGAATTGGTAAAAATAACCGGATTTTCCAGTTTTCCACCATCGGTGAAGATACTCCAGATCTTAAATACAAGGGTGAGCCGACCCGTCTCATTATCGGTGATAACAACACCATTCGCGAAGGCGTCACCATTCACCGCGGCACGGTGCAGGACAGGGCTGAGACTCGAATTGGCGACAACAATCTGTTGATGGCCTATGTGCACATCGGCCACGATTGTGTTGTGGGTAGCAACTGTATTTTGGTCAACAATGCCTCTCTCGCCGGTCATGTGGTGATGGGGGATTGGGCCATATTATCGGGCTATGTGCTGGTGCACCAGTTTGTCAGTATTGGCGCCCATGCCTTTGCCGGCGCCGGCACCTTTCTCACCCACGACTTGCCGCCCTATGTGATGGCCATGGGCAGCCCCGCAGAAGCCAGAACCATCAATGCGGAAGGGCTCAAGCGCCGGGATTTCAGTCGCCAGCAGATTGCGGCTATCAATCAGGCCTATAAAATCATTTATCGCCGCGGCCTCAAGCTGGAAGAAGCCATTGCCGAGCTCGATGCCATGACGGATCAGGTCGAAGTCATTCAGCCTTTGGCGGACTTTCTGCGCAATTCTTCCCGGGGTATTGTGCGCTGACCCCGATGGGCTGTTTCTGGAGGGTCGCCCGTGGTTAAACCTCTGAAGATTGGCATGGTTGCCGGAGAAGTCTCTGGCGACCTGCTCGGCGGCGAACTCATTCAGTGTTTGCGTGAGCATTTCCCCGCTGCCGAATTTCAGGGCATGGGCGGTGAAACCATGATTGCCGCCGGCCTCCATTCCCTGTTTCCCATGGATCGTCTCTCGGTGATGGGGTTTGTCGAGCCCTTGAAACGACTGCCGGAGCTTCTCTACATTCGCAAAACCCTCTATCGCCATTTTCTCGCCTGGGGCGCCGATCTGGTGGTAGGTATAGATTCGCCGGATTTTAATCTGGGGCTTGAACTGAAGCTGCGCCGCCAGGGTGTACTGACCGCCCACTACGTCAGCCCTTCGGTGTGGGCGTGGCGGCAGGGGCGGGTGAAAAAAATAGCCCGCGCCGTCGATTGCATGCTCACCCTGCTGCCCTTTGAAAGCGACTTCTATCGCCAGCATCAGGTGCCGGTTGCCTTTGTCGGCCACCCGCTGGCAGATCGCATTCCCTTGACGGATATGACATCTGGTGGCGCTGATCTTGAGGCCGACAAGGTTGCGGCGCGGGTCAGCCTGGGGCTGGATTCTACGGCGCCTCTGCTTGCCATTATGCCCGGCAGTCGTGGCTCGGAAGTTGCCCTGATGGGGGATCTGTTTCTCCAGGCTGCCCGGCAATTGCACCGGGAAACACCGCAACTCAAGTTTGTGATTCCCTCCGCCAACAGCGCCCGGCACAGTGAAATCAGCCAGCTTCTCCAACAGTATGCCGATCTGCCGGTGACCCTGGTAAGTGGTAACTCCCATAGGGTGATGGCGGCCAGCGATGCGGTTTTATTGACATCGGGAACCACCGCCCTTGAAGCCATGCTGCTGAAAAAACCCATGGTGGTGGCCTACCGTCTCGGTGGCGCTTCCTACTGGCTGGCCTCAAAACTGGTGAAAACTCCCTATATTTCCCTGCCCAATCTGGTGGCGGGCAAACCTCTGGTTGCGGAGCTGATTCAGGATCAGGCCAGCGTCGCCAATTTGGTCACAGAAACCAGAGCCGTGTTGTTCGACCGGGAGAAACGCCGTTTTCTCGAAACCACCTTTGCCGAACTGCACCAGTCCCTGAGTCTGGGTGCCAGTGCCACCGCCGCCAGGGTGCTGGCGGAAATGATTAATAAGCGCTCTCAGCATGTTCAGCGATCTCTTTGACTATAAACATCTGCCGGGGCTTGTCGCCGGTGTTGATGAGGTGGGTCGCGGCCCCCTGGCCGGGGATGTGGTCACAGCGGCGGTTATTCTCGATCCCAACAATCCTGTTGCCGGTCTTGGCGATTCCAAGGCGCTGACGGAAAAACGCCGGGAAAAACTCTTTGACGACATTATTGCCAATTGCCTCTGTTTTCACATTGCTCGCGCCT
>Ga0265293_10005269_pt1 | contig 21794 bp, 18 predicted proteins | sample Munlanlewell138R_FD_192505 | JGI IMG/M metagenome (GOLD analysis project Ga0265293, IMG submission 192505) | Leachate microbial communities from a municipal landfill in Southern Ontario, Canada - Leachate well 138R | ecosystem: Engineered > Solid waste > Landfill > Unclassified | place: Canada... | reverse complement strand
CGCCTTCACCGTATCCATCCAGCCGCCGGCGCGGGGCAGGAATTTGCCCGCCGACACGCCCACCGCCAGCAGCGGTGCACCCATGCCCAGGCTCAGGGCGAACAGGGCGGCACCACCCAGCATGGCGTCGCCGGTCTGGCCGATGTAGATGAGCGCGCCCATGAGGGGCGGCGCCACGCAGGGGCCGACGATGAGCGCCGAGAGCAGGCCCATCACCGCCACGCCGGTGAGGTTGCCGCCCTGCTGACGGTTGGAGAGTGCGGTGATGCGGCTTTGCAGGCTCGATGGCAGTTGCAGTTCGAAGAAGCCGAACATCGACAGCGCCAGGGCCACGAACACGGCGGCGAAGGCGCCCAGGATCCACGGGTTCTGGAAGGTGGCCTGCAGGTTGGCGCCGAACAGGCCGGCGACGACGCCGGCCACCGTGTAGGTGAGCGCCATGGCCAGCACGTATACCAGGGACAGGGTGAAGGCGCGCCGTGTGGTGATGCTCGTGCCCTGGCCGACGATGATGCTCGACAGGATGGGGATCATCGGGAACACGCAGGGCGTGAAGGCGAGCAGCAGGCCCAGGCCGAAGAAGGTGAGCACGGTCATGGCCGTGTTGCCACTGGCCAGGGAGGCGGCCAGGCTGTCCTGTTCCGAGAGCGGCTCGGCGGGCGCGGTCGGCGTGATGCGGGCGGCCACTGGCGTGGCGTCACCCGGGCCGCCGGCAGGGAGGTCCAGGGTGAAGGTCTTCTTTTGCGGCGGATAGCAGATACCCGCCTCGGCGCAGCCCTGATAACCGATCACCATTTCCACGCTGCGGGTTGCGGCGCTCTGGCGTGCTACGGGGACACGCACCTCCATGCCGTCGTGGAATACCTGGATGCGGCCGAAGAACTCGTCGTCCTTCTCTTCACCCGGCGGGATCTCGGGGCTGCCCAGTGCCACACCGTCGGCCTCCTTGAGGCTGAAGGTGAGCTTGTCACGGTAGAGATAATGCTTTGGGGCGATCTCGAAGCGGGCCAGGATGGTATTGCCGTCCAGGGCATCCGCAGTGACGCGGAAGGCCACTTCCGGGTCGAGCACCTCGTCGTCCTGGGGGCCGAAGGCGGGCAGGAGGTTGCCAAGGGGCGCCGCCTTCATGGTGGGCTGGGCCGGTGTACTCGCCGCCGCCTGGGCCGGCAGTTTGATGGCGACGGTATGGCGATGGGGCGGATAGCACACGCCCATGTCGGCACAGCCTTGGGAATGGGCGACCAGGCTCAGTTCACGCGCGGTGCCGGTACGGCGCAGGGGCAGGTCCACACGGACCTTGCCACGGTAGATCTCCACCTCGCCGAAGAACTCGTCCTGTTTCTTCTTGCCGGCCGGGAAGGCGGGCTCCCCGAGTTCGATGCCGGCAGTGTCCGTGGTGAAGCGCAGTTTGTTGCGGTAGAGGTAGTAACCGTCCGCCACGGACCATTCGGCGCGCACCGTGTCGGCGTCCAGCGCCCGGGCGGTGAAGCGGAAGGCCTGATCGGGTGGCAGCAGGTCTTCCTCGGCGGCAAGGCCCAGCAAGGGCAGGAACAGCAGCAGCGTGAATGCAATTTTTCTCATTGTGTGTTGTCCAGAACCGAATTGAGCCAGCTGAGGTAATCCGTTGAACCCTGCGCGATAGGGACCATGATCACTTCCGGAAGTTCATAGGGATGATTGGCCCGGATGGCGGCTTCCAGTCGTGGGTAGGTGTCGCTTCGGGTCTTGGCGAGCAGCAGGTGCTCGTGGTCGGTTACCAGTTCCCCTTGCCACTGGTAGACAGACCGGATCCCCGGCACGATGTTCACGCAGGCGGTGAGCCGGGCCTCGACCAGGTGGCGGGCGAGATTTCCGGCGGTTTCCCCATCGGGGCAGGTGGTGATGACCAGGCAGTAATCCATGATTGAATGCACGCCGGCGGCACAGGCCGGCTTATACTCTACCTTTTCCGGTGAAACGCATGCGACTTCTCCATTGGCTGGTGTTCGGCATCCTGGTCACTCCCCTCGTTGAGCTTTACTTCCTTATTAAAGTGGGACAAGTGGTCGGCCCTATTCCAACCATCGTACTGGTGGTGCTCATTGCGCTGGCGGGCGCCGCCCTCATGCGTCATCAGGGTTTCTCCACGCTCGTGCGGGTGCGGCTGGCGGCCGCGCGCGGGGAAGTGCCGGCGCTGGAGATGATGGAGGGTGCCGTCATCCTCTTTTGCGGCATGCTGCTGCTGTTCCCGGGCTTCATCTCCGATGTCTTCGGCCTGCTCGGCCTCATTCCCCCCGTGCGCCGGGCCATCATCGGGCTTGTCTTGTCCCGGGCCATGGTTCGCATGCATCCCGTGCAGCGCCCGGGCCAACAGCGCCACATCATTGACGGTGAATTCCGCCGCGAGGACGATTGAGCCGCCCTCTGCACCCTGCCGGGCCGGATGGAAGCCGGTCTGCGCCGTCCCGCCACCTGCCATGGGCGCCACAGTTCCTCCCTTCGTCCGCCTTGATTTTCGGCGCTTGGCACTTATTATTAGCACTCGCGAACTGCGAGTGCTAACAAGGCCGCCGCGGCCCCGGCACCGATTCAACCGTCCATTCAATCAGTTAGGAGAGCAACAAGAATGAACATCCGTCCGTTGCATGATCGCGTGATCGTTCGCCGCCTGGAAGAAGAGCGCACCACCGCCGCCGGCATCGTGATCCCCGACACGGCAACCGAAAAGCCCAATCGCGGCAAAGTCATCGCGGTGGGCAAGGGCAAGGCCAACGACAAGGGTGAGGTCCGCCCCATGGAAGTGAAGGTGGGTGACGTGGTGCTGTTCGGCCAGTACGCCGGCTCCAAGGTCAAGATCGACGGCGAAGAACTGCTGGTCATGAGCGAAGACGACCTGATGGCCGTCCTCGAAGGCTAATCCCCGCACTCAACCGGATCGAAGAGGAACAGAGAAAAATGGCAGCCAAAGAAGTGAAGTTTTCCGCCGATGCCCGCCACTCCATGCTGCGCGGTGTCAACATCCTGGCCAACGCCGTCAAGGTGACCCTGGGCCCCAAGGGCCGTAACGTGGTGCTCGAGAAGTCCTTCGGCGCCCCCACCATCACCAAGGACGGCGTGTCCGTGGCCAAGGAGATCGAACTGGAAGACAAGTTCGAGAACATGGGTGCCCAGATGGTGAAGGAAGTCTCCTCGCAGACCTCCGACGTGGCCGGCGACGGTACCACGACCGCCACCGTGCTGGCCCAGTCCATCCTCACCGAAGGCATGAAGTCGGTGGCCGCCGGCATGAACCCCATGGACCTGAAGCGCGGCATCGACAAGGCCGTGGCCGCCACCGTGGAAGAGCTGAGGACGCAGTCCCAGCCCTGCACCGATGACAAGGCCATCGCGCAGGTGGGCACCATCTCCGCCAACTCCGATGAGTCCATCGGCCGCATCATCGCCGATGCCATGGGCAAGGTCGGCAAGGAAGGCGTCATCACCGTCGAGGAAGGCACCTCCTTGGAGAACCAGCTGGACGTGGTCGAAGGCATGCAGTTCGACCGCGGCTACATCTCGCCCTACTTCGTCAACAACCAGCAGAACATGAGTGCCGAGCTCGATGACCCGTTCATCCTGCTGTGCGACAAGAAGATCTCCAACATCCGCGAGATGCTGCCGGTGCTCGAAGGCGTGGCCAAGGCGGGCAAACCCCTGCTGATCATCGCCGAGGACGTGGAAGGCGAGGCCCTCGCCACCCTGGTGGTGAACACCATCCGCGGCATCGTGAAGGTGGCCGCCGTGAAGGCGCCGGGCTTCGGTGACCGCCGCAAGGCCATGCTGCAGGACATCGCCATCCTCACCGGTGGCCAGGTGATCTCCGAAGAAGTGGGCCTGACCCTCGAGAAGGCCACCCTGAACGACCTGGGCTCCGCCAAGAAGATCCAGGTCACCAAGGAGAACACCACCATCATCGATGGTGCCGGGCAGAAGGCCGACATCGAGGCGCGTGTGAAGCAGATCCGCGCCCAGATTGAGGAGACCACCTCCGACTACGACCGTGAGAAGCTGCAGGAACGTGTGGCCAAGCTGGCCGGCGGCGTGGCCGTGATCAAGGTCGGTGCCGCCACGGAAGTGGAAATGAAGGAAAAGAAGGCCCGCGTGGAAGACGCCCTGCACGCCACCCGTGCGGCGGTGGAAGAAGGCGTGGTCCCCGGCGGCGGCGTGGCCCTCATCCGCGCGCTCGGCGCCATCCAGGATCTCAAGGGTGACAACCATGACCAGGACGTGGGCATCGCCATCGCCCGTCGCGCCATGGAAGAGCCCCTGCGCCAGATCGTGGCCAATGCCGGCGAAGAGCCCTCCGTCATCGTCAACAAGGTGAAGGAAGGCAAGGGCGCATACGGTTACAACGCCTCCAACGGCGAGTTCGGCGACATGATCTCCATGGGCATCCTGGACCCCACCAAGGTGACCCGCACCGCGCTGCAGAACGCCGCTTCCGTGGCCGGTCTCATGATCACCACCGAAGCCATGGTGGCCGAGCTGCCGAAGGAAGAGAAGGGCGGCATGCCCGCCGGCATGGGCGGCGGCATGGGCGGCATGGACATGATGTAAGTCCAGGCCGGCGTTAGCCGTCCGACAAGAAAGGCCCCGCTGGCAACGGCGGGGCTTTTTTTTGTGCCCACGAGGCATCTCAAAGAAAAAGCATTAACCACGGGGGACACGGGGAACACGGGGGGAATGCGTCTGTTTCAGGAGCGGCTTTATGCCCGAAGGGTGCTCAGGCCGCGATGGCGGTATCCGACGACAATCGTGGCCTGAGCCGCTCCTGCAGGTAGGGGTAATCCTTGAGGGATTTTTCCCCGTGTTCCCCGTGTCCCCCGTGGTTAAAGCTTTTCTCTTCGCTTCACTTGTCTCGGGCAAGTCCTGCGCTCGAATCGTTACAATGGGTCTCGGTCAAGCCATGGTGTCTTCGTGAACGACTCTTTCCTGCCCTCCTCCGAACTGGCCGCCCTCCCGCCCTTGCTGCGCGAGAGCACGGAGCGGCACTGGCAACGCTTCCTTGAGGCGGGTGGGGTCGTGCCCGATGCCCTGTTGGCCGAGGTCGTGCGGGTGTTCGCCTGCAGCCATTTCATCGCCGAGGTCTGCAGCCGTCATGCCGATGTGATCTCCGACCTGGTCGCGAGCGGCGATCTGGAGCGCAACCATGATCATGCGCGTTATGCAGCAGCGCTGGCGGCACGGCTGGAAGCGGTTACCAGTGAGACGGAACTGTTACAGGTGCTGCGGCGTTTCCGGCAACGCGAGATGGTGCGTATCGCCTGGCGTGACCTGGCCGGCCGCGCCGGTCTGAGCGAGACCCTCGAAGACCTGTCGGCCCTGGCCGATGTCTGCGTGGATGGGGCACTCGAGTGGCTTCACCGGGACCACACCGTGGTGTGGGGTACGCCCACGGATGCTGACGGAAATCCCCTGCGGCTGGTGGTGTTCGGCATGGGCAAGCTGGGCGGGCGCGAGCTGAATTTCTCCTCCGATATCGACCTCATCTTCTGTTATCCCGGCGAAGGTGAAACCCAGGGCGGGCGCCGTTCGGTGACGCACCAGGAGTTCTTCGTGCGCCTCGGGCAGCGGCTCATCCATGCCCTGGACCGCACCACGGCCGACGGCTTCGTGTTCCGCGTGGACATGCGCCTGCGCCCCTTCGGCGAGGCCGCCGCCCTGGCGATCAGCTTCGATGCCATGGAGGAGTATTACCAGACCCATGGGCGCGAGTGGGAACGTTACGCCCTCATCAAGGCTCGTCCCGTGGCCGGCGACCTGGCCGCGGGCGAGCGCCTGCTGGCGGCGCTGCGTCCGTTCGTGTATCGCCGCTACGTGGACTACGGTGCCTTCGAGTCCCTGCGTGACATGAAGGCGCTCATCGAACAGGAGGTGCGGCGCAAGGGCATGGCGCACAACGTCAAGCTGGGCGCCGGCGGTATCCGTGAGGTGGAGTTCATCGGCCAGGCCTTCCAACTCATCCGGGGCGGGCGCGACCCCGGCCTGCAGCAGCGCTCCATCCTCCCCGTGCTCGACACGGTGCGCGAGCGTCAACTGCTGCCCGGTTACGTCGTGGACGAACTGGTGGAGGCCTATGCATTGCTGCGCAATGTGGAAAACCGCATCCAGATGGTCGGCGATGAGCAGCGTCACACCTTGCCCGAGGGGGCGGAGGAGCGTGCCCGGCTCGCGTTCGCGCTCGGCTACGCCGACTGGGCCACGTTCGACGAGGCGCTGAGCGCCTGCCGAAGGCGGGTGCACGAGCATTTCGAACAGGTGTTCGCCGCCCCCCAGAACCAGGCATCGGCCCAGGGCAGCGAAGACCTCGCCGCGCTCTGGGTCGGAGCCCTGGACGAGCGACAGGCGGAGGCGGTGCTGGAAAATCGTGGCTATCAGGTGACTGCGGACGCCTTGCGGCTCATCACCCTCACCCGTGATTCCCATGCCCTGCGTAATCTGAGCGAGCGGGGTCACGGGCGTCTCGATCGCCTCATGCCCCTGCTCATTGCCGCGGTGGGGCAACGCCGCGAGCCGGATCGCACCCTGCAACATGTGCTGCGGCTGGTGGAGGCCATCGCACGACGCACGGCCTATTTGGCGTTACTGGTGGAAAACCCCATGGCCCTGTCCCAACTGGTGCAGCTCTGCTCGGCCAGTCCCTGGATTGCCGCGCTGTTGACCCGCCACCCGGTCCTGCTGGACGAGCTGCTCGATCCCCGCTCCCTCTATTACCCGCCGCGGCGTGATGCCATGCGCGAGGAATTGGCCGGACGCCTTGCCGGCGTGCAGCCGGATGACGAAGAGCAGCAACTGGAGGTCTTGCGCCAGTTCAAGCAGGCCAACACCCTGCGGGTCGCCGCGGCCGATATCGCGGAGGCGGTGCCGCTGATGGTGGTGAGCGATCACCTGACCGAACTGGCCGAGACCATCCTCGCCGCGTCGATTCAACTGGCTTGGCGCCACCTGGCCGCCCGCCATGGCAGTCCCGTGGTTCCGGGGGCCGGGTCGGGATTTGCCATCGTGGGCTACGGCAAGCTAGGTGGTATCGAGCTGGGCTACGGCTCCGACCTGGACCTGGTGTTCCTGCACGCTGGCGAACCCGGGGAGAACACCGCCGGCCCGCGGCCGGTCGCCAACGCGGTTTTTTATACCCGCCTCGCCCAGCGTCTCATCCATGTCCTGACCGCACACACCCCATCGGGCGTGTTGTACGAGGTGGACACGCGCCTGCGCCCCAGTGGCGCCTCGGGGCTGCTGGTGAGCGCCTTGCCCGCCTTTGCCGAATACCAGCTCAGCCAGGCCTGGACCTGGGAGCATCAGGCGCTGGTACGGGCGCGGGTGGTGGCCGGCGATCCGGCCGTGGCGCAGGCGTTCGAGGCGGTGCGTCGCGAGGTGCTCGGTAAGGAGCGCGATCTGGACGTCCTGCGCCGCGAGGTGCGCGAAATGCGCGAACGCATGCGCAGCGAACTGTCCCGCTCGGCCGGGCGTGAATTCGATCTCAAGCAGGGTGCCGGCGGTATCGCAGACATCGAATTTGTGGTGCAATATGGCGTCCTGGCCTGGGCCCACCGCTTCCCCGACCTGCTGGAATTCACCGACAACATTCGCCAGATAGATGCCCTTGCGCGCAATGGTCTGGTGAGCGCCGACGAGGCGACGTTGCTGGCAGATGCCTATCGCGCCTACCGGGCGCGGGTCCACCGGCTCACCCTGCGCGATCTTCCCGCGTTGGCGCCGGCGGACGAGTTCACCGCACAGCGTGCGGGCGTGCAACGTGTGTGGGACCGGCTGCTGGGTTCGGGCAATTAAATCGAGAGCGAGAGGCGAGGAAAACAACATGTCGATGGCAGACCGTGACGGCGTGATCTGGCTGGACGGTAAACTGGTTCCCTGGCGCGAGGCCAAGACCCACGTGCTGACCCACACCCTGCATTACGGCATGGGCGTCTTCGAAGGTGTGCGCGCCTACAAGGCCGAGCAGGGCACGGCCATTTTCCGCCTCAAGGAGCACACCGATCGCCTGTTCCGCTCGGCACACATCCTGGCCATGCCCATGCCTTTCGACAAGGCCGCGGTGAACGAGGCCCAGCGTACGGTGGTGCGCGAAAACAAGCTCGAATCCGCCTACATCCGCCCCATGTGTTTCTACGGCTCCGAGGGCATGGGTCTGCGTGCCGACAACCTCAAGGTGCATGTGATGATTGCGGCCTGGTCCTGGGGGGCCTACCTGGGCGCCGACGCCATGGAGCAAGGTATCCGTATCCGCACCTCGTCCTACACGCGCCATCATGTGAACATCCACATGAGCAAGGCCAAGGCCAACGGCAATTACCTGAATTCCATGCTCGCACTGCGCGAGGCCATCCAGAGCGGCGCCGATGAGGCCCTGTTGCTCGACACCGAGGGCTACGTCTCGGAGGGCTCGGGCGAGAACTTCTTCATGGTGCGAGACGGCGTGCTTTACACGCCGGAGACCACCGCGGCACTGGAAGGCATCACCCGCGACTCCGTGATGCGCATCGCCGGCGAACTGGGCATCCCGGTGCGCGAGAAGCGCATCACCCGCGACGAGGTCTACATCGCCGACGAGGCCTTCTTCACCGGCACCGCGGCCGAAGTGACGCCGATCCGTGAACTGGACGGCCGCCAGATCGGCACGGGACGCCGTGGGCCCATCACTGAAAAGCTGCAGAGCGCCTACTTCGACCAGGTGCATGGCCGCCGCGACGCCCATCCGGACTGGCTGGCCTACGTGGCGGACTGAGCGGAGAGCCGATATGGAGCAACGCGCGGATGTTCACTCCGGCATACGGCTGCGGTATGAGATCAGCCGCAAGGATCTGCCCGTGTATTGTCCCCGCGCCGGCGCGGAACTATGGAGCGCACATCCGCGCGTATACCTGCCCCTTGGCAGGAACGGCCAGGCGCGCTGCCCTTATTGCGGCGCGTTGTACGTCCTGAAGGACTGACGTCTTCGCACGTAATGCAGGTGTTCGTCTGGACCGCGCGTGGTTGACATGTTCCGGGAACATACGTGCGTGCTGCCTGGCGTGTGTGGCAGGCGGTCAGGCAGTAACCGGACCGCCGTGCGCCGCCATGCAAGCCGATCCCACACCGGGTCATAGACCAGCATGAAAGTGAACCTCCCTGATTTTTCCCGCGCCCGTGTTCTCGTGGTCGGCGATCTCATGCTCGATCGCTATTGGCACGGCGACACCTCGCGCATCTCACCGGAGGCGCCTGTGCCTGTGGTGCTGGTGGGGGATGCCGAACAGCGTCCAGGCGGGGCAGGCAACGTCGCGTTGAACGTGGCAGCCCTTGGGGCACGCCCCACGCTCATCGGCCTCACCGGTTGCGATGAGGCGGCGGACGCATTGGAGCATGCCTTGCAAAGCACGGGCGTGACGTGCAGCTTTGAGCGCCTGCAAGGCTATCCCACCATCACCAAGCTGCGCGTGATAAGCCGCCATCAGCAGCTCATCCGCCTCGACTTCGAGGACGGTTTCCCGGCCGCCGAGGCGGAGCGGCTCATGGCACGCTTCCAGCGGGAAGTGATGAATACGGACGTGGTGGTGCTTTCCGACTACGGCAAGGGCACGCTGCGGCACGTGACGAAGCTCATCGCCATCGCCCGCGCGGCCGGCAAGCCCGTGCTCATCGATCCCAAGGGCAAGGACTTCGCCAAGTACGCGGGCGCGACCCTCATCACGCCCAACATGCTCGAGTTCGAGGCGGTGGCGGGGCCGTGCCCCGACGAGGCCGAACTGGAGGCCCGTGCGGAGGAATTGCGGCAGCGGCACGCCCTCGATGCACTGCTGATCACGCGCAGCGAAAAAGGCATGAGCCTGTTCCGGCCGGACCATGCTCCGGTGCACCTGCCGACCCACGCGCGCGAGGTCTACGACGTCACCGGCGCCGGCGACACGGTGATTTCCACCCTTGCGACCGCACTCGCCGCAGGTGAAGACCTGCACGCGGCCATGACGCTGTCCAATGTCGCCGCAGGTGTGGTGGTGGGCAAGCTGGGCACGGCGACGGTGAGTGTGACGGAGCTGCGCCAGGCCCTGCGCCAGCAGCAGCTCATTGCGCGCGGCGTGGTGGATGAGGACCGGCTGGTGGCCCTGGTTCAGGAAGCGCGTGCCAACGGTGAGCGCGTGGTCATGACCAATGGCTGTTTCGACATCCTGCACGCAGGACACGTGACCTATCTGGCGCAGGCCGCGGAGCTGGGCGACCGTCTCATCGTCGCCGTCAACGACGATGCCTCGGTGGCGCGCCTGAAGGGCCCCGAACGGCCCATCAATCCGGTCGATCAGCGCATGACCGTGCTCGCGGCCCTGCAAAGCGTGGACTGGGTGGTGCCGTTCTCCGAAGATACCCCCGAGCGACTCATCTGCAAGGTATTGCCCGATATTCTGGTAAAGGGCGGCGACTACAAGCCCGAGCAGATTGCGGGTGGGACGTGTGTGACCGACGCGGGCGGCGAGATCGTCGTGCTCGGTTTCGTGGAAGGCTGTTCCACCTCGCGCATCGTCGAGGTGATCCGCAGCAAGCCATCGAATTGAGAGAGAGGATTCCGTAGGTCACGTTGCCGCGCAGCGGCTACGTGACAAACACGGCATCGGACACAAGACATCGTCGCTTCGCAACGCGACCGACGAATCACAGCGGTAACAAAGGACGCGAACCATGATCATCGTAACCGGTGGTGCCGGCTTCATCGGCAGCAACATCGTCAAGGCCCTCAACGAGCGCGGCCGCACCGACATCCTGGTGGTTGACGACCTCACGGATGGCACCAAGTTCAAGAACATCGCGGACTGTGAAATCCAGGATTACCTGGACAAGGACGAATTCCTCGCACGCGTGAAGAAGGGCGACGGGTTCGGCAAGGTGGAGGCCGTCTTCCATGAAGGTGCCTGCTCCTCGACCACCGAGTGGGACGGTCGCTTCGTCATGGACGTGAACTACGAATACTCCAAGGCCCTGCTGCACTGGTGTCTGGAAAAAGGCGCGTCCTACCTGTATGCCTCCTCCGCCTCCGTGTACGGCGGCGGCAGCGTCTTCAAGGAAGAGCGCGAGTACGAACAGCCGCTGAACATGTACGGCTACTCCAAATTCCTGTTCGACCAGTACGTACGCCGCGTGTTGCCCACCGCGCACAGCCAGATCGCCGGCTTCCGCTACTTCAACGTGTACGGCCCGCGCGAGCAGCACAAGGGCTCCATGGCGAGCGTCGCCTTTCATCACAACAACCAGATCAAGGAATCCGGCAAGGTACGCCTGTTCGAAGGTTGCGATGGCTACGACAACGGCGAGCAGCGCCGCGACTTCATCTATGTGGGTGACGTGGTGGCAGTGAACCTGTGGTTCATGGACCACCGCGAAAAATCCGGCATTTTCAATCTGGGCACCGGCCGCTCGCAGAGCTTCAACGACGTAGCGCGCGCGGTGATCGCCCACCACGGCAAGGGCGAGATCGAATACATCCCCTTCCCCGAGCATTTGAAGGGTCGCTACCAGAGCTTCACCGAGGCGGACATGGGCAAGCTGCGGGCCGCCGGCTACGATGCGCCCTTCAAGACCGTGGAAGAGGGCGTCGGCCTTTACATGCAGTGGCTGAACGGCCGCTGATACCCGCGTGACGCAGCCACATCGCGTGCTTGTCGCCGGTCCCGCATGGGTCGGCGACATGGTCATGGCCCAGAGCCTGTTCAAGGTGCTGCACGCGCGCACGCCCGACACGGTGGTGGATGTGCTCGCGCCCGCCTGGTCCCTGCCGCTGCTTTCACGCATGGACGAGGTCCGCCGTGGCATCGCCCTTCCCACTGGCCATGGTGAACTGGCGCTCCCGGCGCGCCGCGAACTGGGACGTGCGCTGCGTGCGGAAGGCTACGACCAGGCCATCGTACTGCCGCGCTCGTTGAAGGCGGCGCTGGTGCCGTTCTTCGCACGCATTCCCCGCCGTACCGGCTATCGCGGTGAATGGCGTTACGGCCTCATCAATGACATGCGTCCGCTGGACAAGCGCGTGCTGCACCAGACGGTGCAGCGTTTCGCCGCGCTGGGCTTGCCGCCCGAGTCACCGCTGCCGCCGCCCATTCCCAGACCGCAACTGCGCGTCGACCATGAGAATCAGGCGCGCCTGGTGCGCGAGCTTGGGCTCGACCTGTCCCGCCCGGCCGTAGCCTTCATGCCGGGCGCGGAATACGGTCCGGCCAAGCGCTGGCCCGCCATCTACTACGGCGATGTTGGCGCGCGTCTGGTGGAACAGGGCTACCAGGTGTGGCTGCTGGGCTCCGCCAAGGACCGTGAGGCCGTGGACTGGGTCATGCGCTCGACGCGCACTGAATTCGTCGATCTGTGCGGCCGCACGCGTCTCGAAGATGCCATCGACCTGCTCGGACTCGCCAGCGCCGCCCTGACCAACGATTCGGGCCTGATGCACGTCGCCGCCGCCGTGGGTACGCCACTGGTGGCGATCTATGGCTCATCCACGCCGGACTACACGCCGCCGCTTACCGAGCGCGCCATCGTTCTCTACGACCGCTTGTCCTGCAGCCCGTGTTTCAAGCGCACCTGCCCCAGGCGCAACACCCAGTGCCTCACCCATATCGGTCCCGATCGTGTCTGGGATGTGCTGTCCAGCCTGATTTCCAACGAGCAGGTCGCATGATTACCGGCACCATCATCACCCTCAATGAGGAGGCGAACATCGCCGATTGCATCGCCTCGCTGCGGCGCGTGTGCGACGAAATCATCGTGGTGGATTCGGAAAGCACCGATCGGACCGTGGAGATCGCCAGGGAGCTGGGGGCGAAGGTGGTCGTGCAGAAATACCTGGGCGACGGCCCGCAAAAGGCCTTCGGCGTACAGTTTGCGAGCAACGACTGGATTTTCAGCCTCGATGCCGACGAGCGCCTGGACGACGATGCCGTGGCGGCCGTGAAGGCACTCGATCTGGCCTCCACCGACAAGGACGCCTTCGCGTTCCGCCGCAAGAATTTCGCGGGCAGCCATTGGGTGAGAGCGGCGGGTTTCTATCCCGACTGGGTGACGCGCCTCTATCACAAGTCCCGTGCCGGCTATCTGCCCAAACGCGCCCATTCCAGCGTCAAGGCCGAGCGTATCCACAGGCTCGACGCCCACCTGGTGCACTTCACCTACGAGAACTACGCCCACTGGGTACAGCGCATCAACCAGCTTTCATCCCGCGATGCCTGGGCCATGTACGAACGCGGCGTGAAACCGTCCCGCTTCGCACCCGGCCTGCATGCGTTTTCGGCCTTCGTGCGCAAGTACATCCTCAAGGGCGGTTGCCTCCAGGGGCTGGACGGTGTCACGGTCACCATCACCACGGTGTTCCATGCCTACATGAAATACCTGAAGCTCATCGAATTGCACGAGCAGATGGGGACGCCGGAGAAGAAACCGTGAAGATCCTGGAACTCTGCCTCTCGACCGATCTGGGCGGTCTGGAACTGTACATGCTGCGCTGCGTCCAGAAGCTCGCTGAGACGGATTCCGTGCTCGCCGTCGTCGCCCCGGGCGGCAAACCTGCGGAATACCTCACCAGGGCGGGCACCGGTTTCCTCGCGCTGAAGCCACGCATGCGTGCCCTGCCGTTGGGCACGGCCCGGCAACTGGCACGTATCATCGACCGCGAGCGGATCGACGTCCTGCACATGCACTGGGGCAAGGACCTGCCGCTGGCCGCCTTGGCCAAGGCCTTGTCCCGGCGTAAACCCGCGCTGGTGTACACGCGCCAGATGCAGATGACCCGCCCCAAGCAGGACTTCTACCACCGCTTTCTGTATCGCCAGGTGGATCGCCTCACCGGCATCACCCGCGTACTGGCGGAGGACATGCGGCGCTTCATCCCCGCGATCGCCCATCGCATCGACTACCTCTACTACGGGGTGGCCGCCCCGACGACCACGCTGACAGCGGAGCAACGCAGGGCGCGGCGGCGGGAGCTGGGGGTGCCCGAAGACGTGTTCCTGGTGGGCCTGTTCGGACGCATCAAGCGCTACAAGGGCCAGCATCTGCTGGTGGAGGCGCTGGCGCGCGCCCAGGCGGAACACATCCCCATGCACGGCCTCATTGTGGGCCGCGCCATGGAGCAGGATTATCTGGATGACCTGAAGGCGCGCAGCGCCCGCGAGCACCTGCCCGTCACGTTCAAGGATTTCGTGGAAGGCCCCCAGGCGCTGATGCAGGCCTGCGACTGCGTGATCCTCACAACGGTGGAGGAGACCTTCGGCCTGGTGCTGGTGGAGGCCATGCGCGTCGGCGTGCCGGTGATCGGCAGCGACCGCGGCGGCGTGCCGGAGATCATCGAACATGGAGAGACCGGTTTGCTGTTCCGCTCCGGCGACGGCGACGATCTCTACGCCCAGTTGCTGCGCCTGCAGCAGGATGCGGTGCTTCGCCAGCGGCTGGGCGCGCAGGGCAAGGCCAAGGCCGACAGTCAGTTCGCCGACGACGCCCACTTCCCCGAACTGCGTCGCCGCCTGCAGGCCCTGGTCAGCGCAGGAAACGCCGGCTGATTTCCGCCGCGGCCGCGGCGATGTCGATTGCGCCCATGTCGTGCTCCTCGGCGCTTTCAGGCGGCGAGAACGCGAGCCGCCGCTCGGGCGAATTGAGGGTCTGCCAGCGCAGCGCCGTGGCGGAGCGGCGGCGCGGATAGAATGCCGCCGTGTGCACATCCAGTGCCCCCGCAATGTGCAATGGTCCGGTAGAGCCGCTGATGAACAGATCGGCAACGGCAATGTGCCGCGCGAAGTCGGTCAAACTGCCCTCGGAGGCATGGACGACGGCGTGCATGCCGATCAGCAGGCGTGCCAATTCTTCAGCCCGCGCGCCTTCCCCGGGTCCGGCGGAGATGACGAAGGCCAGTGGCGAGGTGGCGGAAAGCGCACGTAACAGGCGGGCATACTGTTCGAGTGAAAGGTTTACCGCCGAACCGCCGCTGCCTGGATGGACCATGACGATGCGCGCGCCGGCAGCCACGCCGTGCGCCGCACGGAAGCGCTCGTCCAACGCGGCGAGTTCGGCGCGAGGGAAGGACAGGTAGGGCCCGGATGGCGTGGTCCCGGCGGGGAGGCCGTGATCACGCAGCAACTCGGCAGCGAGGTCCAGGTTATAAGCCCATTCCGGCTTTTCCGAGCGCGAGCGGCGTTGTACGCACCGACGGTTATAAAACACCTGGGCCAGCTTGCTGGCAGGCGCCAGGCGATAGGGAATGCCGGCGCGCCAGCATGCATAGCCCACGCGCGTGGTGGAAAACAGCGTGACGACCGCATCGTAACGGCCGGCGCGCAGGGCGTCGATGAGGGGACGGGTCCCCGATGACGCATCAGGAACGATCAGCACTTCGTCGATCCAGGGACACATCAGGGCCGCTTCGCGCGTGTATTCACGCACCAGTGCCGTGACGTGTGCACCCGGGAGCCGTTCCTTGAGCAGACGGAAGCTCGGATAGGCCAGCATGAAGTCGCCGAGCTTGTCGTTGCGCACGACGAGGACCCTGGAAGGGTGCGGTGTTCTCACGAATGCTGCGTTCATGGGTGAATTCAAAGGGATATTCCCAGCCTCGAACCGAGGGCCACCTTGGACTGTTGGCATTCCGACAGGGCCTGGCGCTCCGGGACGCGGTCGCACGTCGAACCACGCAACATTCCACGGGAACAGGCGCAAACCGGCATCAGTCGACCATCATGGCGGTACTGCGCATGCGGCGTCATCGAGTGGGCTTGAGCGCGTTTCCCACTCACCAGGGGTGCTATGGCCTGGTTGTGAGGGTCTTTGGAACCGATACGGCGATTATATAGGGTTCATCAGGTGTGTGTTCCAAGGGAGAAATCCTGGCCCGTGTGATACGGCGAAATCTGCTGAGACGATGCGGCTCCACAGGTGACGCATGCATGTGTAGCCTACCGCCAGACACGGTTTTGATTTCAGGGGTCATCGGGCCTGCATTTAGCACCGTGCTCCACCATCTCCAGCAAAGTGCGAGTAAGGCGCGCCGGGCTACGGTCGTTGCGTGTGACAATCACCGATTCTAAAATGGCCCTCCGCGGAAGCGAGGCTTCGAGGCTTGCTCTGTCATTCGCGTTTACACAAACCGCATGTAGCGCGGGTGTCCCCAGCCTTCCGGAATAACCTTGGCGGTGTCAGCGCGAACAGGCTCGATTGGAATACACGTTGATGCACGTTGCCAGGTTGCCATTTCTTCGCCAGGTTCAGCAGGACCGACTGTTCGTTCGTGCCAGCAATGTAGCTGTTGAGTATGCCGGCATCTTGGCGCTCCTCGTTTATGCGCTATTTTGGTTGCCCCTGGAGGATGTTTCCGGGGCCGCCGAGGTGGTGCTCATTGGCCTGTTTTTCTGGACGCTCTGGCGTGATCCGCGCCGCGAGCTGCTGCGCAGCCCACTGGTGCTGATCGCACTCGGTTGGATTTCCTACCAGTTGCTGTTCGTTCCCTTCGTGATTCGTGAATTTCCCGAACTCCTTGCCGGGCAAATCGAATACGCACTTCACTATGCAAAACTCGCACTGATCCCGATGGTGGCCTGGTGGCTCGGTGGTGCGGTGCGCACCGTGGCACTCATGTTTGGACTGGCGGCCCTGGGCTTCATTCTTGGCGTTACCTTCCAGGCGGATGGTGTGCTCGATAGCATCCACTCCATTGGGAAACACAAACGCCTTGGCCTTGGCTATCGCAACTGGGAGCACGTGGCGGTCTATGCCGGTTTTGCTCTTCTCATCCTGACTGGGTTGTGGCGTCAGTTGGCCGGCTGGTTTGGGCGGCATCAGCGCTTTGGGCATACCTGTGTTGCCGCGGGCATTATCTACTGCCTCTGGCTGGTAATGATTACGCAAACACGTGCGGTGTGGCTGGGCTTGAGCTTTGCCGCACTTGTGGCAGGAATCGCCGCACTGCTTGTACGCCGCACCGACCGAAGCGGTCACCGTGATGATCGCGAAAGCCGGCGAGGCGCTATATGGCTTCTTGCCGGCGCGCTCGGCGTGGTGGTCGCACTGATGGGCGTGCTGGATATCCCTGAATTGGTGGAGCGGCGCCTCGCACAAGAGCAACATGTGGTCGACATGATTGTCGCAGGCGAATTGGATGAGGTACCTCTGACGAGTATCGGCATCCGTATTGTCAGCTGGCGGCAGGCTTTGGAGTGGATAGCCGAACGGCCGTTGCTCGGTTGGGGACCGAAAACACGCTACCACCTGTTCGAGAACGGTGAGTTGCCGTCAATCATCCCCGGTCGGCACCGTATACACCATTTCCACAACCAGTACATCGAGACGAGTATTGCCTATGGCCTGATAGGTGTGCTGGTGTATACCGCTGTTCTGGTGCTTGTCATCCACGCCGCATGGCGTGCGTGGCGCGACGGCCTGATGCCTCGTAACGTTCTGCTCTTCGGGATCGCAGCGCTGGCGTTCTGGAGCACCGTGAACATGTTCGAGTCTTACTTTAATTACAGCACCGGCACGTACATCAATGCGCTGCTGGGTGGCGCGTTCTATACCTATCGGTTCGCACGGCGTACATGACTACCGGCTCCCCCCAGCGTGTCCTGCTTGTCGTACGCAGCCTGCAGATGGGTGGCGTAGAGCGGAACACCGTCAATCTGGCCAATGCCATGGTGGAGCAAGGGCATGAGGTACACGTCCTTGTTCTGAAGGAACGCCTGGAGCTGAAGCCCGATCCGAGAGTCCATGTCCATGTATTCGACATCGACAAGGCACATCGCCGTACCGGGATTGGCCTTCTATACGATGTGCTGACGCGAGGCATCCTGCGGCTGCTCATCCCGCGGTCGAGCTTCCTCTGGCGCGGCTTCTATGGTGGTCATCATTTCCGCCGCTGGTTGCAACGACAGGAAAAGCACTACGGCTCCTTTGACCGTATCATTGCCCGTGGGCAGGGGTCATTCGAGCATCTGTGGAGTTTCGTCGATCCTCGTTTTTTCGCGGTTGTGGTCAGTCCTCTGGCCAAACCCCGCGGCTCCGGGCTTGAGAAGCTGTATACCCGGGTGATCTACGGTGGCAGGCACGTGGTCGCGAATTCCACCGGCACGCTCGCCACCCTGGTGCGGCGTCTGGAGACCCATGGGGTGGAGCCGCTGGATCTCAGCATGATCCCGAACCCGATTCCGGTCGAGCAGATCAGGAAATGGTCGATGGAATCGGCACCCATTCCGGAGCAACCGTATCTGGTGCATGTGGCGCGCCTGACACCGCAAAAAAACCAGGAGTTGCTGCTGCGCGCCTATCACGCGGCCAGTGTCCCCGAGCTGCTGGTGATCGTAGGTTCCGGGCGCGAGGAGAAGGGACTGCGTCAGCTGGCCCAAGAGCTGGGTATTGCCGAGCGCGTGGTTTTCGCGGGACAACAGTCCAATCCCTATCCCTGGATGAAGGGCGCGAAGTTGTTCGTGCTCAGCTCGCGCGTGGAAGGGTTCGGACTGGTGATGGTCGAGTCACTGATCTGTGGCACACCGGTGGTGGCGGTGGACTGCCCAGGCGGCGTGCGCGATGTTCTCATCGAAGAACAGGCCCAGTTCATCGTGGAAAACAGTGTCGAGGGACTTGCCAAAGGGATTTGCCAGGCCCTCGCCACACCCATCACCATCAAACCGGAGTGGTTTCTGCGCTTCGATGCCCGGCGTGTCGCCCAGCAGTTCCTGTCGCTGGAAACGACGCCTATCCGCGGCCGGGGAGCGTCGGACCAAGCCGGCGTCTCATGAGACGTTTGAACGATTTCTCAACCATCAGTGCCTTACGCAATCGGGCACCGAGGCTGCGGCCACGACAGGTGTCCCCGCGCCACTCAGTCTGCTCCAGGTAATACCAATAGAACTCTTTCAGTGGATGGAAGGTCATGTAGTCCCAGGGCTTGTTCCGGCCAAGATAGTGGACGATACCTGGTCGGCGAACCGCTTCTTCGAATTCGTCCAGGGTGTGTGGTGCCTGAGAGCGTTGTTTCTCAGCCATGCTGTACGTGGCCGGCTGCTGGTTCCAGCGCAGGCGCAGCGGCAGCCATTCACTTTCGAAAACGGCATTCAAGGCGTCCTGGTCCGGATAGCGCAATGCGTCCCGTCGGGAGTCGAGGTAAGCCATCAGCTTCTTCTCGACCCCGGATGAACGCCACTGCTTCAGATCGATGAGCAGCACGCCCGAATTGAAATAGAGGGATTCGGACGTACCCTGATGCCCCAGATTGCCCACCGCGGCCAGGGTCCTGCCCTGCAGGTCCGTGTGCCAGAGCCTGGCGACATCGTCGAACGCCAGTACGTCACAGTCGAGATAGAGCGCGCGCTCGACCGATTCCGGGAGCAGGCTCCCCATGCTGAGGCGCAGGTAGGCCCCGACGCCGTATCGCAGCATGGGAAAATCCCGGTAGCGGTCCAGGTTGGGCGTGATGAACGCGCATTGCGCACCCGCCGTACTGACCAGGGTCTTCAGTCTTTCGACGTTCCGCGCCGAGATGCCGGCGTCCAGGAAATGAAACACGAGGCGTTCCGGCGCGGAACAACGGTCCGCCACGGACAGGGCGGCGATACCCATGTGTTGGGCGTAGTTGTCGTCGCTCGCCATCACGACGACGACGGGATCTTGGCTATCCATGGACGGTATCCCTGAACGAAGCATGTTGCCGGACCGCGGGCGGAGGTCCGCCATCACCCGAGCAGGCGCGTGAGCCGCGCGCGGACGTACTCGCGATATTCCTGGCCGAGGATCTTGCGGGCGACGCTCTCCACCAGCACCTTCTTCCTGCGGCCACGTGAGAATGGAAGCCGGCTGAGGCGGGTATCGATCCACACGAAGCGCCCTTCGCCGGTGACCAGGAGATTATCCAGGTGAGCATCGCGGCTGTACAAGCCGTGCCTGGCAAGGCGTACCACGTCATCGCAGAACGCGTCCAGAAACGCGCGCCGCTCCTCCTCGCCGGCCTGCTCGAAGAATTTCTTTCCGCTCACGGCGTCCGCTAGGTAGTCCATCACGTAGACCGAACCCAGGCGGTTCAAGGGATTCAGGGCCACACCCCAGCCGTGGGCCACGACCGGCGACAGTCCGGCGCTCCGGTAACGGCGATTGCCGCGGAACTCGGTATGGGCATCGGTCTGCAACAGCAGACGCTCCCAGAGCAGGATGCGCCCAATCCAGCGCAGGAGCTGCCTGCCGGGCGAGTACTTGTCCACCTTCACCTTCAGCAGCAGTGGAGGCTCGGCGTGCAGGTAGAACAGGCAGCGCCCGGTCCGTTCGAAGGCGCGGACGGCCTCGGGCTTGTGGACCACGAGCGGTGAAGGAAGGCGGCTGCCGAAAAACAGATACCATCTCGGTCTGCCGTCGAGGGTGAGCTTGGTGAGCGTGAGCACTGGGTATCCCGGCGGTGTGTCGGCCCTGGAGCACCTCATCCGCACGGGCGAACCCGGTGCGCCCCGGGGAGGCGTTGGTGGATGCGGCGCCTGAAGTCGCGTTACCATTGGCGCGAGCGGCACCAACTATACCATCCGGTCTATTCCAGTTCATCGCATGAAGCCCAGACGATTCGCCTTCGTCATCGAGGATCTCTACGGCGGGGGCGCGCAGAAATCGCTCCTGTATACCGCGGACGGGTTGCGTCAGCGCGGGCATGAGGTCAAGGTGTTCATCCTCCGCGATCTGGTGGAACATCGCATCCCGGAGGGGCTCGTCATCGAGAACCTCGCCGTGGTCAACCGCATTACCAAGGCGATCTCCAACCTGTGGGTGGAGAAATGGCAGGCGAGCCGTATCCGCCGGGCACTGGAAGACTTCGGGCCCGACGTGGTGCTGTCCTGTTCCTGCGACAAGATCACCCGCCATCTGCGCCACCCGAATCTGTGGTTCTGGATCAAGAGCGACATCTCGGCGAAATTCAGCGATCCCCGCAAGCGGGCCCGGGCCTTCGCCAAGGCGCGCCGGTTCTATGACGGCCGCAAGGTGGTCGCGGTATCGCAAGGGGTGCGGGAAAACCTGCTCCACATCGTCGGCATCCGGCCTCAGGAGATCCGCGCCATCTACAACCCGTATGAGCGCGAACCCTTTCTGGCCATGGCCGCAGAACCGGCCGAACTGCCTTTCGACGAGTATTTCATCAATGTCGGCACCTACGAGTCCCGCAAGCGCCACGACCGCCTGCTGCGGGCCTACAAGGCAAGCGGCGTCAGCACGCCCCTGGTCATCCTGGGCAAGGGTAAGCCGGAGGACGAGGCGCGCATCAGGACATTGATCGCCGAGCTCGGCCTGCAGGACCGGGTGGCCATGCCCGGCTACCGGACCAACCCTTATCCCTTCATCAAGCGCGCCACGGCCCTGATTCTCACTTCGGACAGCGAGGGTCTGCCCCGGGTGCTGATTGAGGCGCTCATGCTGGAGACGCCGGTGATCAGCGTGGATTGCCCGTCGGGGCCGCGGGAGATTCTTTCGGGAGAACTCAGGAAGTACTTGGTAGGCATGGACGATGAAAAGGCGCTTGCGCATGCAATACGGGCAATGGATTGTGAACCAATAGTGGTGGATGAAGCATGCTATCGGCCTTTTCTCAAGGACAATGTGTTGTCTCAATTTGAGCGGCTTTGCCAGTGACGATGATGGATTGGAAGGAATTCAGGGAATTAGTTTCTTCGGAAGCGCTGAGCAGAGGTGACAAGGCATTCCTGATTCGGATGCTGCGCGCGTATTTTTTTGGTGCTCCTCCTCGGCATGCAGCTATAACCATCCGCCTTGCTCAGCTGGGGTGTGCGAGTGGT
>Ga0265293_10005268_pt1 | contig 21797 bp, 15 predicted proteins | sample Munlanlewell138R_FD_192505 | JGI IMG/M metagenome (GOLD analysis project Ga0265293, IMG submission 192505) | Leachate microbial communities from a municipal landfill in Southern Ontario, Canada - Leachate well 138R | ecosystem: Engineered > Solid waste > Landfill > Unclassified | place: Canada... | reverse complement strand
ATCCTTTGCCTAGTGCTCTTAATACCTGAGAGGTTTGACGAGAAAGTAATATAATTGCAAATGACTTTAAAATATTAATATCTCTAAAAAAAGTAGTGCTGAATGTATAATTCTCTTTCCAATCTAGTAGCAACTTACTTGCTAGCTCTTTATGCTCATTGCTTACTTTGCCAAAAATCTTATCTTGTAAAATAATAGCTTTTCTCAGATATTGCATTTCTATCTTATATGAGCATATTGTTAAAACACTCACTATTATGATAAGGACTATCCCACAGTACAGCGGAAAATGAAAAGGAACGTGTGCCCTATTCGTTATAGCATTTTCTATTGCAGTAAAAGCTACACCAATTATAAATGAGCTTAAAATAATGAATTTGACAATTTCTGCAATCTTTTTAATTTTACCCTTGACTTCTTTAAGTCTTTTCTTATCTTCCATAGACGCCCTTATTCTAAAGAAAAGCTAGTTTCTTTTAGTAAGGAATAGCTTGCTTGATGTAAATCTTGCAATTCTTTATTGTCTTTTTTGCTTTTAAGTATATACTCAAGTTTTTTTTGGTTAGCTTGATAAAACTCTTGACATTCTGCTGTATCCAGCCTAAATCCTTTGCCTAGTGCTCTTAATACCTGAGAGGTTTGACGAGAAAGTAATATAATTGCAAATGACTTTAAAATATTAATATCTCTAAAAAAAGTAGTGCTGAATGTATAATTCTCTTTCCAATCTAGCAGCAACTTGCTTGCTTGCTCTTTATGCTCATTGCTTACTTTGCCAAAAATCTTATCTTGTAAAATAGCCGCTTCCATCAAATATCTCGTTTCTATTTTATAGTTAAATATAATCAGAATAATTACTAATGCCAAAAGAACTATTCCTGTTGCAAGTTCAAAAGAAGGAGTTGTCAAATTCTTTATAGCACTTTCCACAACATGAGCCGTGCCCCCAAGTACTATTATCCCAAAAATTAAAATTTTATTGATATCTACAATTTTTTTAATTTTTGCCTTAATTTCTTTAAGCCTTTTCTTGTTTTCCATATTTGTCCTTATTCTAAGATATAACTAGCTTTTTCTAGTAAACTGCAGCTTTTTTGATATAAGGAGTCCAACTGCTCGCAGCTTGTTTTGCTTTTATGTATAAGTGCCAGCTTTTTTTGAGTGGTCTTATAAAGCTCTTGATATTCCGTGCTCTCCGGCCTTAGCCCATCGGATAGCTCTTGCAACATTTGCGAGATTTGCCGAGCCAGCAAAATTATTGTGCCCGACCTTAAAATATTAATATCCTTAAAAAGGGTATAAACAGATGCATATTTATCTTTCCATTCGGTATAAAGCTCTATTGCTTCTTCTTTATCCTTATTGCTTACCAGCCCAAAAATACTATTGACTAAAAAAAGTATTTCAGAAGCATATAATATACCTTTTTTTGAAAACCATATTAATATACTTACAAGCATTAGGGCAATCAAGACTGCTCCGCCTATAACAAGAATCGCTAATCCGGAATTGGTATGACGGCTTATTGCGACCGATACAATGGCTATTAAAGATACAATTGAAAAAATTATTATATTTATACGGTCTTTTTTTATTTTATAATCTTCCATCAGCTTTTTCAGCTTTTCATTTTTTTCTATTTTTTCCATTGCTTGTCCTTTTTAATTATTTTTATAATAACATTATTAAATGCAAAAAGCAATATTAGACTGCAAATTGAGCGTGTTTAATCCTTAACATTGCCAAAGAAACTTATATTGACAATTGCTTATCAATAGCTTAAAATAAAGAAAAAAACAGGAGTAGACAAATGGATCTGAGCGGCAAAAAAGCGGTAGTAACAGGAGCTTCTTGCGGTATTGGCTATGAGCTTGCCAAGTGTTTGCTTGCTGAGGGCTGCAAGGTGCTGGGCGTGGCAAGAAATATGGCAAAAAACGATATATCCCATCCTAATTTTCTTAGACTTGATATGGATGTTGCCAGTCCTGACGGAGTGGATAAAGTGTTTGAATATGCGCTTGAGCATTTGGGCGGGATAGATATTTTTGTAGCTAATGCAGGTTATGCCTTTTATGAAAAGCTAGGTGCACCAAATTGGGAGCATTATAATAAAGTCTTTGACTTAAATGTATTTAGTGCGTTTTACAGTGCGCAAAAAATGAAGCAACTATACCCTAAGAGCCCGTATAGTGTGGTGATTACTGCAAGTGCAATGGGGTTTGTGTCTTTACCGGGGTATGCGATGTATTCTGCCACTAAGGCGGCACTTAGAGGGTTTGCCGATGCCTACCGCTATGAGCTAGAAGCGGGGCAAAAGATACAAGTTGTATATCCTATTGCAACAAAAACTAACTTTTTTAAGGCGGCGGGAAATATACCTATGTCTTGGCCTTCTCAATCAGGGCTTGCGGTGGCCAAAAAGATAACAAAAGGACTAAAAAGCGGCAAGTCAAACATACATACCAGTGCTATTTTTACTTTTTTCAAACTGCTGTCTTCCCTTATGCCTTTTTCGCTGCGCATTTACAATATTCGCAATAACAATGCCTTTAAGGCTTGGCTGGCAGAAAGAGAGATAGCCGACGATTAAATTTAGGGCAATAGCGCAACCTTATAATAATGGAAAAGGGTACAGCGCTTGCAAACACCTATGGCAAATGCTATAATAAGCGTATGAAATATTGCAAAAGTGTGCTGCAATTCTTTTTTATACTCGATAAAGGTAAAAGGCTGTTTTACTTTTTAATAATAATACTGCCTTTATCCTTTTTGGTATCTATGATTTTTCCGTTGGATACCTATACCAGCTGGATAGCCTCTTTTAGCACCCCTTACCCCACTTTCGGCTCATTATGGCTTAGCTTGCAACCTTCCTTTCGCTGGCCTGTACTATTGCTTGCTTTACTTGGGCTGGTTATAGCCTTTTCGGCATATTCTACCCTTACCTTGCGTTGCTTTAGGGTGGGCAGATTTACAATAAAAGGCTTCTTTCGCAACGCAAATGAAAACTTTTTTGCATCCTTTTACTTGCTTGCAAGCATAATTACAATATATATGTTTTGGCAGTTTGTACTGGCATTGCTTTTATTCTTATGCCAACAAGCAATCTCTCTTACAGCGGTTAAATTGTTTTCTTCCATTACGGTTCTGATTTGGTCAGGAGTATTTTTACCTTTAATTCTCCCTATGGTAATATGGTTTCCTCTTATGGCTATCAATGGATTGCCGCCTGCAAGAGCATTTGGCAGAGCTTTGCAAAAAATAGGACATCACGGCGGGCGCATTTTGTTTGCCCTAGCATTTATGGCGGTGGTGATTGTGGGGTTGGGCATAATTAGTGCTTTGGTGGGTAACGGAGCATTTTCTTTAGTTTTTAATGCCATAGCTTTTACCTTTGGCTTTTGTTATTTTGCAGTACTTAATATGGCTGTTTATTTTGATATAGAAGGGTTGGTGCGAGAAGATATTACCCGCAGCCTTTATTTTTCGAGGTAGTTATGATAGTTAAGAATTCGGTATCCATATTTTTAAGCAATATCTCCCTTATATATAAATTGCTTATCTTTATGATGATTGTGCTTATAATAGCCATTGCGCTTTTTATAGGGATAATCGGGCCCGCACTAAATAAAATCTTTGCCGCTAGCGACCTCACAACCCTTATAGAAACTTATAACTTAGAAAATATTGATAAAATCACCTATACAGACCTATTTGGAGCATTGCTACAAGACTTGAGAGGGGTTTTTAATATCAATAAATCAGTAATATATAGCTCTTTGGCTTGGATAAGTTTGGTTTATATGCTAGCAAGATTCTTTTTTACCCTTAGCCAAGTCCCTATTGCCAAAATGATATTTGACAAAATGAGCAGCAATTTTAACAATGGTTTTTTGCCTACCTGCATTCAATATTCTAAACAGGCACTTGTGTATGCGCTAATTAGTTCTCTTATTTCTGTACCGCTTGACCTGGCAGTTATATGGGGGATAATAGCGTTAGGGATAAAGCTGTCCAGCGTGGTCAACTTCTTTGCTATTGCTTTTTCGGTAACTTTGCTATTGCTGTATGCCGCTTTGCGTACTTCGCTGCTAAGTCAATGGGTGCCCTTGATTATTGCAGAAAACTTAGGTGTTATTGATGCGCTTAGAAAAAGTATTGTACCCTCTCTTGCTTCCTTTAAAGATATTTTTTCAGCTTCGTTAATTGTCTTTGTACTGATAACTTGGTCTGCAAGCGGCGGACTAAATCTAATAACTTTTGGCATTGTACCTATCTTTATTTTCCCTTTTGCTATGGTGTTTTTGAATATTATGAATATGGTCAAATACTTTAATAACAATAACAAAAAGTACTATGTAGACCAAACCCGTATTGAAGACCCTTCTAATTACTTGTAAAATCTATGCAAAATCGTCATTGCAAATATAGCGTTATGCACACGCTATACATTTTGGCTCACCCTTGAACTAAGCAATAATATTGATTATTTTACCTTTAAGATAAATTACTTTTTTGATATTTAGCCCTTCCAGCAATTTTGTTTCACTTTTGATTGCAGCCAGAACTTCGTTTTCTTCCGCATTGCTGTCTATGGTAATCCTGCCCTTTAGCTTGCCTTTAATTTGAATAGGTATCTCCACTCGATCTTCTATTAGCTTTGACCTATCATAGGTTGGCCAAGATAGCCCTTCAATATGCCCTCCAAAATAAGATTGATACAACTCGCTGGTGATATGAGGGGCAACCGGATACAGCAAGGTAAGCAGCGTTGCATATTCCTTTTTTGTGGCATATCCCCTTTTATAAAACACATTTATAGCGCTCATCATAGCTGCAATAGCAGTATTAAACTTGAGCGCATCGTAGTCCTCGCTAACTTTTTTAATTAAAGCATCTAAATTGAAATCTTTAGTTTGGGTATCCTTAATCATATTTTGGAGAGCCCAAACGCGATTAAGAAACTTATAACTGCCTTTAATACCTTCAGGCGACCAAGGAGCGCTTTTTTCATAATCTCCAATAAACATAATAAACACTCGCAAGGTATCAGCGCCATATTCTCCCACTACATCGTCAGGGTTGACCACATTGCCTCGTGACTTGCTCATTTTTTCGCCATCCGCCCCTAAGATTAGCCCTTGCGCTGTGCGTTTGGCATAAGGCTCTTCATATCCGACTGACCCAATATCATAAAGGAACATATTCCAAAACCTGCTATAGATAAGATGCCTTGTTACATGCTCCATCCCACCATTGTACCAGTCCACTTGCCCCCAATATTTATATGCTTGGGGATTGACAAGCCAGTTATTGTCTTTGGGCGAAATATAACGCAAAAAGTACCAACTGCTACCTGCCCATTGAGGCATGGTATCTGTTTCTCTAAGTGCTTGTCCGCCGCAGCTAGGGCAAGTAGTTTGCACCCAATCTTTTACTTTTGCAAGCGGACTGGCGGCATCTTCTCCGGGCGTAATATCTGATATATCCGGCAAGATTAACGGCAAATCCTCTTCATTTAGCGGCACTTGTCCGCATTTTTCACAATGGACTATTGGGATAGGCTCTCCCCAATACCTTTGGCGGTTAAATGCCCAATCTTTCATTTTATAATCTGTTTTAGCATGCCCAATCCCTTGCTTTTGCAGATAATCTATCATTGCGGGGATAGCATCATTAACATCTAAGCCACTCAAAAAGCCAGAATTGACCATTGTGCCGCCTTCTTTAGCGGCATATGCCTCTTTTTCTATATCTCCGCCGGAAATAACTTCAATAATAGGCAAACCGTAAGCGTGAGCAAACTCCCAGTCCCTTTCGTCATGCGCAGGCACTGCCATAATTGCGCCTGTACCGTAGTCCATCATTACATAATCGGCTATAAAGATAGGGATTTGGGTATTAGTTACAGGGTTAAGAGCATATATTCCTTGCGCTCTAACACCTGTTTTTTCTTTGGCAAGATGTACTCTTTCCAGCTCCTTTTTGCCTTTGGCTTGAGTGCGATAGGCTTGTATTTCCGCTTGATTATGCAGCACGCTAAGAAACTCATCCAACATTGGATGTTCTGGGGATACCACCATAAAGGTAGCGCCAAAGATAGTGTCCGGGCGGGTGGTGTAAACTGTTAAATTATATTCCTTACTTCCGTCGGTGACCTTAAATATTATATCAGCACCTTTGCTTTTGCCTATCCAATTTTCCTGTTCTACCTTTATTTTATCCAAGAAATCCAAGTCTTTTAGATTGTTAAGCAACCTTTCCGCATAGCTTCTTATCCGCAGAAACCATACATCTTTTTCCTTTTGCACCACTTCAGAGCCGCAACGGTCACAAATACCGTGCTGACTTTCTTCATTGGCAAGCACCACTTTGCAGTCGGGGCAAAAGTTAACCAGCGTGGTGGACTTGTAAGCCAGCCCTTTTTTGAAAAGCTGTATAAAAATCCATTGCGTCCACTTATAATAATTGGGGTCGGTAGTGTCAATAACTCGGGAAAAATCAAAAGAATAACCTATCTTTTTTAGCTGTGCATCAAAAATCTTTATATTGTTGTTCGTCACTTCTCGGGGGTGGCGGCCTGTTTGCAGCGCATAATTTTCGGTAGGCAGTCCAAAGGCATCATACCCAATGGGGAACAGCACATTGTACCCTTGCATACGCTTTTTGCGGCAAATCATTTCCATTGCGGAAAAGGCACGGATATGTCCTACATGCAAGCCAGAACCTGAGGGGTAAGGGAACTCAATCAGCCCATAAAACTTCTGTTTTGACGCATCTTCTTTGGCATCAAATATATGATTCTCGTACCAATAATTTTGCCATTTTGCTTCAATTTTTTTGAAATTGTATACAGCCATTTTTTATCCTTTACGCTTGGAATTACATTCCATAACTATATCAAATTCCCTAGCAAAAGTCAAACACCTTTCAACTTCTGGAAAAAAGTAAGCAATATTACTGTCTGCTGGTAAATGTATGCCCAAATAAATACTTGCTAAGCATAAAAAACCGCCATTAATATTGCTTTTACACGCAATTTTTGATATAATTTTGCTTATGAATAAGTTGAAGCCAAATCAAAAATATATAATCAAATTCATAGCTTGGGCATTAGTTATTGCAATATTGCTCCCTTCTATGATTGTTATTGGCATATATACTTTTTATCCTTTTAAGACTCCCAGCGATATTATCCCCAATCCTACGGAAGAACCTTTGGTGTATTCACAGCAAGATCGCAACGCTTTTAAGGCATACTTAAATGAGTTCCTTAAAATAGGGCTATTCCCTTTGGGCGACGCTGCTTTGAATCAATTGTCAGGATTCTTTCTTACTGCATTTAGCCGCGCGCGCATCCCTGCAGAAAAAGTGCTTGCTTTTGGGCAATATTTAAAGGATAACAATAGTCAAGTCGCCTTATATATAGAAAAACTGCTTGGCTATTTGGAAGAAGATCAATTACAATTCAAACTTAAAGAAGAGGTGGACGGATTAACTTTTTTTAATGAGCTTACAATTATTGTTTCTGCCATAATGCAAATGCTGGACGCTTGCAACTTTAGCGTAGAGGAGACAGGCAGGGTTTACTTTGAGTTTTTATACCAAGTCGGCAATATAGAATATCATAATGCATTAACAGAGTTGGGCAAAGGGGGCTTTGTTACTTTATACAACAGCATATATGCTGCATTTATTCTTAGCAAGCTGGACTTGTCAAGCGGATATAGCGATAATGATCTTGAACAAATGCGCAGCGCATTTTATCAAGTGGGCTTTGACTATATCCAACTTTATAGCAAGTTAGGGGACTATGCTATCGAAACAGTATTAGGTACAAAGTTTTTGCTTATTCCTGAGGATAACAGCGAAATTAGCGAAGAGGAGATTAACTTATACAATCAAGCTATGCAATCTTTAGATGGTTTGTTTAGCTTTTCATTGCTAGTTTTCAGCCAGTTTTCTATTAGTGTCAGTAATGAGTTTTACAGCAATAGCGCAAAATATGCAGAGCAAGACTCATTTCAATATTTGATTTTAGCCGCTTTGCAAGGCGCAAGAAGTGCCAAAGTTGCGCTCCTTTCAGCTTACAGTAATGACGCTAATGAAAAAATCAAAGACCAGCAAGCCTTAATAGACGCTTATGCCAATGCGTATAGGCAATCTCGCAACTTTATTGCCTCAATAAGAGGACAGGAGGAATATAATATAGACCATTCTCAAGATATTAAGGATTACTTAAAAAACATCTATGATTTAGCTGAAAATTATCCTGATATTACCACTTTGCAAGATGTGCAAGAGCTTTCTTTAGCTCAGCAAGAGGAGCTGCTTGCCAAGATTGACTTGCTACTGCAAATTGATGAGCAGGTGCTTACCTTGCCGCAAGAGCTAAGCGGTATACTGCTAGCCAATATCCTCTTTAAGATTCTGGATATAGAAGGCTTCCTGAAAAGGCTTGCAGAAAAAGAATTGATGGAGGGATTAGGATAAATGCTAAAGGTAAAGAATATTAGCAAAACATTTGATGGCAAGCGTATGGTGCTCAAAGATGTAAGTTTGGATATCCAAAATGGGGAGTTTGTATCTATTATGGGCGCATCGGGCAGCGGCAAAAGCACCTTGCTTACCATTATGGGCGGCATTGACAGGCCTACTTCTGGCGAAGTTTACCTAGAGGATAAATGTATTAGCAATTTACCTGAGCGGGAGCTTGCAATACTGCGGCGCACTAAAATAGGGTTTGTATTTCAATTCTTTAATCTTGCTCCATATTTAACTGTGGAAGAAAATATTTTCTTACCAATTATTCTTGACCGCAAAAAGATAAAAGATTACAAAGATAAAGCTGCCGAAATTATGGAGTATTTGCAGATTAGTACCCTTAAAGATACCTTGCCTACAAAGTTATCCGGAGGAGAGCAACAGAGGGTAGCTATTGCAAAAGGGCTGATAGCTGCTCCTCAAGTTATTTTGCTAGACGAGCCTACCGGCAATTTGGATAGCGCAAGCGCAGAGGATATTATGCAATTGCTAACTAGAATTAACTCTGAGCGGCGCACTACCATAGTTCAAGTGACGCATAGCGAGCATAATGCCGCTTTTGCATCTAAGATTCTGCATATTAAAGACGGACAAATAATAGAGTAATGAATATTATATTAAAGCACACCTTCAAAAGCATGCGCCAAAACAGGGCGCAAATAGCTATGATTGTAGCCACAGTTATGGTGGTTGTAGGTATGTTTTTTGCCAGTCTTTCTATGTTTGATATCTTTTTTAATATCAATGCCGCAGAATTTGCCCGCCTTGCTGCTGATGCGGATATGATAGTAGGCGAGCATTATAACGGTAAGTTTTATTCACCCGGTGAGCTGGATAGCTTGCTTGCTCCTTTTGCCGATAATATAGCATATAAAAAGAGTTTTATTAAAATGAGCGGCGTACTAAAGACCGACAACGAAAATATCGGGGTATTGGTAGAAGCTACTGATTTGGAGAAATATCTGGAAAATGCGCCTTTATACGGCAAATACACTAAAGAGGAACTACCCTATCCCAAAATTGTGGTAAGTCAGCGTTTTGCGGGAGAAAACAACTTGCAGCCAGGGGATATGGTAGAGGTATTTTTAGGCACGATAAACGATTATAAAAAGTTTAATATCTATGCCATAAGTGATAATGTAGGTATTTTTGCTTCAGGAGCGGCTATCAATGTGCTTATAGACTTAAAGGATGCCGAAAGCTATGCAGGACTGGTCAATGTTACTTTGCTAAAATTTAAGGATAAGCAGATTTATACACAAGTAGAAGCGCTTCTTGTTGAAAAATTGCCTACAATAAGTGTAGGAGAGGCGCTTAATACCACTTATAATAGGCAAGTAGCAACTAATAACACCCTGTTATTTGCTATTGCATTACTATTTATAGTGGGTATGATGGTGCTGATATTGGTTACCAGTTACATAATCATTGTAAAATCCCGCTTGTCCGAAATGATTATTTTCAAAACAGCAGGCGCAACCCCGGTACAAACAACCTTGATTATGCTGCTTGAAGCGTTGATTTATGCTGTTGTAGGAGCATTTTTAGGGCTGGTGGTAGGCAGAGGAGGTATGGCGCTGGCAGAGCATGCCTTGCTTGCCAACTTTACCAGCACCATTACTTATGAATGGTGGAAATGGGTGCTTGCTTTTACAGTAGGTATTACGGTCACATTGCTTTCCGTCCTTATCCCTATCCTTAAATTAAGCAAGCAATCTATTAGAGAAGCAAGCGCTGGCTCAGTAAAAGAAGTAAGGATTGCCAAGCCACTGTTTTTAATAATTATATTAGCGTGTGTTGCTGTAGTAATTGTTGCTATGCGCTCTTTGCCTACTTTTTATGTATTTGCATTTAGCGGTCTACTTATTGTATTGATTGCTGTTTTTATTATTACAAGCTCATCAAGAGTGCATTTATGGGTATCCAAACTTGCTGCTAAGGTATTCCATAAAGGCATTTTCAGATTATCAGCCGCCACTACCAAACGCAATGCAGCGGCGCATAATGTATCTATTTTAGTTGCAACAGTAACAGCTTTTAGCTTTATGGTAGTGGCAATAATCGACTTCGTCAATGTAATGCTGACACTATCCCAAAGCAGGTACAGTTCTGATTATGTGGTGGAGTATCGTTATGATAATGATAACGTGCCCGAACGAAAGGAGCTGTTAAGTTTGGAAGGTGAGCTTAGGGAGCATACAGGAGTAGAAAGCGCATACCTTTTAGCTAGTGTTGGGCTGGAGTGGAAAGATGCTGAAGGCAAATATGCCAATGCGGACAAATGGATTAATTTGGTAGGGCTTGCCAATCTTAGCTATTTGCAATCAATAATTGCAGACCCAAACAAGATAGAGTATTTGCTTGAGGAATATATTGCCAATCCTCAAAGCGTAGAGAATCCCGCAATTTGCAATGTAGACATTATAAAGCGGTTTAATCTTAAAGTAGGCGATAAGCTATATTTTTTAATTGAGGAAAAGGATGGTAGTAAACGGGATTATCAGCATTTTGTTACCATAGTGGGTATTGATTATACCACCACCGAATATGATAAATATATCTATACGGATTTAGAACTGCTTTATGATGAGCAAGACAGCCTTCAATTCTCCACCCGCTACTTAATAAATGCGGAGCAATCCGCCTATTTATCGCTGCGAGAGTATCTTGAGGGCAATGAGGAGCTAGGGAATCGGGCTTTTATCTTTAAATATCAGCGTTGGCTATATGCTTCTGCGCTGGGACTGGGCGGAGTGCAGTCCCTGCTTACCTTATTGCAGTTCCTTATTGTTCTAATAGCTTTTCTAGGAGTTGTCAATATCAGCATAGTCACTTTTTACGATAGACGAGCAGAGTTCAACATTTATAAGTTTAGCGGTATGAGTATCCGTGATTACCTATTGCACGCTCTGGGCGAAAGTGTTATAATAGGGCTGTCCGGTATATTAATAGGAGCGACAATTTGCGCTTCTCTCTACCAAATGATGCCCGCCTTGGCAATAATAGCCGGCAAGTATATGATATTTTCTGCAATTAATGTAAAGTTAGGGGTAGTGCTTGCCGCTTGCTTTATGCTATTTTGCTCGCTGTGGTATGCTATTGCAAGAGCAAGCAGACGCCAATTCAATTCAATGAAAAGCCAAAATCAAAGGTTAATATAGGAGCCACTTATGATTTATAAGATAAACAAAGAAAATTACAAGACCTTTTCTACTTTTGAAGAAAACAGGTTAAAACCCAGGACATACTTTATCCCCTTTTCTGAGATAGATGAGCTAGCAATTACTTCACCTATGAACGAGCGGTACTATTCGGACAAAATTAATTTGCTGTCAGGGCAATGGGACTTTGCCTATTTTGATAAAGTCAGCGCATTGCCGGCGGAGCTAGATTCAGGCATACAAGCCTGGGATACTGTTACTGTGCCTTCTACTTGGCAGCGCACAGGGTATGAGCATCCTGTTTATATCAATATCCCTTATCCTTTTCCTGCAAAACCTCCGCATTTTCCTACTGATTGCCCCGTAGGCGTTTACCGAAAGACATTTGCCCCAAAAGCCGCATCCCGCCATATATTAACATTCTTAGGAGTGGCAGGCGCACTTGAAGTATATGTTAACGGGCAATGGATTGGCTATGGCGAAGGCAGTCACAACAGCCAAGAGTTCGATATAACTGCAGCGGTCCATACTGAAAAAGGGGCAGAAAACGAGCTTTTGGTAGTGGTTTTTAAGTGGTCCAACGGTACATATTTGGAATGTCAGGATATGTTTAGAGAAAATGGCATCTTTAGAGATGTTTATATAACAGCAGTTGGCGAATATGACTTTATGGATATAAAGATTACTCCTAAAAAAACAGGGTTTGGCTGGGAATTGCAGACAGCTACCCTATTTTATAATAAAGATAACGAGTTTGCAGCAATTGCCAGCTTATATGATGGCGAACGCCTAATTGCGGAAGAATATATAGAAGATAACTATGCGGAGCTGACCAATTTGCAAGTACAAGAGTGGTCTGCGGAAATCCCTGCGCTTTACGAACTTTATTTAACAATTCTTAAAGATAATAAAGTGGTAAGCGTAGCTCGCAGCTTGGTAGGGTTTAAGACTGTAACTATCGATGGCGAAGTATTCAAAATCAACAATAAAGCGGTAAAACTGCTAGGCGTCAATCACCATGATACGCATCCTACCAAAGGTTATGCTGTCAGTATAGAGGATTTGGAGCAAGATATAAAATTGCTAAAAGAATACAATTGCAATGCTGTGCGTACAGCGCATTATCCTCCCGACCCTGCATTCTTGCAAATGTGTGATATGTACGGGCTTTATGTTATTGACGAGGCAGATATAGAGTGCCATGGCGTGCTTTCTAAACGCAGAGGGGCTATCAGCAACAATTCGGCTTGGGAAGGGCACTTTATAGATAGAGCAAAGCGTATGGTGATAAGAGATTACAATCGCCCTTGCGTGGTTATGTGGTCGCTGGGCAATGAGGCAGGCGGTTGGCGCAATCAAGATGCTTGCGCTAAAATGATAAAAAAAATCAGCCCTCTTCCCGTCCATTACGAAAATGTATACGGTCCTGTACGCTATCGTTATGATGTCACCAGCAGGATGTACACTCACCCCAAAGTAGTAGAGCGCATAGGTCAAGGCAAAGCAGGCAAGCGATATGCGGGTGCTCCGTTTTTCCTTTGTGAGTATGGTCATGCAATGGGTGTAGGACCGGGCAGCCTAAAAGAGTATACCGCCGCCTTTTTTAAGTATCCCAATCTTGCAGGAGGCTGCATTTGGGAAATGGTAGACCACGCTGTACAAGGTTGGTCTCCTAAGTATAAGTATACTTATGGCGGGGACCATGGGGAGCAAATCCACGACTCCAACTTTTGCGTAGACGGGCTATTTTTCCCTGACAGAGTGCCGCATACCGGAGCTTTAGCGGTAAAAGAGGCATATTGTCCTATTAAAGCGCAACTGCTGGCGCCTGATGTTTTTGTTTTTAAGAATGTCAGAAGTTTTTTGAGCACATTAGATATAAGGATAAGCTGGCAACTGCTTAAAGAAGGCAGGCAAGTTGATGACGGTACTTTTATTATAGATATTGCGCCCGGCTCCAGCATAGCTAAGAATATTACTTATAAAGATATGGACAAAGGTGCAGAATATGTGCTTCGCTTTACTTATTCGTCACTTGACAGCAGTGCTGTTATGGGGCATGACGAGTTTTTAGTCAACTCAAGACCTTTGCAGTATACTGTAAAGGAAGGTACATATAAAAGAAGTATAGAAGGCAGCAATTGCACAATAGAGTTTGAAGGCGGCAGCTTAGTTTTTGATAAAGCAAAGGGCAGCCTTGCCGGCTATAAAATAGGCGATACCCAACTGCTGAATACTAAGGAGCCTCTTATGCCGATTTTGGTGCGCGCCAATATTGACAATGATAGGAACTTAAAAAAGATTTGGCAGTATTTAGGGCTTTACAGCGCAAAATATAAGGTTAAAAAAGTAACAGAACAGCTTGCTCCCGAAAAAGCAGTATATAAAGTTACAGGCACGCTAAAAGGCAAAGGGCTTGCTAGGTTTAAGGTATGCTATATTTATGAGTTTAATGCAGACGGCAGTATTAAGCTCACATGTTCACTTTCCAGCCCAATTGTAAAGGGGATAGGACTGCCCAGGTTTGGCTCTTGCCTAAAATTAGCCCGAGAGTTTGAAGAGGTGGAGTACTATGGGGCAGGCGAAGCGGAAAACTTGCCCGATTTCAAATCACATGCGCATTTGGGTATTTATTCAGCCAAAATAAGCGAGCTTGCTCAACCTTATATAAAACCTCAAGAAAGCGGCACCCATACCGATATGCGCTGGGTAAATATAACCAACGATAAGGGCATAGGTATCACTATTCATGCCGACGAAAATCCATTTATCTTTAATGCAAGCCACTATACCATAGATAATATTATAAGTGCGGCTCATCCAGAAGATTTGGAAGAGGCCAATGCCTCTCATATCTATATTGACGGCTTCCTTTCCGGTGCCGGTAGCAACTCTTGCGGCCCTCAACCAATGAAACAATACAAAGTCAAGCTAGGCAAGCAACCGCTAAAATACTCTTTCTATATTGTCCCAAAGGTAAAGTAGTATCACGCATCAAATCTTGGCAAAGCACTTTTCTTTCAAAAATTGTTTGATTGACTCCATATCCGTTGCTTCATAATAATTAAGCAGTAAGGTGCGATATTCTGGAATTATATCAGTTGGGATTGTTATTAACCCTTTACCGTTTGCAATTAACAAATGATTCGCAAAAATTACTGCTGTGCGCTTATTTCCATCAATAAATACTTGCTTTTTCATTACATAAAGCAGTAACTCTATTGATTTATCTATACTCTCTAAATCTGAGCGTAAAATATCTTGCAACTCTTCTTTTACAACACTTTCAATTGGAATCTCCGGTTTCCAAGAAGTTCCTCCAATACTCACAGGCACGCTTCTAATTTTACCGGCATTAAAGTAAAATCCTTTAGCAACTTGATTGTTAACTTCGCAAAGCAGGGCGTAATTGGTAGGACTTGAGACTACATTAGAATTTAATATAAATTCCCAAGCATGTTTAAGATTTATAATCTTCATAACGTCGTCAGGCGTCATATTGTTTACTTTTCCGCCTTGCAGTATGGTTTCCGTATCCATATAAGTGGTGGCTATGCCTTCCAAAAGTGCTTGCTTATAAATTGTTTCGGCTAAATGTCTGCGTGCAAAATCAATGTTAAGTTGGACTTGCTTACTTAACACGCTTTCTGTATAATCTAAAACCTTTAACTTTTTATTAAGTTTTCTAATTTCTTTTTTTATCTGCTTTGCTTCAATATTATTTTTTACAATCACATTATAAAGGTCATCAGAATACCTATCCACATACTTTGTATATCTTAGGCCATCTTCTCTGTAATGCACATAGATATACTTATTACCTTGTGACTCTCTAACTTCTATTGAACCATAAACTAACTCGTCAAGTTTTTTCTCCAACCTCGTTTTGTCTTTTAATAATGAAATTAGTTTTATTTGATTGTTTTCCATACCCTTTCTCCTTATTTCAAAATTATTTTATCATAAAAATATAAAAATGTGAAACATTTTTTAGCAAATCTTATGTTTTTGTTTCACATTTTGTTGATTAAAAGGACTGTTTAGAAGAGCACAGCTTAAATAGCAAAAAAGGAATTACTTTATCCTTTGTTCTACCTTAAAGAAATCTGCCCAAGGGTTGGGTAGGGTAAGGTGAGAGGTGATATTTGCAAGTGTGATGCTATCGGGGGCTATGGAGTCTAGCTGTTGCCAGGAGATTGGGGCGGAGATGGTGGGGGATTGCTTTGCTCTTAGGGAGTAGGGGGCTACGCTGGTTGCGCCTCTGCCATTGCGTACCCAATCTATAAAGATACGCCCTTTGCGTTTTTCTTTGCGCATATTGGAAGTGTAGCGATCGGGATAAAGTTGCTCCATGGCTTCTGCTACCCTGCGCGCAAAACCGGAAAAGGCTTCCCAACCGCCGCTAGGGGCAAAGGGCAGCACTATATGATAGCCTTTGCCGCCGCTGGTTTTTAGAAAAGAGGTAAGGGACAAGCGGTCAAGCACCTCTTTTAAATCATGTACACCTTGCCGAACTTGCGCTATCTCCATACCCTCATCAGGGTCAAGGTCAAACACCATTAAATCAGGTTGTTCCAGCGTAACTGCCTTGCTTGCCCACAAATGAAACTCAATTGTCCCCATTTGCGCCTCTGAAATAATGCCTTTGCCGCTATTGATATAAAAATACTCCTCATTTTCGCCTGAAGAAGATGTAACTGTAAAAGGCATAATATCTTTACTGCTTGGCAAGGGATGCTTTTTATAAAAACAAGGCTCGGAAGTGCCTTTAGGGCATCTGACAATGCTAAGCAGCCGCCCTTCTAAATAGGGCAGCATTGCGCTTGCCACGCTTTGGTAATAGTTGACTATATCTATCTTTTTAATGCCCGATTGCTCAAAAATCAGCTTATCAGGATTGCTCACTTTCACTCCCTGCACAATATTGGCATTGCCTTTCTGTTTGCTTTCCGCGCCCTTTTGCCCTTGCTCCTGCTCAACCTCTAAAAGCTCTTTTTCCATTGTTACTGCTGTTGCCTCCTTATCCTCTCTTAGCCCCTTATAACTTGCCTGTCTTAGAAAGTTATCCTCAGTCAGCCCATTATACTTTATTTCTGCCACCAATTCCGGTTTTAGCCAAGTGATACGCTCACCGCTTCTTGCCTTTGGCATAACAGCAAAAGGGTTGTGCTCCGCCTGCAATCCTTCAAACTTTTTTTGCAAATCTGCCGCAATGCGCTCTGCTATTCCGCTCCCCGCTCTGCCTATATAGTGTAGCTTACCCTCTTGAAAGTATCCCAAAAGCAAAGAGCTGACACCCTCCTTTTTTTTATCCGAAAGGGTATATCCGCCAATAACAAACTCTTGCCTATTGTCGCACTTTATTTTAAGCCAGTCGCTATTGCGCTGTCCGCAATATATCGAATCCGCTCTTTTTGCTACAATCCCCTCTAGCCCCAGCTTGCAAGCTGCTGCAAAGATTTCGCCACCTTGCCCTTGCAAAGACGGGCTAAAGTAAAGCTCGCTTGGCGCACCTTGCAATAAGCTTTTAAGTATTTCTTTTCTGTAACTTAGCGGCTTTTCTCTTAAATCCTTACCGTCCAATGCCAAAATATCAAAAATTATATATACCAAATTGGCTTGTTGCGGGCGGCGCATATAGTTTTGCAATGCTTGAAAGTCTGTCTTGCCTTGCTTATCAATTATAGCCAACTCTCCGTCCAGCACAGCCGCTTTGCCAAAAAAAAACTTGAAAGAACGGCAACAATATTGCCAAATCGATGGGATAAATCATTGTTATTTCTGGATAGCAACCTTACTTTGCCTTGCTCCAAATAAGCCAAAATCCTATACCCGTCATATTTGATTTCATATATCCAACCATTTTCTTTAGGTGGCGCAGCCGCTAACTGCGCAAGCTGTACGCTAGCGCTGTCAAAAGGATTGCTTATAGCTTTAGTAGCAGAGCCCTGCTCTATTTCCTCTTTAGTTCTGCCCGTTCTAATACTATCGGCAAAATGTTCTATCCCTGCTGTGTCCTTAGCATAATCATCCTTTTCTTTAAGCAGTAGCCAATTGTTTTTACCGTCTTTGCTAGCAGCAAGTCTTACCAGCGCCCATTTGCCCTTTAGCCTTGCGCCTTTCAGCAAAAACTTTAGCGAGCCTTTAGCCCGCCCTTGTTCCACATCCCCCAAAGGCTGCCACCAACCCTCATCCCAAAGCATAACAGTCCCCCCGCCATATTCGCCTTGCGGAATAGTGCCCTCAAAATTGCGGTACTCCAGCGGGTGATCCTCCACCATAACGGCAAGCCTTTTTTCGGCGGGATTGTATGAAGGACCTTTTGGCACAGCCCAGCTAAGCAATACCCCATTCCATTCTAACCTAAAGTCGTAATGCTCTCTGCGCGCCCAATGGCGTTGAATTACATATCGCAATGCAGATTGCGTAGTAATATTAGGCTCACTTTGCCCCTTAGGCTCTAAGGTTGCGCCAAAATCTCTTTTTTGATTGTACTCTTTTAATTCTGTCATAATATATTACCCTTATTATTAGTATTTAGCGGCTATTTATCCTTTCTTTTCATAGCGCGGATAGCGTTGAGCACAGCTATAATGCTTACTCCCACATCGCCAAACACCGCACCCCACATGCTGACCAATCCCAATGCCCCCAAAACCAGTATAACCCCTTTTACCAATAAAGAAAAGGCTATATTTTGAATAACTATAAAGCGAGTTTTTTTGGCTATTTTAAGCGAAACACCAATTTTGCTAAGGTCATCTGTCATAAGCACCATATCCGCCGCTTCTAAAGCGGCATCCGAACCCACGCCCCCCATAGCTATCCCAATATCCGCTCTTGCAAGCACAGGCGCATCGTTTATGCCATCGCCTACAAATACCGTTTTGCTTTTTGCGCTCTTTGCAATGCTCTCTAATTGCTCTACTTTTTGGGCGGGTAGCAACTGCGCATAATATTCCTGTATCCCTAACTGCTCCGCTACACTGCTGGCGGCAAGTTCATTATCCCCTGTAAGCATGGCAACCCTTATCCCTTGTGCCTGCAATTCAGTTATTGCCTTATACGAGGTTGCCTTTATCTTATCTCCTATTGAAAAATAACCTGCATACCTGCCACCTATCCCAATATGCGCTATTGTATCTGCGCTTGCAATTTCATTTATAGGGATATTGTAAGAGCGCATAAGTTTTCCATTGCCTACAAGGACAACTTTATTATCTATAACAGCCTTAATTCCTTGCCCTGCAATTTCTTTATATTCTGTTACTGCCCTGCCGTTAAGCTCTCCGCTATAGGCCTCGCTAATACACCTTGCAATAGGGTGAGAAGAATTGCGCTCCGCCATAGCGGCATAATATAACAGTTGCTCTTTGCTAAAGTCTTGCTCAGGCTGTATTTCTTTAAGCGTAAAAACCCCTTTGGTAAGCGTGCCGGTCTTGTCCAAAACTACGGTATCTACCTTATTTAATGCTTCCAGATAGTTGCTTCCCTTTATCAAAATGCCTGCTTTAGCCGCACCGCCAATGCCCCCAAAATAGCTTAAAGGGATAGAAAGCACCAATGCGCAAGGGCAGGAAACGACCAGAAATACTAAAGCCCGCCTTAGCCATAAGGCATAGCCGCCGCCGGCAAGCAGCGGAGGAAGTATAGCTAGTAGCAATGCAGAAAATACTACAAAAGGGGTATAATATTTGGCAAACTTAGTAATAAAGTTCTCGCTAGATGCCTTTCTTGTGACGGAGTTTTGCACAAGTTCTAAGATTTGAGTGGCGGTAGATTGCGCAAAAGGCTTGCTTACTTTTATTTGCAGCAAGCCATTGATGTTGACAGAGCCTGACAGCGCCTCGCTGCCTACTCCCACATCTTGAGGCAAGCTCTCTCCGGTAAGCGCAGCAGTATCCAAAGAAGATATGCCTTGCGTCACTATACCGTCTAAAGGCACTCTTTCGCCGGGCTTTACTATAATAATATCCCCTACGCTAACTTGTTCGGGCGCAACTCTTTGTTCCATTCCTTGCGCATACAAGGTAGCATAGTCAGGGCGCAGGCCCATTAAGTCGGCAATAGAGCGTTTAGAACGGGTTACAGCAAGTTCCTGAAACCCTTCGCCTACTTGATAAAACAGCATTACCGCAACCCCTTCGGGGTATTGACCTATAGCAAATGCCCCAATTGTGGCTATGCTCATTAAAAAGTTTTCATCAAAAACTTGCCCTTTGGCAATATTCTTTACCGCTTGCACAATTACTTGCCAACCTATTAGCAAATAAGCCGCCAAAAATACAACTTGCTGAAACAAGGGCGGAAGCGGCACTGCCAACCCCAGCACAAACAGGCCCGCTCCAATATATTGTAAAATACGGGCAATTTGCTCCCTTTTATCTTTTTTAGGCTTGGAATCTTGCCGCTTCTGTACCTTTGCGTTAGGTTCAGCAGTATAGACAACCTTTTCCGCTTGTTTTAATAAATTCGGCAATGCTTCGCTATTATGCGCTTCTATTGCCAGCTTACCTGATATAAAGTCCAAACTTGCGCTTTTTACACCATTTAATTTTTGCACACGCTGTTCAATTAAATTAGCGCATTGTGCGCAGTCTAAACCTGTAAGCTGCAAACTGCCTTTACCGCTTATATTAGTGCCTTGTCCGTTTTTATCTTTAACTGCAGTATCTTTCATGCTTCTCTTACCTTTATTTTGTTTGCTTTATATTATTTTATTATCTAATATGAATAGTTGCTAAACTATTCAACTGTTGATGGAAAAATTAAGGCTAGCCCGCCCGTAATTTTTTCTTATTCTCCTATACTATTCCGCAATATGCTCTAGCCCTTGAGTGATAATGCCGCTTACATGCTCATCATCCAGCGAATAAAAGACATGCTTGCCTTCCTTGCGGCTTTTTACCAGCTTGGTTTGGCGCAAAGTGCGCAATTGGTGCGAAATAGCGGATTTGGTCATATTAAGCAGTACCGCAATATCGCATACACACATTTCCGCCGCCAGCAATGCATTGATTATCTTAATCCTGGTACCATCGCCTAACACCTTAAAAAGGCTTGCAAGCTCCCTAAGCTCATTGTCTTTAGGCAGTTTTGCCGATACCATATCCACCACCTCGGTATGAATAGCTGTGCAATCGCACCTGTCTATCTCTTTATTATTACACTTCATTATATGCTCCCTTAGTTGAATAGTTGCTCAACTATTTGTAAGATTATTATATAGGCTTTACCTTTTTTTGTCAATTACTTTAATAAGGTATTTTACAAAACTTTCTGATTTTTATAGAATTAATCTTAAATTAATCGATTATTTAAGAATAAAAGTATATAATTAAGAATAAAAAGCGAAAGGAGTTTTTTTACTATGAAAAAGACTTTTAATATAAAAGGAATGAGCTGCGCCGCTTGTGCAGCAAGAATAGAAAAAGCGGTAGCCAAGCTAAACGGTGTGCAAAGTGCCGCTGTTAACTTTGCGACAGAAAAGCTGGTAGTAGAGTTTGACCAAAATTATTTAACTAGTAGCGAAATACAAAAAGCGGTAAAAGATGCGGGTTATGAGCTGATAGATAAGGACAGCCAAAAGGCAACATACGATATAGCGGGGCTAAGCTGTGCCGCTTGTGCGGTAAGAGTGGAAAAAGCGGTAGCCAAGCTCCCCGGGGTACAAAGCGCAAGCGTAAACTTTGCCACTAATAAGCTAAGCATTATTATGGACAATCCCGAGCTAGCTCAAGAGGTTAAGCAAGCGGTAAAAGATGCGGGTTATTCTGTGGTGGAAAAGAGCAAAGATACTGTTTTTGGGATAGGCGGTATGCATTGCGCCGCTTGTTCTTCAAGGGTGGAAAAGGCACTGAATAAATTGGACGGTGTAATAAGCGCAAGCGTAAATCTTGCCAGCGAAAAGGCAAGGGTGGAGTTTGACCCTAAGAAAACCAGATTATCCTTAATAAAACAAGCGGTGGAGCAAGAGGGCTACTCTGTTGCAGAAGAGCAGCAAAGCGCTGACCAAGACCAAGAGCGCAGGCACAAAGAAATTAGCGCAATGTGGAAAAGGTTCTTTTTTTCTGCGGCTTTTAGTTTGCCCTT
>Ga0265293_10005267_pt1 | contig 21804 bp, 27 predicted proteins | sample Munlanlewell138R_FD_192505 | JGI IMG/M metagenome (GOLD analysis project Ga0265293, IMG submission 192505) | Leachate microbial communities from a municipal landfill in Southern Ontario, Canada - Leachate well 138R | ecosystem: Engineered > Solid waste > Landfill > Unclassified | place: Canada... | reverse complement strand
GGAGTATTCACATACTCCCCCCCGGTATTTCCTAAGCCTGTAATTAAGAACATATCTTTTTAAATTTTAAAAGTAATTCCTCTTGAATCTTAAACATCTCTTCATTAGGAGAATCATTCATACTCTCAGTATGATCATATCCTAATATGTGTAGTGTACCATGAATTAAAAGTCTTATGATTTCCTCTTCAAATGCATCACCTTGGAATGATTCATATACATACTGTGGACTGATATATATCTCTCCTGCATTACTGTTATGTTCGATATTAAAAGAGAGTACATCTGTAGGAGCATCTATATCCCTATACTCCCTATTAAGCTCCTGTATGTGCTCAGAGTTAACAAAGATTACATTTATACTCTCTATGCTAGATTCAGCGAATACCTCTTCATATGCCCTCTGTATCTCTTCTAAAGAGATATTAAAGGTAGGCTCTATGTCTGTGAGAGTATCGAAGTTGAAAATATTAACAGAAATCTTTCCCATTAGGACAGTAATTCTCTAACTATATCCTTAACTGTATTACCATCTGCTTGACCATCTAGCTCTTTCATAGAGAGACCCATTACCTTACCCATATCTTTCATACCTTGAGCATCTGTATCTACAATTATCTTCTTAATGATATCTTTTACCTGTTCAATATCCATTAATGCGGGTAAATATCTCTCTAATACCCCTAGTTGAGCTTTCTCTTTCTCAACTAAGTCATCCCTATTCATTTTACTAAACTCATTTATAGAGTCTTCTATCTTTTTACTTTCTTTACGGATAACTTTGATGACAGATTCATCGGAGAGTGATTCTCCTTTAGAGATTTCTTCATTCTTAACTGTAGCTAAAACCATTTTGAGGATGTCTGATTCTAAAGCATTACCAGACTTACTAGCATTAAACATATCCTTACGAATATCATCAGTCAAAGACATATTGAAAAAGTAAAAATTTACCTAGCTCTTCTTGCAGCAGATCTTCTTCTTCTCTTCATCTTTGCATATACTCTTCTCTTTTGAATATCAAGATCAGATTGCTTAACTCTGTACACTTTCTCTCTGTATGTTTCAAGAATCTTCTCTCTCATTACCTCTCTGTGAAGTCTTTTAAGAGCACTATCTATGTTTTCATTGGCATGAACTATTACAGCCATGAGACTTATCTCCTTTAAATTAAAGCGATTGGATTATATCACACAATTTTACCTATTTGCTACTCTCTTTTCAAATCTATCTCTATATTTATAGCTCTTACCCTTCTTATATACTGTAAATGTACTGTTAGGAAGATTATATATGACTGCACCAAAGGTTAGTAATACAAACCCAGCCACTATTCTAGATGCTGTACTATCAAATATACCTGTTTGAGGTACTGTACCCTCTGTTGGCGTAACAGGTGTTTCCGGAGTTTCTGTAATTACACAGTCAGCTACGATTTCTGCAGAAGCATAAATCAATGGAGGCATAACTTGGGCACAAATCTGACCTACTGGACAGAAAAATGCTTCCTGTAAAGAAACAGTATTTGAATAGGTACCAAAATTTTCTTTATCGATTAATAATTTGTATGTATATATAGCACTACCATTCGCAGGAATGTTCTTCTTTCCACTCCAAGTAATCTTCCCATCTGAGTACACTCCTGGCTTTGTTATTGTCTCTTTCTGTATAAAGCTTTCTAGTACCTTACTATCCAGGATATCCTCTATCTCATCAATATCTCCTGCACTACCTCCTGTATTTTTTACCGTTATTGTATATGTTAATTCTGCTTTTGGATTTGCAGTATTTTCATCTATACATTGCTCTACTACTGCCTTAGAAATAGAAATATTTGGAGTTGGAGTAGGAGCATCAGTAACGTATGAGACCATTAAGAAGTAGTCATTGAAATCATAGTCACCAACCCACTCTCTCCAGTCTGCCCAACACTGTTCTCCCTTTGGTAACTGTTTATACCCTTGAGTTAGTGCATTACTTCTAAAAGATGAAATACTTACCTTCTCATATGCCGTCCTTGTTCCATTTGTTGGAGGTCCCTGTAATCCTGATCCACAAGATCCACCACTTGGTGCTATCCATCCAAATGATTTGTATTTAGGATTATTAGTAGTTGGAGCACACTCTGGACTTCCCTGATCATAATCATCATTTGAATCGGTAAGAAGCAGATACTCTCCCTTCTTTACAGCAAATGTAGTCTCTTTTCTCTCTTCTCCTGCTGTTGGCTTATATACATATGTTTGATTGTTTCTACTACTATCAGTACTTACAACCTTAAAGGTAATTTTAGGTCTATATGCAGCATTATTATCAAGCAAGTTCTTAAAGAAAAATACTAATTTACCATCTTCTGTAAATGGCCCTATCTTACTACCATCTGTATTAGCCTTATTAAATGGATATGACGTTGGTTCTAAAGTAAGACCACAATCTACGGCAGGTTTAGGAGCTGGTGTTTCTGAACATTGATAAATCCATCCACTATATTTCCCTGTTTTAGAAAAATCACAATTACCACTAGCACAATATCCATGTTTACCAGTCTCATTACACTTAGCTATTTGTACTTTAAAGGCTTCCTTACATTCGGCCTCAGTCGTATAGCATGCTACAACACTCTTAGGAGCCTTTGATATCCAACCTATTCCCCCTTGACATGACCCTTTGACATAACAACCAGCAGGGAAGGTCTTTTCCCATTTGTCATCTATACAGTAATTATTCACAGTAGAATCTGCAGGGTACCAAGTAGCCCCCTCTTCACACTCTCCACCTGCTGCATCACTATCTCCAGGATCTAATTGTTCAGGTTGATTAACTCTCCATATTAAAAATCCTAATGCAACAGAAAGAACAACTATACCTATTGCAAATAGTATCTTACTCGTCTTTGTTAATCTAATAGCCATTTAGAGCAGTAAATAAATTTTCTTACTTAAAGATATACTATCTAAACCAACTCTGCAACTGGTCTATATTAATAATATCCTTAAACATTATCCCTATTATTAAAATAATAAGAAAGATAAAGCTAATATTAATAATAGCTGCCTCTACTTTCTCATTTAAATCCTTTCTTAAAATACCCTCTATAAGAAGAATCATAACCCTACCACCATCAAGTGCTGGAATAGGAAGAATATTTATAATAGCAAGAGATATGGAAAGATCTGCAACAATACCTAAGAATAGATATATACCTAATGTTCTAAAATAATCTATTACAAAATATATACCAACTGGACCACTAACTGTGTTTGAGAGTGTAGAGTAATCTCCACTCTCTTTAGCCTGTGAGAAAAGATTACCTAATACCTCACCTGTTAGTTTTACAACATTAATACTGTGTGCAAACCCTGCAAATATTTTATTATTAGAATAGTCGATATATATTGAGTAGTTATCACCAATATACATACCTATCTTACCCTCACTATCTACTGGAACTGTAAACACATTACAGATGTCAGATTTAAGCTCACATGAGTTAATCTCTACAGTACTATCCTTTATACCTGCGAGTACATCTTTAAACTCATCATAGTTATCTACCTCTACCCCATTTATACTCTTTATATATCCTTCCTTAAATAATCCAGAATCTATAGCTGGACTATCTTCTGTTAATTGATATGGTAAATCAGAAACTCTCTCTCTTGAGATTTGTGCCCCTACAGGTTTAAAGTTTTGATAATCACCACTAATATTTAATCTCCAACCAGTACCTGCAAGAAAGATAGTGTAAAGAGTTATGGCAAGTAGTACATTCATTGTTACACCGGCAAGCATAACAAAGATTTGTGCTAACTTACTCTTGTTCTTAAGATTACCCTCATCTTTAATCTCCTCTTTCTTTGAGGTAGGATCTCCATCTCCTAATATTTTTACAAATCCACCAAATGGTAAAGCTCTAAGGTTATAGGTGGTTTCTCCTACTTTCTTAGATATTAGCTTTGGACCAAACCCTATGGAGAAATCAAAGACTTTTGCTTTAACAAGCTTAGCTGCTAAGAAATGTCCTAACTCATGTACAAATGTAAGTACACTTATAACAAGGAGAAGGAGAAGTATATTTATTACTACTGACATAGATGGTGGGGTATAAGTTTAAAAGGTCATCAATTCTGTTTCTTTTGTTTCTTTAAGCTCTTCTATTTTACTATTACTCTCTTTAACAATCTTCTCTCCCTCTTCTCTTAATCTATCTGCATCATCTTCTGAGAATCCAGAACCTAAGGATTCATCAATATCTTTCATAAATTTCTGTCTTACCTGTCTTACTGCAACTCTAGCATCCTCTATTCTCTCTTTCATAACCTTTACATAATCTTTTCTTCTTTCTTCTGTTAACTCTGGAATAGTTACTCTTATATGATCTCCTTCTGATACTGCACTGAAACCTAAATTAGCATTTGAGATTGAACTAGAGATACTGTCCATAATGGACTTATCCCAAGGTATTACTAAAAGGGACCTTGTATCTGAAGCATTAATAGTTGCATAGTTTTTAAGAGGTGCTTCTGTAGAGTATGCTTTTACAGGTATATCTTGTATTAACTCAGGAGTAGCTCTACCCGTTCTAATTTGAGATAGATCTTCTACAAGATTATCTATACATTTTTGAATATCATTTTTAAATGAATTAATATCCATTTATCAAAATCTAATAACTTATACTTAATATGATATTGCAAATCTGTAAGAATCTCAACCTCTAGTTATTGACTTAAAACTAGAGAGGAAGAATAATAGGGTATATAACTTAAGAGTAAATATAAATGCAAGAGTTTGATAAACAGGAGAATACAGAACCAGTAGAGATACAAGAATTAAAGGGAATACTTCAAGCAGAGTATCCTAATATAAAGATTAGCTATACAGATTTTAGAAATGTTTATGAAACTATTAAAGAGAGTAATCCAAATATATTGATAAGTGAGGATAAGGATGAAACAGAGTCATTTATAGATCCAATAGGGCGTGTGGGAGGTCATTTCAGAACAGAGCTATTTATGCACTCAGTTAGAAACCCTCTTCCAGATCCAGTAGATCCAAATAGTAAGATATTAATGTATCCATCTTTTGATAAAGATAAGAAACTCTCTAAATTAAGACTACTTAAATATCCTACTAAGCTACTAGATGATATAACTAAGGAGTTTGAGAAAAAGAAGGACAATTTAAAGCTACCATCCGATGTTTCTAGAGTGAATGTCTTACCGAAAATTAGAGTAGGATTTAAAAACCCAGAAAGTACAGATATAATGGCTTCTGAACCAATACTAAACTCTACTAGTGGGCATATAAGTAGATATCCTGCAGAAAGAATCAGTAGCTTAAAAAATAGTGTAAGAAATGTAAAGTGGGGTTCTCGCACAGTGCTACCTTACAAGAATAAGAAGGGTGAAAATATCCTTCTTGTACTCTAAAGAGTCCTTAATTACTTACCAAATTCCCAAACAAGGATTCTCCTTATCTCTATTGGTTCTCCTAATTTAGAGATAGCTTCATCAAGAAGATTTTGAATAGTTTTACTCTCATCTTTAAACCATTTCTGTTCTAGTAAACATTTCTCTTGGTAATATTTAGTTAATTTACCCTCTACTATCTTCTCTGTAATATTGGAAGGCTTACCCTCTGCTTCTGCTTCTTTTGCGAATAAGGTTTTTAATTCTTCTAACTTCTCTGGTGTAATATCTTCTTTAGATACATATGTTGGTTTTAAAGCTGCTACTTGTAGTGCTATCTCATGTACAAAACTTCTAAAGTCTTCGTTACGAGCAACAAAATCTGTCTTACATGATGCTTCTACTAAAGCAACAAGCTTCTGTTCTTTACCGTGTACATATGACTCTATTATTCCCTCACCTACTTCACTTGCACATTCAGACTCTATTGGCTCATCCCAACCTCTCTCTTTTATTAAAGCCACTGCCTTTTCAAAATCTTTCTCTGATTCTTCAAATGCCATCTTACAAAGCCCAATCTTAGCACCAGTTAGGTTATGTAATCTATTAATTACATCACTTCTACTGTTAATATACTCAACAGCTTTATCCATATCACCCTTACTTTTAGCCAAAGCCTCTTTACAAAGAGCCATACCTGCTGAAGTTTTTGCCCTAAGTAATTTAATATCTTCTATTGATATTGCCATGATATTTAATAGTACAACTTATTTAATAGCTTTTAAGATTTCCTCTACTGCCTTCTCACCAATACCTTTAATTGACTGTAACTCTTCTTTATTTTTACCTGGGAGATCCTCTACTGTATGTAGTCCTGCAGCGTGTAAAGCTTTCTCTATTCTAGTAGAAAGACCTAAATCTTCTATCTTTCTAGAATTAGATACTGCCTTTACTGCCTCTGCAGCTGCATACTCTTCATCTAGATTCTTCTCTCTTTTAACAACTCTTACTACACCTGTTGTTTGTACATCTACTTTACCCTCTCTCATTGCCTTCATTCTTAATCTATCTTCCTCTGCCATCTTCTCTTCTCTCTCTTTCTCTTCTATATATTTTGTCTCAAGATTCTTTAATGTTGCATTATGATTTGTTCTTAATGCTCTTAATGCTTCTGACTTCTTTCCTGACTTTATTACCTCTGCAAAGAGATCTACAAAAAGATTAATACTTTTGATTGAGTCATCATTTGCGGGTATTGGATAATCTACTAAATCAGGATCACAATTAGTATCAATTAAGGCTAATACTGGTACACCACTGATAATGGCTTCTTTAATAGTATTCTTTTCTACCTTACTATCAATTACAATTAACATCTTTGGTAGTTCATCCATGAATTTTATACCTTCATATATCTTGTTCATTCTTTGAACCTGTCTTTTAAGTACTAATTTCTCTTTCTTAACAAGACCTACTCCACCTGCAGCAAGTTGCTCTTCCATTTTTACTAATGTTTGGATACTTTTCTTAATATAGTCGAAGTTAGTAAAAAGTCCTCCTGGCCATCTCTTTGTAATATAGAAGGCTCCTGATTCTAGAGCACTCTTCTCTATCAATCCTGCAGCCTGACCCTTTGTACCCACTATTAATACATTCCCCTTATCTACAACCTCATTAAGGCTTCTAAGAGCCTCTTTAAGAAGTTTTCTTGATTTGATTAAATCGATAATATGAATACCATTTCTAGTTTCATATATATATTTCTTCATCTTTGGGTTCCATGCACTACTCTTATGACCAAAGTGAGACCCTGCTTTGAGGAATGTAATTAATTCTGGAATTTCTACTTTAAAGCTCTTTTTTACTGTCTCTGCTTTAGGTGTTGCAACCTTCTTTGAGACCTCTTCTGTTTTTTTCATAATGTTTCCTTTTATCACCTATCTCTGTGGAGAGATTGCTCTCGATCCAGGAAATATTCAGAGATATGCGAGATATATTAAATACGGCTTTGATTATATATATTCTTTAATTAATTTGCAAATGGATATATTGCAAGTATATCTTTAAATGGTTGAGTATGTGCAAGATATATTTCTACCTTATCTCCACTATATATTGCCCCAGTACAAACGTCAGGAATATTCTCCCAAGACCTTAAAACTGCATCTCTTGTACTTTCTAGCAAATTATCTCTTAGAAATTCCAACGCAGTTATTTTCTTTTCATTTTCTGCTACTTTATATACAACAGAGAAAGGAAAATGCAAAATATCTCCCGTAAGACTATATTCTGACATCTCAGATAATACTCTTTTTTCTTTTTCCATACTACTTACTTATTAAATTATTCCCTATTATACTACTAAAATGCATTTCCTGAAACCTATAGCGGTACAGAGGTATAGCTTTGGTTACTTACTACAATATGATCTAAGAGCTGTATTCCTACTAACTCTAACGCTTGATTAAGATTCTTTGTTAAAGAAATATCTTCTTGGCTAGGAGTACTATCTCCAGATGGATGGTTGTGTGCCATTAGAACAAATGCACAGTTATTAACAATTGCAGGATACAGAATATCTCTTGGCAATATATTTGCACAATTTAAGCCACCAATGGCCACTGTCTCTCTTACTACATACTCGAATCTTGAATTAAGACAAACGATATCAACCCTCTCTCTCTTTAAATCTTTCATATCCTTAAATATCTCATATGCATCATTACTGTTAGTTATCCTAACTACCTCTCTATCAAAAAGACCGTACACTCTTCTACCTAGCTCAATACCACACACTATCTTCATAGCGAGTACTTGCCCTACTCCATGTATATGTTGTAAATCTTTTACAGAGATATGCTCATCTTTACTTACTCTTTCTTTTACTACCTTAAGTACAGATTTAGATATCTTTTTAAAATCACTCCCTTTAATACCGCTACCAACTAATATCTCTATTAGCTCTACATCAGAGATAGAGTTAATACCTCTTAAAAGAAATTTCTCTCTTGGTAACATATGTATATTGTAGAAGAAAGGTATTAAAAAGGTTTGAACTTACTCTGACTTTTTCTTCTTAGGAAACTTTTTAATATATTTACAATCTGGATATCCACTACAACCTATAAAGGCTCTACCCCATTTACTTCTACGCTCTACTAATGGCTTTGAACACTCTGGACACTTCTCATTTAAAAGTAAAGGCACTATGCCTTTACACTCTGGATATTTCTCACAAGCCCAAAATTTACCATACTTACCATTTTTTAAGATTAGTTTAGATCCACATAGAGGGCATTTTTCAGGTTTAAGATATTTCTTAAAATCTAAAGTTTCTTCTCCCCCATTTAGATCTTTCATACCTTTACACTCTGGGAAGTTTGCACAGCTTAGGAATTTACCATATCTTCCTAATCTAACAATCATCTTACCACCACATTCTGGACACTTCTCTTTTGAATCTGAAAGTATTACCACATCATCTTTCTTTACATCTGCATCTGCTTTAGCTATATCACTGATTAATGGCTCATACTCCTTCTTTATGAAAGGGACATACTTGATAGTACCATGAGCAATCTTATCCAACCTTTCTTCTACATCTGCTGTATATTTGTAATCTATTAAATCCTTAAAGTTATCTTTTAGGAAATGAGTTACTACTCTACCAATATCTCTAGGTAAGATATATTTACCCTCTTTCTCTACATACTCTCTTGCCTGAATTGTACTTATAATTGTTGCGTATGTAGAAGGCCTACCAATACCTAACGATTCTAGTTTCTTAACAAGGGATGCCTCTGTATATCTTGCTTTAGGTTGTGTATATTTCTGTTCTGTAAAGAATCCTTTCTTTTCAAATATATCATCCTTTTTTACATTACTAATCTCTTGCAAAAGCTCTTCACTATCTCCACCATTACCGTACAGTATCCTATATCCATCAAAAAGTACTTTCTGAGCACCAACAGAGAATGTATATATGTTAGGTAGTTTCTTAACAGGTTCAAAGTAGAGAGTTAAATTCTCAACTCTTTTCTCTTTCATTTGAGAAGATACAGCCCTTCTCCATATTAAATCGTAAAGTTTAGCCTCTGCCTCTCCCATCTTAGTTTTAATACTCTCCTTTGTAAGAGAGAAATCTGTAGGTCTAATTGCCTCGTGTGCTTCCTGAGCATTCTTACTTCTGTTTTTATAGTATTTAGGTTTACTTGGTAAGTAATCATTACCATACTTATGAGATATTACAGATCTAATTTCATCTATAGCCTTGTTAGAAAGAAAAAATGAGTCTGTTCTCATGTATGTTATGTATCCTGATTGATAAAGAGCTTGTGCTAATGCCATTGTTCTTTTAGCAGAAAACCCTAATACATTGTTTGCAGATTGTTGAAGTGTAGATGTTGTATATGGAGGATATGGATTTTTCTTAAGCTCCTTCTTTACAATGTCTACTACCTTGTATTTACTCTCCCCTAATGTCTTCTTTATATTTTCTACCTCTTTGCCATCTTTAGGGATATATTTCTTAGAATCTTTCCTAAGTAACTTTATCCTTAACTTCTCACTACTATTGAATACATCTACAAAGAATTCCCAAAACTCTTCAGGAATAAATGATTCTCTCTCTTCCTCTCTCTCTACTATTAATCTTAGTGCTACAGATTGTACTCTACCTGCAGAGAGACCGTACCAAATCTTTTTCCAAAGTAACTCTGAAAGTTTGTACCCAAACAACCTATCCAATACCCTTCTAGCTTTCTGTGCTTCAAAGAGATTCTCATTTACTACAGATGGTGATTTAAGAGCTTCAGTAATTGCCTCCTTAGTTATCTCATGGAAGGATACTCTCTTAGCATCTTTAATATTTAAAGATGTTTTAACATGCCAAGCAATGGCTTCTCCCTCTCTATCAGGGTCCATTGCAAGATATACGTTACCACCTTTAGGTATAGCTTTCTTTAAATCTTTTAATATCTTACCCTTACCGTATATTGTTTCAAAAAGAGGTTCAAAATCATTCTCTACATCTACACCTAATTTACTCTTAGGTAAATCTATTACATGACCTACTGTCGCCATGACTTTAAAGTCACTACCAAGATATTTATTAATAGTTTTGGCCTTTGCAGGTGACTCCACTATTAAAAGGTTTTTGTATTTATGCGTTTCTTTTGCCATATTTGAGCTAAAAATACACAATGTTTAAATATATGTCAAACAGTGATATCCATATCTTACAGTAATTAGATGAAAGATTTCTTAATCAAGGAAGCCGTTTTGAACCATCCAAACTATCATCTCTCTGATTGCTGCAGAAGCATTAGAACTCATACCTCCATCTTCAAGAAGAACTGAGAAAGAGTACTTAGGATTCTCATATGGGAAAAAACCTCCTACCCAAGCATGTGTATCTTCATATATACCCTTTTCGTTTACTTTACCGAACTCCGCAGTACCTGTTTTAGCAGCAACAGAGGTACCTGTGTTGGAAAGTGAGCCAACAATACCCCTAGAGCTGTTTACTGTATCCCACATACCTTTCTTTACAAGATCAAGAGACTCTTTAGATACAATATTGCTCTGTAATATCTCAAACTCAACAGGATATTCAAAACCTTTCTCATCAACAAATTTCTTTGCAACATGTGGTGTATACAAAGTACCACCATTAGCGATAGCTGCCATCCAATTAGACATCTGGACAGGGGTTACGAGTGTAATACCTTGGCCTATGACTGAGTTACAGGAATCTCCCTCAGGGTACCAAATTGGCTCTAACCAAGGACTTGTTGTATTTGCAAGCTTTATTTTATTCTCAGGAGATGGTAATCTCCCAGGTGCTTCACCTGGTATATCTATATTTGTATACTCTCCGATACCAAACTTTTTAAGATATGGTACTAACTCATTCATATCCCAATGTCTTATCATTTCACAAAAGAATATATTTGAAGACACGGTTAGTGCACTAACTACATTTAAAGATCCATATACATGTTTTCTATACTCTTGAAATGGAGCACCATTGGAGAAAGAGTAACCTGCTCTACTTACATATACAGTATTCTTAGTTATCGCTTTAGCATCTAAACCTGCTGCAGCAATTACTGTTTTAAATGTAGACCCCGGAGGTATTTGTGCAGCTATCGATCTATTAAGTAATGGGTTCTGAGGATTATTAATAATCTCTGAGTACTGTTGTTGTGATATACCACCTACAAAAAGATTACCGTCATATCCAGGGTAGCTTACTATGGCTAATATCTCTCCTGTATTTACATTCTGTATTACTCCTGCTGCACCTGCTGCGTTATTTTTCTCAACAGCCTCTTTTAAAATCTCATACAGTTTAATCTGAGCATCTTTCTTTATAGTGAGATACATATTTTGACCAGCAATAGGAGCCTTTAAAACATACGGTTGTTCACCCACACTCTTACCTAATGCATCTATTTCCTCTGCTAAACTACCATTTGTACCTTTAAATTCACCGTTGTAATATCTCTCTACCCCTATCTTACCTACAGTATCTCCACTGCTTACATCTTCTAAGAGCTCAATATCTCTTGGAGAAGACTCTCCTGTATATCCAAGTATATGCGTAAAGGCCTCACTGTAAAGATATTTTCTTTTATTTCCATTATCTATTGTAATACCAGGGATATCTTGTGCTCTGGCTTTAATTTTAATAACGGTATCATTATCTAAATCAGTAGCTAAAAGAATTTTACTAAAGTATGGACTCTCCATATATATAGAGGAAACCCTCTCTGAGAGAGAACTATATACTGTCTCAGAGTTAACTCCTACCTGTACCCAACTACCTCCCAATATACCCCCTAGGGTATCCATACTTCTGCCTAATTTCTCATTATCTATACTCCCTTTACTGTCTAGATAGCTTTCTATTGAAAGATATAGGTTCATAGAGGCAACATTCTCTACAAGCTTTACACCATCCACATCAAATATTACACCTCTCTCTGCTACCACCTTAGAGAGCCTTATCTTATTCCTCTCTGATCTGAGAGCCATCTGTGAACCCTCTACTATTTGTAATTTAGCAATACCTACTACAAGTAGACCAAAAAATATGAAGAAGAGGATGAATGCATATATAAAATTCCAAGGAGAAACATCTACACTGTTATTACTACTAAGCAAACCTCTCTTAAGAGCACTCTTAAATCCATTCTTACTACTTATCCCCCACTTATGTGAGGCCTTAGTAAGCTTCTTACTATTTAATTTTTTATCGAATTTTATCTCTGTCATTTATTTCAACCTTATACTTTGATAGCTTTTACTATCCCTAACAGTACTAAACAGCTTTCCAACAAGTATTGAAAGAAGCACAGACAGTAAGCTATTAGCAAATATCTTAATTAATATCTCACTTGTATATATTCGTAAAATACCATCCTGAAGCAAAGAAAGAAGCAAAAGATTTAAGAAGTAGAAAAGTAGAAAGACAAAAAGCATAGATATATATTTTGAGACCTTATTATCATCAGGTAGTAATGTCTCAAAAAGTATATATATTAAAAGAGCTATACCCAATACCAATATATGTAAACCAATGGGTTGGTGCATAGTGACATCTAGAGATATTCCTAAAAGAAGAAAGAATGGAAAGAAGAATCTATTACTTACCCTACCCCACATATTTAAAGAGATTAGTATGAAAAGTGAGAAACCAAAAAGAGAGAAGAGGAAATGCTCTAAGAAAAGAGATACAAATATTCCAATTATTCCTATTAATATTTCTAACATACTATTTAATTTTAACAAATACAGTTAAAAGATTAGAGTAATCAAATATAGGGGATACAAATCCAGATTTAGATGTAGATGCTGGATTATTAGAAAGACCAACTACTCTACCAATGATTAATAGCTGCCCTATTCTCTCATCTCTTAATACTACAGTATCACCATCTAATACCTCAGAATTTATCCCTATATTCTCTATTTTAATGCCCTCAAGTACACCTGTAACAACAGCTGTAGATTTAATATACCCATCTAGTTTAATACTCTCTTGTGCGTTAACAGTAGATGGTAGAATTACTACTTCATAGCTGCTTGATCTGTTAGTAGGTAATCTTACTAGTGCTCCACTACTATCTACAGAGGAGATAATACCTACAAAGACATTCCCTAACAGTACGCTATCTCCTACCTTTACACCCTCTTTAATACCTGTATTGATGTATATATCTCCCTTTTGGGAGAAACTTAATACTTTAGAAAGTACATACTCCCCGCCTGTTACCATTAATGCTTCATTTGCTTTCAATGAGCTATACTCTTCATGATTAATAACAGAGGTTTCTTTAGATTTAATCTCCAAGATCTCTTCCCTAAGCTTTTCATTCTCCTCTATATATGCAGAGGCATCAAAAAGTGCAGTACCCCAATTAGAAAGAGAGTTGCTAAAATTCTGCGCAGTAAAAGATACTGGCTCAAAAAGATATGAAAATGGCACTCTTAGAGCACTACCTATTGCACTCCTTGAGAGAAGTATGAGTAAGATACCAAGTACTATTAGTATTAGAGGTTGAAGTAATTTTATCCTTAAGAAATTCTTAAACATTTAAAAGTTGGTTAAATAAGTTCTTCCCAAGACTTTTGTACCTTATGTAGTAAATCTATATGGTCTAACATAGAGGCAGTACCTCTAGCCACTGCAGAGAGAGGATCATCAACTATTTTAATAGGAATATTAAGCTCTCCTTTCCAGTATGAATCTAATCCCTTAATTAATGCTCCTCCACCAGCTACATACACACCCTCGTTATATATATCTTTAAGTAACTCTGGAGGTGTATCTTCGATAGCATCTTTTACAGCCTCCGTTATCTGACTTAATGATACCATTATTGCCTCTCTTACCTCTGTACTACTAAACTTAATAGATTTAGGTAACCCTGTAAGCAGGTCTCTACCCTGCAGTACTACCTCTTTCTCCTCTTTCATTGGTGAAGCAGATCCTATCTCTATCTTTATATCCTCTGCTGTTCTATCGCCTATTAAGATGTTGTACTTATCTCTTACATAGTTAACAATATCTAGAGTCATTTCATCTCCCGCTATTCTAACAGTATTATCTACTACAATATCTCCAAGAGAGAGAACCGCTATACCGGTAGTACCACCTCCAACATCAACTATCATACTCCCTGATGCATCTTCAATTGGCAAACCAACCCCTATTGCTGCTGCCATAGATTCCTCTACTATGAAAACTTCTCTTGCTCCTGCTGTTTTAGCAGCATCAATTACTGCCTGTCTTTCAACCTCAGTAATGGATGATGGAACACCTACAACAACTCTTGGTTTTGGTAATTTAAAACCTTTAACATAGTTATGATGAGCACTATGAATAAAGTGATGAATCATAGCTTGAGTAGTATCAAAATCTGAGATTACACCATCCTTAAGAGGTCTTACAGCTACAATATTAGCAGGAGTTCTACCAATCATCTCTCTAGCTTTCTGACCTACTGCAAGTACTAACTTACTTCTCTTCTCTATAGCTACTACAGATGGTTCAGACACAACTATTCCCTCACCTCTTAGATACACAATTGTATTAGCAGTACCAAGGTCAATACCTAGATCGTACGTGAAGATTTCCCAAATAGAATCAAATATAGACATAAAAAAATAGAATCACCTTAATTGAATGATTTTATCACTAAAACTTACTCAAGACGAGGAAATAGTATACCCTTATTCTTGTGCCTCTTTTCGAAGCCTCTTATAACACTTCATACAGGTATATACACTCTGTACATCACCATCAACATCTACCTTAATCTTTCTTAGATTAGGCTTAAATGTACGTGTACTCTTAGGAGCTTTAAATCTCCACGCTATGGAGTGATGATGCTGAATTCTTCTTCCAGCTACTGTAGATTTTGCGCACAATTCACAAACTTTTGCCATTTCTTTATTAATTGAACATTTATAAGCTAGATGATATTATCAAAAAGATTACTATTTATCAAGCTTATCATGACAGAATCTTTAATAGTACAGGAGTATATATATTGGATTGTGGTAGCTATACCCTCTATTTTGGTTGCAGCAACAGTACATGAGTACGCACATGCATACACGGCATTTAGATTAGGAGATGCAACAGCCAAGGCAGAAGGCAGACTTACTCTTAATCCATTAAAACACATTGATCCAATAGGGGCAATAAGTATGATACTGTTTAGATTTGGATGGAGTAAGCCAGTACCAATAAACGAATATAACTTTACTAAAAGAGAATTACACACTGCTATGGTGGCATTAGCTGGTCCTCTCTCTAATCTGCTACTAGCTTTCTTAACAGCCCTACTATTCAAAATATTACCAAACAACACCAACGAACTTATAGTGTTTTTCCTATACTCATTCGCAACTATTAATATAGCACTCGCTGTATTTAATCTCATCCCTATTCCACCACTAGATGGTCATAAGATTGTAAGAGCTATGTTACCTGCAAAGCTAAGATACTACTGGGAGCAGTTAGAGAAGTACTCCATCATTTTAATACTACTACTCATACTACCATTCTCACCGCTATCCAAGTTTGTTTTTACTTTTATACGTAATACCTTAGCCTATCTCTTACAGCTATTAGGGTTCTAGCCATCTTTGTAAAGTATATGGATTTATTATAAAATATACTGTCCGGTTGGACAAAGAGGTTCATAGCTCTACAAGCAAGAACTCGGAGTTCCAAAATCGCTTAAATCTTTGGGTTTAAGTTGAGGGATTCCACCTTAAAAGGATGAGTTCTATGATCCCTCTCCGACCGGGCGTTTTATTGACTATACTCCCCTTATATATTAAACTTGCGATTGTACTCATGCCGAAGTAGCTCAGTTGGTCAGAGCAATTGTTTTGTAAACAATAGGTCGAGAGTTCGAATCTCTCCTTCGGCTCCATAAGCAGGGATGGCGGAGTGGTCAAACGCATCGGACTGTAAATCCGACTCCTTCGGGATTCACTGGTTCAAATCCAGTTCCCTGCAAATTTCCTAACCCATTACTGTATTGTATTTTTTCTAACTTAATATATACTTTTAGTATATAAATTTACTCTTTAGAAATATGAGTACAATAATTGGAGTAGTTATTTCTATTGTTGCAGTTATGATTCCAATACTTATTGGAGGTGCTATTATTTACCTCATCATCCAAGCTGTTAAGAATAAAGGAGGAAAGGATGAGAAGAGTGTAAGTTTTAAGATATCAGCAAAGACTCTCTTCCAAGTATATCTTTACTTAATATCGTTTCTAACATTAATAATTGCAGTCATTGGAGGTGCCACAGCTATTAAAGCCGGTCTCTCATATCAATTTAATATTCCATTCTCATACACTCTTTACAAGGGTAGCTCTTTTGCAGAAACTAAAAAGTATGATCCTAGTGTTGAGCGAGAATCATTCGAGGTTTGCCAAGAGGGTGAGGTGTTAACTGTTGGTTCTGCTGATTACTGTTTTAACTATGCACAACAAACAACAGATTTAGTAAATGGATTAACTATTTTCATCTCTATGTTAATACTCTTTGCAATACACCAATTCGCTATCTCTAAGATAGATGGTAAAAAAAGTATACAGTGGTTAGAGAAGCTATATACATTTGCATCATTAATTTTGTATAGCATAATTGGGCTAGTATCAATTCCTACTTCCATATATCAACTTACAAATTACCTTTTAACAAAGCCTGAGAACTACTCCTACTCTACTCCAGAAGCTCCGGCTATGGCAATTGCAATGGTACTTCTATCTCTACCACTTTGGATATATTTCTTAGGAAAGACATCAAACTTAAAAGATGAGAATTAGGTAGTACGAAAAAAGAGTAATATTGTGTATAATCAATCTCAATGCTGGATTAGCTCAGTTGGTTAGAGCACATTCATGGTAAGAATGAGGTCCTGAGTTCGACTCTCAGATCCAGCTTCCCTTATAAACCGTATACAGAAAGAACCTCCTTAGGTGCATTCTTAAAGTCGATATACAGCTTTGCAGAGTTATTATTTACAATACCCTCTACCACTATTTGGTCCTCCATCTTTGTTAGCAATACCCAAGAGAGAAAACCACTCCTGTTTTGAGATACAGAATCTGCAACAACCTCAAATGGTGGATATGAAGAATTCACAATCTTACCCTCAGAGGTAGTTGGTGTAATACCTGAATTACTACCTGAAGTAACAATAGGCATTAGATAGTGTTCAGAATCATTCGTAAACTCAACCTTTTTACTAACATTGGTAGGTACAGATATAGCGTATGCAACAACCTCAATATCTTTCTTCTTAGCCTTCTCTGGCAATCTATACACTAAAGGTAATATCTCTCCCACTACTGGAGGTATCTCACCTGTATAGTGCATATATGTTACCTCTTCAAAATCTTTACCATATTTCAAGATATACTCCTTTCCACTCTCATCAATTGGTGGGAATGGAAAACCCTCTGCAATAGCGGTATTAAATCCAGTAACCCCCTTAACAAATCTAGGCTCTACTACAAGAGGATCTTTAACAAGAGTAAAACCTCTCTCTTCATACTCCTTCTCTATACCTTCTAAAGGCTTCTCTGTAGGTACAGGTTCTACAGGTGTAGGCAACTTACTCTCCTGCTCTGTTTCAAAGTCGCTATTTTTAATACCACAAGCTGTTAAAAAACCTGCTAAAGTTGCTGTCCCAACAATCTTGATAAACTCTCTCCTACTAGTAGGTGGCATAGAGTCAATCTTCTCCCCTATCTCAGCCAATACTCCACGAGCAATCATTTCATCACTCTTTTCACTCTCAGTGGTGTAATCTGTCTGAATATCAACATTTTTAATATCTCCCATGCTATACTTTCTTACATATTATCTATTTCTAGTATAACAGAGAGTAAAAACTAAACAAACATATTTGACCAATGGTCAATATTTGAATATAATACTCTGTATTTCCCATAATATCCTAATTATTAATTTTGACAGGCAGAAGTATGGCAAAAGTTAAAAAAGACATAATCGCTTTGAAATGTACTGTATGTGAGAGTAGAAACTATACTACTTACAAAACAAAAAATATTAAAGAGAAGATAGAACAAAACAAATACTGTTCTGTATGTAAAAATCATACAGCACATAAGGAGACTAAGGTTAAATAATTTAGCTGTTTTATAACAAGGGCCCATAGTTTCAATTGGTTAAAACAGTGGTCTCCAAAACCATAGTTCTCCGTTCGAGTCGGAGTGGGCCTGTATAAAAATATGGATACAATAAGAAACATAATAACAGAATTAAAACAGACCGAGTGGCCAACTGGTAAGCAATTACTTAGCTTAACCATATATACTGTGATTCTTTCTGGTATAATAGCTCTACTCATATTAGGTATAGATATCGTTTTATTCTGGTTAAGAGATCTATGGTTAGGTGAGCAAGGCGCAACTATAAGTAATTTAATATTAAATATATTTTAATTAGGGATGGCAGACAAAGTAAAAAAGAAAAACCTAAAAGCAAAGTGGTATGTTCTTAATATTAGGACTGGATATGAGAATAGTATTAAAAAAGAGCTACAACAAAGAATAGAGGCTACTGGTTTACAAGATAAAATAGAAGAGATCTTAATACCTGTACAAAAAAAGATTGTAGTAAAGAAAGGTAAACAGAATGTGATGGAAGATAAGCTCTTCCCTGGGTATGTATTAATAAAGATGGAGTTAGATGAACAGACTTGGGATATTGTAAAGAATACTGAAGGTGTAAGAGGTTTTGTAAAAACAGATAGGTATCCAAAGCCACTACCTGAAGCAGAGGTAAAAGCAATAATGAAATTTATGGAAGTAGAACAGCCTTCATACCAAAGTTCATTTGGTGTTGGAGAGGCAGTTAAGATTACTGATGGAGCTTTTGCGGGCTTTATCGGAAGTGTAGAGTCTATAGATAATACAAAAGGAAAGATAAAAGTCCTCATATCTTTTCTAGGTAGAGAAGCACCTGTTGAACTTGATTTCTCTCAAGTTAATAAGCTTTAATAAATATATTTGAATAATTAATAATAATGGCAAAACCAATTAAGAAGATAATTAAGATAACAATACCTGCAGGACAAGCAACTCCTGCCCCACCTATTGGACCAACACTTGCACCTTACGGAATTTCTACACAGGAGTTTTGTGTTCAGTTTAATGAGAAAACAAAAGAGGGAAACGGTATTCTTACTCCAGCAATTATCACTATCTATGATGATAGGTCTTTCGACTTTATCACAAAGACTCCTCCTACATCAGAGCTGATTAGAAGAGAGATAAAGATTAAGAAAGGCTCAGCAAGACCTAACTTGGATAAAGTTGGGAAGTTAAGTAAAGAGCAGATTCAAAAGATTGTTGAAATAAAGATGCCAGATTTAAATACTTCAGACCCTGAACAAGCAGCAAAGATAATAGCTGGTACTGCTAGACAGATGGGTATTGATACAGAAATATAACGTAATTAGAAAGCACACTATGAAAAGAGGTAAAAAATACATAAAAGCAACAAAAGATTTAGATAGGAATAAGTATTACTCTGTAGAAGAGGCTGTTAAAGAAGCTAAGAGACTCTCCTACAGTAAGTTTGTTGGTACATTAGAAGTACACTTTGATATTAAGATTCCTAAAGATAGAGACCCTAAATCTATTAAAGGTGCAGTTGTACTACCCCACTCTAGTGGAACTAAGAGTGTTAAGGTGGCAGTATTCACTACACCAGAGCTAGAGAAAGTAGCAACAGAGGCTGGTGCAGACTTAGTAGGGTTAGACAACCTAATTAAAGATGTAAAAGAAGGAAAGATAGAGTTTGATGTTGCAATAGCAACACCTTCTGTTATGTCAAAGATTGCTGTATTAGGGAAAGAGTTAGGTCAAAAAGGCCTTATGCCTAGTCCAAAGAATGGAACTGTAACTGAAGATATTGCAGCAGCAGTAGCTGAGTACAAGAAAGGAAAACAATCATTCGCTTGTGATACTTCAGGAGTAATACATATGAGTGCAGGTAAGTTAGATCTTGAAGATGAAAAGCTTGTAGAGAATGTACATACATGCGTAATAGCTTTAGAAGAAGTTATAGGTAAAGGATATGTACAAGCTATGGACAGAATGCATTTAGCTCCTACAATGGGACCTAGCTTTAAGATAGAGTACAGTAAACCTGAATAACTCATAACTACTTAATATATGATAGACCTCCGCAAGGAGGTCTTTTTCTTTTACAAATGTCTGTACTTACAAGATTGCCTTTACTAAAGCCATGTTTTAGGGTAAAATACACGACAACAAACTTACCTCGCTGTTTAAAAATATAGATTCGTTGAAGAAGTGAAAGGGAGAAAAAATGGGAGACCTGAAAAACTGTTTAGACAAGTATCCATGCTGTGTCTGCAACCTTGCAGAATGTACTGCTCCTGACTGTCCAGCGGCCAATGGCCAAGAGGATGAATATCTTGCAAGACTAGAAGCGCTTCTAGAAAAAGAAATTCCTCTTCTAAAAAGAGCTGGACAAATATTTCCACCAAGTTTGGAGAAAATCGTCGATATAATGGCACAGGTAGAAGAAGGTTAGCCTTTTTGTATATCTTAAGTATATTGGTAAGTTTGTAAAACAAGAGAGAACGGTAGATTGCAATCTACAAAACGCATCATTTTGCCGTTCTCTCTTGACCAACCCCTACTCTTGATATATAATCCCTACAGTAATTATCCGAAGAAACATGGTATAAAAATAAATCCATGCGAGGAAAAATGATAATTCAAAATATTAATTAAGTACATAATACGATGTCAAAAAGTCGTACTCAGAAAGAACAGCTGTTAAAAAGATATAAAGATTTAATAGAATCTAAATCTGGATACCTTTTAGTAAACTCTGAAAAGATTGATACTGCAACAGTAACAGGCCTTAAGATTGAACTTAAGGATGTAGATGCAAACTTCACTGTAGTAAAGAACAGTATATTTAAGGTTGCATTACAGGAAACAGATCAACCATTACAGGTACAAGAGTTTGATGGTCCTACAGCAATAATTGCATTTGAACAGGATCCTACAGCTCCTGCAAAATTAGTAAAGAAGATGCAGAAAGAAACAGAGCTATTAGAACCTAGAAGTGGTGTATATGAAGGAGAGTTCTTAACAGCACAGAGAGTTATGCAATTAGCAGACATCACTTCAAAGGAGGTCTTACTTTCAAGACTTGTTGGTTCTATGAATGCACCTCTAAGTGGATTTATGAATGCTATTACAGGCAACGTAAGAGGATTAACAGTAGTATTACAAGCTATATCAGAGAACAAATCTTAATTAGTTATATTTTATTTTAATTTATTTTA
>Ga0265293_10005265_pt1 | contig 21807 bp, 22 predicted proteins | sample Munlanlewell138R_FD_192505 | JGI IMG/M metagenome (GOLD analysis project Ga0265293, IMG submission 192505) | Leachate microbial communities from a municipal landfill in Southern Ontario, Canada - Leachate well 138R | ecosystem: Engineered > Solid waste > Landfill > Unclassified | place: Canada... | reverse complement strand
CCCTGTAGCCAACTACGTTAACGATGCAATCTATTCCGCTGAAAAACTTTTCTGCAAGGCCAATTATATTCTTTGAAGGGGAGGTTATGAGGACCTTTATTAATTTTTTCTTAATTCTCTCCCTGCTTTTTATCCTTCCAATAGCTTCATTTAAATAGACTAGTGAGAAATTGCCAATATCTACGGGATCCTTTATTTCATTGGCTCTGCACCTTTTAAAGCTCTCAATAGCCAATGTATTTTCCACCTTCCTTTGGGTATTTTTATCTAGATTTGACCCATTTTTATCTATTAACTCTATGTGGAGTTCATCTTCTTTGTTAAAATGCCTGTAAACATAGACACCTCCCTGTGCCCTGTGAAGCTTAACTCCGTATCTGCATATGGGCAAGGTGACATCTTTAACCCCTATTACCTGAGCTCCCGTAGACATTATCCCCGATACCAGTGCATTTTTTATGGCTTTGGATATACCGTGTTCGTCGCTGCTGACAAAATACGTCCCTTTGCTGCCCATGACTGTGGATATGCTGCAACCTAATCCAGTAGCCACCTCTGGGGTAATATCTGTATTAAATCTTCCAGATATATTTCTGCTTCCAAAGAGCCTTTTTGATGCCTTATTCTCCCAAATCAAATTGCTCTTTACAGTTAATTGATTTTCAACTGTTTTGTAGGGCCATATTTTGACTTTGGGCTTTATGGTAGAGCCTTGGTATAGCCTGGAATAGGAACCAATTGCCGCTCCTTCAAATACTCTGACCCTTTCATCTATGGTACAGTCGCTGCAGATAACGGCCCTTCTTATTTCGCAGTTTTTTGATATTTTGGTATTATTCCATATAACGCTTCTTTTGATAGATGTTCCCTCTCCGATTATGCAGTTATCGTCAATGACTGTATACTCCCCTATATCAGCTCCCTCCCTTATGATGCAGTTTTCCCCGATGTATACTGGAGGTGTAATCCTGCAGCCTTCCTCTACAGTGGTGCCCTTTCCTATCCATAGACCCCTATGCCCTGAATCTGGCAGCTGATAACTACCAGCACCGCCAAAGATGTCCTCTTGCACCTTTATATACGTTTCCAAATCCCCTATGTCGCACCAATACTCCTCTGTAATATATCCGTATATAGGTACTCCATCCTTTAAAAGCCTTGGAAATAGGTCTTTACTAAAGTCAAAGTTTTCTCCTTTATTGTAATAATCTAGGACCTCCGGCTCCAAAATATATATTCCTGTATTTACTGTGTCGGAAAAAACTTCACCCCAAGAGGGCTTTTCTAAAAACTTTACAATCCTGCCCTCCTCATCTGTTATGACGACGCCGTATTCCAAGGGAACAGGTTCTCTTTTCAATATCAATGTTGCCTTTGAACCTTTTTTTCTATGGTATTCATATGCCTTTGTTAAATCCATATTTGTAAATCCGTCTCCGCTAATGACTACAAAGGTACTGTCTAGAATTTCCTCTGCATTTTTAACGCTTCCCCCTGTTCCCAAGGGTTTGTCTTCTATATAATATTTCATATTTACGTGGAAACTGCTTCCATCTCCGAAGTGGTCCATTATCATGGAAGGAAGGTAATAAAGCGTTACGCCTATATCTGTAATCCCATGGTTCTTTAATAGATTTATGGCGTATTCCATAACTGGTCTATTCATAACTGGAACCATAGGCTTGGGTAAGCTACATGTTAAGGGCCTTAGCCTCGTTCCTGTACCGCCTGACATAATTATTCCTTTAATTTGAATCACTCCTTGTATTTATCCTAATAACTTTTATTATTTGTATCAGACGAAAAAAAATACATTGAGATTTAATATCTCAATGTATTTATTGCTATGAAAATTGGTCTAGGTCAACGACAAGCGTATTTGGAAAGTTCTTAATTTCATTTAAAAAGTCATTGTCTTCTTTTCTTATGACTGCTATTATCCTCTTATCTCTGAAACACAGCATTATTTCTTTTTGATAGTTTTTTGCGTTGGTTTCCAGAAATCCAATTTCGTCTATTACGATTGTCTCTATCTTGCTTAGCCTATATTTTTTTAGTAGGTTTACACCGTCTATTTCAAAACCCTCGGATACTGCTATCATGCCATTATCCGTCATTTCGCCGATTATACAGGATTTTCCCCTATCTAAGATATCTTCCATTACGACCTCTGTTGGCATATTTCTATGGTCCAGCTTTAAATACGTTACAATTCCCCCATATTCGGTCTCATGCCTTAATATCTCCCGTACAAGAGTCGACTTCCCTATTTGCTTGCTTCCGGTGATAACTAGGTGTTTCTTCCCGGAGCCCTTAAAAAGTTTCATTATATATTCTTTCAATTCCAGCGGTGCACGCATCTCTAAATTTACCATACCTTTCCATTAATTCTTTGCAGTTGTCTGTAAGCTTGGCCCCTCCCCCATCTATGCCGCCTATTTCCCTGTCCAACAATTTTATTCCCAATTTTTCTTCTGTTTTCTTTATTATCCTCATGGTTTTGGAGTAGGACATATTCATTTTTTTTGATGCCTTGTTAATTGACCCCAGCTCTTCGATTAGTTCTAACAATTGATAAGGTCCTTCTCCGAAAATTCTGTTTCCTTCTTCGTCCTCAATCCACACTCTATAACCTGCCTTCATTTTATTACCTCGCAATCACATATTTATCTTTGTGACATAGTATTGATACATTTCCAAGTAGCTTTGAAAATATTCTGTTTATGTAGCTGACATCTAAGTCCTTTGTAGGAAATTTCGCATAAATTGTTCCTTCCCAAATAATAATTATGTTGTCACAATAGCATAGGGCCAGATTTGGATCGTGAAGTGTTACTAACCCTATTTTCTGGTCGGAGCTTAGAACGTCTTTAATCTTGTCAATTAACATGTGCTTGTTTCTGTAATCTAAAGAGCTGTCAGGCTCATCAAAGAGCATTATTTCAGAATTTTGCAGCAGAGTCCTGCCAAAGATAATCAATTGCTTTTGCCCTTCGCTGAGTTCAAGAAAGTTTTTTTCGCTGTATTGTTCCATTTTAAGCATCCTCAATATATCTTCTGCAGCTTCTTTGTGAGTTTTGCTAGGGGTTTCAAAGAAAGCCAAGTGAGGGGTAATTCCAGTTAATACCACATCTATTACTTTTGTATCGTAGATGATGCTGTGCCTTTGCGGCATTAGGCTAATATTTCTGGCCCTTTCCCTTTCACTTATTTTGAGAATGTCATGTCCATTTACAATAACCTTCCCTTTTTTAGGCTTTAATAAACCGCACAGGACATTTAACAACGTGGTTTTACCAGTTCCATTTAGTCCTAAAACTGCCGTTAATTCCCCTGGCCTACATACAAAGTTAATATCCTCTATGACTGTCCTTCCGTTGTAGCCGGCACATATATCCTCTATTCTAAGCATGTTATCCTCCTATCTAATTTTTCTCATTAAATAAGCTAAAAATGGTGCCCCTATGAATGTGGTCAATATACTTATGGGTATTTCGCTGCTGCTAAGGCTCCTTGCTAAAGTGTCCGCTATAATGATTATTATTGCACCGCTTATACCTCCTAAAATAGCAGTATTGAAATCATTTTTCTTAGTTATAATCCTTGCTATGTGAGGCCCTATTAACCCTATGAATGAAATAAGGCCTGTAACGCTTACGACACTGGCTACTACAAGGGTTGCTGAAATTATAACACTTATCCTTATTCGATTGACCCTTATTCCCAAGGAACTTCCCTCCTGATCGCTTAATGAAAGTATATTTATTTTCCACCTCAATAAATATAGACCCATGATTCCCAATAGAAAAAATGGCAAAATAGACAGGAGTTTGCTATCAGTAACACTTGCCAAGCTGCCCATGGACCAATACTCTATTGATGCCAGCTGCCTTTCGGGATCTGCTGTAAATTTAATAAGCATTATTAGTCCCTGGGATATGGAGCCAATTACAATTCCCGCCAATATAAATGTGGTCACTCCAATGTTTTTTGTTATTCTAGTTAGGCCCAAGGCTCCAAATACTGCCAGTAATCCCCCTATAAATGCTAATATTGCAACAGTTATTGGCCTCCCGGATAAAAGTCCAATGGCTACAGCTGCCCCTAGATTTGCTCCAGAGGATATACCTATTATATCAGGCGTTGCCAAGGGGTTTTTAAATATTGTCTGATAAACGCTGCCCGATATGCTCAGACCTGCCCCCGCTAAAAGTGCCATCAAAGTCCTAGGCAGTCGAAGGGTAAGAAATACCCTCTGCGTAAGCTCAGATACTTCCTTCCCAAGGACTATTTTTGCAATCTCTTTTATGGAAATAGGGTATCTTCCAATGGAAATGGATATTATTAATGATATCACCATAACTAATAAACCGATATATATTTGTACATAAGTATTGTTATTGGATGACTTTTTTATCATATGGTCCCTTCTCATTATTTGGACAGCTCATCTTTGTCTATTTCAATATTATAAAACTCTTTGTAAAACTCAAAAGCATCCTCCTTAAATTCATCAAATGAATACACGTCCTCGTGTAAAACTGAAGTCATCCACAATGAGCCTAATATACCTGATGGGATTGGGGAGTCCCAATTTTCCAGATTAGCTGGCATAAAATATACATCTTTGTTTTTTACGGCATCTAAACTGACAAGTCTTGAATCTGTAAGTACATCTTCTTTTGTGTAAGTTGTAGATGGCACTCCAACAATGATATCGGGATTATATATTATTAACTGCTCATAGGATATTTCAGCCCAATATGTATCGTCGATATCCTCTGCTACATTTCTCCCGCCTGCCAGTTCTATTAAGGAGTTTTGGTACATTTTGCTGGAGGCTGTTAGCAGGAAATTGCTATTGCCACCTAAGTACACGTCTTTTCTTTCTTTATCCTTTACGAGATCCTTTATCATATTGGCTTTATTGTTGTTATATTCTATAAGTTTTTCTGCTACTTCTGTCCTGTTGGTTGCTTTCCCAACCATTAATATTGTTTCATTTAGGAGTTGTTCATCCTCGGGGTTTACAGCAATCACCTTAAAACCTAACTTTTCCATAGTCTCTACGGAATCTTTTAGCCTTGAAGATACTATAATCAAATCTGGGTTAAGGGCAACTGTCGCCTCAATGTTAAACTCTTTTAAGGTACCTACAGAAGGTAAATCCAATAATTCAGGTGCGGCTAAGGAGTATATAGGTCTCATCTCAGGCTTTGATTCTAAGCCCACTATATTGTCCTTTAGTCCGAGGGCTATTAAAAGGGATGTAGTTATATAATACCCGCTGACGATGGTCTCTACAGGTTTGTCAATTTCTATTTCCCTGCCCAGGTGGTCTTTTATTACCATGCTAGTTGGCTTTTCAATTTGCTCGTCATTTTGAGCAGTTTTGGAACACGCAGTTCCCAACAGTGCGATTATTAAAATCAAAACTAATATTAACTTCATTGAACCCTTGCATATTTTATACATATTTAACCCTTCCTTCCTTATTCTTTTATTAATATAACGCCTAATAAAAAAAATATGATTTCTTGGGGGCAACATCGGAGTTCGAATATTGCCCTCAAGCCTATATGATTTTGGGTAGTGAATTTATCTATTTTTTACTTATTGCTATCCTATTTCTTCTCCCGATTTCTTTGCCATTGCATTTCCCCATACATCGGCAATATAGCCTAATATGGCACCTGAAAACAATGCTATTACAACTGCTGCAACCATGGGGAAGTTTTTACCCGCTCCAAATCCAAATGCAGATGCGCAGCCCCCAAAGCCACCAGGGACATAGGACAATAAATCAAATTTGGAATAACATACAATTATAAGTGAACCTAATCCTACTCCCAATGCTATATCAAAGGGTCCTCCTAGAAATCCAAAGAAATCAGCGATTAATAACATAACTATACTCATTAATGCACCGCCAGCATTAGCCGCTAGGGTCTTGGATAGGCCTTTTTCCCCACCGCCACTGGCGAAATATAAGGGCATCCCTACAAATGCTGCCCATGCGGGCACTATGAAAAATGTAAGACCTGTCAATCCTAAGTAATGTGCAATAATCATCCATAAACCTGAAACTACTCCAATACTTATCGATAATGCAACTGTAAGACTCATTATATCCACTCACCTTTCCATTTTTTGAAAATTATATTTTGTTTTACATTGTGCGGTTGTGCTGCTGCCGCACAATGTAAAACTACAATGGTGAATTATGAATTTTTCTTAATCATGTCTAATACTACTTGTGGAGTTAGAGGCACTTTAATGTCGTCGTCATCTATGTCCAATGCATTGCATACTGCATTTACTATGGCGGCTACTGGTGAAATACATGGTGTCTCCCCAAGCCCCTTGGCTCCAAATGGCCCATTTGGCTCTTTCTCTTCCACATAATAGGCTCCCATATCCGGTGTCCCCATTATTGTTGGCTGCATATACTGTTGAATCTCATTTACGTATTGAATTCCTGTTCTTTCGTCGTATGTCAGTGCCTCGCCTAGGGCATATCCTATTCCCTGCAGGTTTCCACCGTTGATTTGTCCCTCTACACAATCTGGGTTGATGACTGTACCTACGTCGTGAACCCCGACAAAGTTATTTAAGGTAATTCTGCCAGTATCCATATCTACACTTACATCTGCAAAGGAACAATACCATGGCGGTGCATTTGTATTATTTATACTGCCTAGGCCCATGAATTGTTTTTCTTGAGAGTGAGCATAGTGTGCTAATTCTGTAAATGTGATGCTGGAGTAAAATTCTTCGTCTCCCAAGGGGGTAAATTCCTGATCTAAGAATATTCTCCTGGCATATATATTTTTAGGAAAACGTCTGGACGAGTCGATTGTGCGTATTATACCGTCTACTATTTCCAAATCACTGCTTTCTATGCCTGCCAATGAAGCAGCATATTCTAAAATCTGTGCTTTGACATTTTTTGCAGCCTCTACTATGGCATTTCCATGCATGAATACTGAACGGCTGGAGTGTGATCCATAGCCATAGGGAGTTGAAGATGTGTCTGCATATGTGAGATAGACTTTTTTCAATGGTACATTTAATGCCTCAGCTGCTATCTGTGCTAGACTTGTATTACAACCTGTGCCTATGTCGCTGGCTGCTGTAGCCACACTTACGGATCCATCTGCCTGTACAGTTATAAAGGCGTTTTCATAGTCAAGTACGAATGGGTGACCTCCCGAGAAGTGTGTTCCTATTCCCATTCCCATTCCCCTGCGAACCCTGCCTTTTTCTAAATTGTACTCTGCACGTTTATCCCAATGTATTTCTTTGGCACCTAGTTCCATGCAACCTGCCAAGGTACTTGATGTACATGGGTAAGGTAGCATATACTCGTCGCCTTTGCCAGTTGCATTTTTTCTTCTCATTTCTAATGGATCTATCCCCAGTCGTTTTGCCATCATGTCTACTGCCCTATTTACTGTCATATTGCCCTGTGGATTGCCATATCCTCTCATGGCTCCTGCTGGTGTCGTATTTGTATAGACTGAATATCCATAATAGTCTATATTTGGAATTCTGTATAAGGAGGTATTCATAACTCCTAGTGTTCCATGGATTGCGCCTCCATGGCTGGTGTAGGCCCCTTTGTTGAGTATGGACTTCATTTCCAACGCCGTAAGGGTACCATCCTTTTTGGCCCCCAGTCTTACACTAACATAGCCTCCATGTCTAGTTTCACTGGCTATTAAATCTTCTTTACGTGAATAGATGTACTTAACTGGTTTTTTTGCTGCTAATGCCAAGGCTATGGCGATTACTTCTGCCTTTCCTGACAGTCCTATTCTTATACCAAATCCACCTCCAACATATGGCGGGTTCTTGACTGTTATCCTTGACATCGGAATCTTAAATATGTGCGCTAACTGTCCTCTAACGACCTGGACATTTTGCGTTGAACAATATACTGTAATTCTGTCGTCTTCCAGTGAAGCTACGGCACTATGGGTTTCCATTTGCATCTGTTTCACTGGTGCTATTTTAAATTTTACTTCGACTATTTCATCTGACTCGGCAAAGCCCTTTTCTATGTCGCCTTTCTTTATATGCGAAGGGTCACCTGGCACATTGTGAGCAGACTGCAGATGTAATTTATCTGCATGGATATTTACTGTATCTTGTTTTTCTGCATCTAAGGGATCTATATAAAATGGTAGAGGTTCGTATTCTACATCTATTAGTTTTATTGCAGCTTCTGCTATTTCAACTGTATCCGCTGCTACTGCTGCCACTTCGTCGCCTACAAATCTAACTACGTTGTCAAATATCTTTTGGTCCATAACTAAAGTCTGACCTTCGGCAATTTCCATAAGCGCAGCTGCTTGATTATATAGGGTATCAATAGTATTTTTGTAAGTAAGTACGGCTCTAACACCAGGCAATGCTTCTGCCTTCGTAGTATCAATGGACTTTATACGTGCATGGGGCAATGTACTTCTAAGTACCTTTGCATGTAACATTCCAGGTAAGTACACGTCACAGGTGAATTTGGCCTCCCCCAAAACTTTTTCTCTGGCATCACGTCTCATTACACGTTTACCAATACTCTTATAATCGTTCATTCAACTAGCCCTCCTTCCTTATGTTTGAAGCAGCCTTGACTATGGCTTCTTCAACTTTAATATATCCCGTACATCTACATATGTTTCCTTCCAAGGCTCGATGTATATCTTCAGAATCTGGATTTGGGTTTTCGTCAAATAGAGCCTTTGCAGAGACTATAATGCCTGGAGTACAGTAACCGCATTGAACTGCTCCGTCTTCCATCATAGCTTCTTGTATTGGGTGAAGTTCATTGTTTTCAGCTACTCCCTCTATGGTTACAACTGATTTTCCAGCTACTTTTCCAACGGGAATCATACAGGAGTTTACTGCCAATCCATCTAGCATTACTGTACATGCACCGCAGCCTCCTGTTTTGCAGCCTACTTTAGTTCCCAAAAGCCCTAATTTATCTCTGATTACATCTACTAACATATCGCCTGGATTTGCATAGACATCCTTTGCTTCACCATTTAAAAAAAATGAAATCTTTTTAAGAGACATAATATTTCCCCTTTCTTAGTTAGTAAAAACATATAAGTGATAAATGTAATTAGTCGTTAATCTCTTCCAAAGCTAAGCTTAAGCACCTCTTTACTAGAACAGGCAGTACTTCATGGCGATATTGTGCGGTGCTCGGAACTGGGTTTAGACAATAGTGACAGTTTTCAAATTTACATGTAACTCCTGCTATTGCTCCGCAGTTTAGTGGACTTGTATGGAATTTAATGCTTTTTGTTGCCAATAAGCCTGCTTCTACAAAGTTGTCATCTGTGGCTTCCTTCCCTATTAAAAATTCTCCAATGGCCTCTATGACCTTTGGCCCAGGTGCTAAGGGACTGGCAGTTACTACTGCATCTTTTATTATGTTTTTGTCGACTACTAGCTTTGCAGCTACGTTGATTACGGGAAAAGATAATCCCTCTCTAATCTCTAGACGTTGGAATGCACTTCCCTCTCCTTGAACCCTCTTTGGTATTTTTATCTTCGTCACCAATTCAGTTGCCTTTAAAGCTGATATTCCAAGCTTATGATACATGTCTTTAACTTTTGTTTCCCGGCTTCCATCCTGATCTTCAATGGTAAATACAGCATCCAATGCCATCAAGACAGTTGCCAAATCTGAGAAGGGTTTCCCATTTACTATATTTCCCACTACAGTTGCCATGTTTCTGATTTGTGTAGATCCAAGATTTGCACTTGCTTTTACTAAGGCTGGGTAGTTCTCTTTTATTAGGGGGTTCTTTGAACACTGGGTCAAAGTCGTATTGGCTCCCATGACAATAAAACCATCTTCCTCATAGATTTCTCCTAACTCTTTTATTTGTCCCAGGTCAATGAAATAACTTATGTCCTTTGCTAATTCTTTGCCGTCGATGTAAAATGAAGTTCCACCCCCAATTACCTTAGATTTTTCTGGGTCCTTAACCAAGATCTTCAATGCCTCTTCAACACTCGTTGGAAATAGGTAGTCCTGAATCAAAACTAACACTCCTTTCATTAAACTTGATTAAATGCTTACTTAGTTTAAATGGCACTATTTTTATATACCTTAAGGTATAATTTAAGGTCTTATGATATAGCTGATTTTACATGATCATAAATCTTTTCTTTAAGGCAGTCCCCACTACTGAGCATCTCTGCTATTTCTTTTTCCATGCTTTTAACAAATTCCTCGTCTTTAATGGACAAGAGGTTTATTTCGATGTTCATTATGGCACCCTCTAGACCTGAATAGGCCATCTCGGCTCCTACTCCCAAGTCACTTGCTGCATTTAAATTGAATTTTCCTAGCATATTTTCGCCGAGTTTCAATACATCAAGACACTCCTTGCCGATGTCTAGGGGCGATTGTACGGCACTTTTGTACCCCATCTGTATGGCTTCTTTTCTAATAGATTTTTCCTCCGGCGTCTCTTTTGGCAATTTAAAGGCTTTCATAACGTCGTTAAAGGCTTCCGTGTCTAGGTCTATTCTTTCTCGTAGTTTGTTTGATAAATCGTTGACTTTCTTTAATATCTCTTTTAATTCTGCATCGAATTGGGAAAAATCTTTCTTTCCAATTGTCAGGCTGCATACCATCCCTATTAAATCTGCACCTAACATACCTGCCAAAGCTGAAACACTTCCCCCGCCTGGGGCGGGAGAATCTGATCCCAGTTCTCCACTAAATTGCTCAATTGTTAGATTTGACAACATATGATTTATACCTCCATTGTCTTTATATAAAATAGCTACTTTTTATTTATTTTCTTTCTGATTCAAGCTCTAATAAATGATTTTCCAATATTTGTGTCTTGTAATCCCATGGTCCGTTTATACTTTCCAGTTGTAAGTACCACTCTGCTGTTTGTACAAGAATTTCTGCTCCGACTGTACCGCAAATTTGTCCTGCTAATACGTTGACGCCATATCTAGCAGCTTCACTTTTAAGTAAGTCGTAAACTCTATGAATTGGGGTTTCCAATGGATTGCTTATTTCACATGAAATAGCGACGCATTCTTTTCCAGTTCTACGATGTACCTGTGGAAGTCCAATTGACCCTTGGATATTTTTAAATCCGCCTGTTCTTCCCCTTACATATGAAGCTAATTTTTTTGCTATAGAAACATCTGTAGTATCTAAAAGTACGTTGAAATACGCGTCGTGTTGTTCCAATGCTCCGACTATTGTCGCCCCTGCTGTTGGATGTAATTTAGCTGGACCAATATCCGGTTTTCTATCTGGGTTATTTGGTACGGCTTCTTTAGCACCTTTAAAGTTTCCTTTTCTAATGAATGTCAATCCTTCATTTTCTTTACGCCTTGCATTTTTGCCTGTAAAATAAATAGGTACGTTAAATCTTTCATATATTTCTTTTCCAAGTTCTTCCGCAAATTCCATACATTCTTCAATTGTAATGTCCTTTGCTGGATAAATTTCTATCGTATCGACTGCACCTATATGGGGGTGATGGCCATCGTATTCTTCCATGTTAATCATTTCGTATGCTTTCTCAACTGCATTTAAAAGTGCTTCTCTAACTACTTCAGGTTCTCCTAATATCTCAACTGGTAGGCGGCCAAAGTCTGGATCTGGTTCGTATCCTATTACCTTTAGTCCTTCAAGTCCCTGAAACTGGCTTACAATTGCATCGATTACCTTTTTGTCTTTACCCTCACTAAAATTTGGGTCTAGTAAGATATAACTTGCCATTTTAACATCTCCCTTATATTTTACTCAATTGTATTATATGTTTTAATACAATTGGCTTAATTGTATATAATTATATGCTATTTTTTTAACTTGTCAAGTATTTATCAAGAAATATTTTTAAAACATTTTCATTTTTCTGTCAATCGACTTACTTACCAGGGTTTCGTTATGTCAGAAGAATTATAACGCTTGACATAATCCATATATTTGTTTATAATTACAGCATAAGTAATTATTTTTAAACGGGAAATATACATTTTATATTATATTGAAGGGATAATGAATGTCATTGAATAATATTGGTGATAGAATAAAAGAAATACGCGGCAAACAATCAAGGGCCGAATTTGCAGAAGCCCTAGGTATACATCCTCAGACCCTTTATTTATATGAGAAAAACAAAAGGACTATTGATGTTGCCTTAATACAAAAGATATGTTTACAATTTGGGGTTTCAGCTGAATGGCTTATATTTGGCGAGGACAGGCTGCAAGCTTTATTGACACAATCTTCCCCTGAATTGTCAGCTGAGGATAAGGCTGACGAATATATTAATTCACGTCTTAAGGAAAAAGAACAGCAGCTTGAAATACAAGAAGAATACATCAATAAAATCAAAAACGATTTAATAGATGCACAAAATCAAACTATTAAATCGTATGAATTAGCATTAAAGGCAATATTAGAGAATTCAGACAAAGATAAGCAGTGACATCATGTTTAATTAAGGAGGGTATTTATGCAAAGATACGTTAGAGTTTCTGTTGTTCAAGCAATGCCTGATTATTTCAACAAGGAAGGGTGTCTAGAAAAGGTTGTGTCCTTAACCAAAGATGCTGCAGCTACAGGTGCAAAAATAGTGTTTTTACCTGAATCTTTCATACCTGGCTACCCGGACATTTTCAATTATGGACTGAAAGATACGCAATTCTCTGATGAATGGAAAAGTTTATATCAATTGTATTTTGACAATTCAATTTCAGATGATGGTCCTGAAGTATATAGACTTAGCCAAATAGCTGCAGAAAATCAGATTTATCTCGTAATTGGAATAACAGAAAGAGACAAAGCAAGACTCTATTGCAGTACCTTGTTCTTCGGTCCAGATGGTTCGCTTCTTGGGAAACACCGGAAATTAAAACCTACTGGGTTTGAACAGCTACTGTGGAGTGAGGGGGATGATGAACTCCTGGCAGTGATTAAAACTCCCTATGGCCGCATGGGTTCAGCTATTTGCTGGGAAAATTATATGCCTCTTTTAAGAGCTGCAATGTATTCAAAATCTGTTGGCTTATACGTTACACCTACAGCTGATTGTAGTCCCCATTGGCAGTCAACTATACAGCATATAGCTTTAGAAGGTCGATGTTTTGTAATTTCATGTAATAATTATCTAAATGTAGATATGCTGAAAAATGATAGCTTTAAAAAATACTTCTTGCCCCATAACGAAAATTCAAGGTATCAACGTGGTGGTAGTGCTATTATCAGCCCTACTGGTGAATATTTAGCTGGCCCTTTATTTGACGAAGAAGGTATTCTAACCGTCGATTTAGATTTAGAGCAAATATATGAATCAAGGTATGATTTTGATCCATTACAGTTAGTTATTCCCAATGATTTTAAGGAGATATGCAAAAAAAGCGTGTATTAATTTTTTATGTTCTTGTAATTATACATATATTATTTAAGTGAATAATGAAACATAATATGACATAATTGTCGTTATCCTCGCGAAAGTATATCGGTATTTTCGCCCTGAGGATTTTTTTAATGTAAGCGTCTATTAAATCTACCTTAAATATGATTGTTTACTCAAAAAACCACATAGTCGTTTTATTGGCAATCCTGACTAAGGTGAGCATTACTGGAACTTCCACCAGGACTCCGACAACAGTGGCAAGGGCGGCACCAGAGTCTAAGCCAAACAAGGATATGGCTACAGCTACTGCCAATTCAAAGAAATTTGACGCACCTATCATACCTGCTGGGGCAGCAATATTGTGGGGTAATCTCCAGGCCCTTGCCCATAAATATGCGATGAAAAATATAAGGAATGTTTGGATTATCAAAGGTACTGCTATTAGTGCAATATTTAGGGGATTATCGACGATTATTTGTCCCTGAAAGGAAAATATTATAATTAGTGTCAATAGAAGCCCTATGATAGTGATATTGCTGAATTTTGGGATAAACTCTTTCTCAAAATATTTTATCCCTTTTCTTTCCGTTATAATCTTTCTGGAAGCCCATCCTGCTCCTAGGGGAATAACTACAAATAGAACTACTGACAGAAATAGCGTATCCCAAGGGATGGAGATATTGCTCATACCCAATAAAAATGCCACAATAGGTACAAAGCCAACTAATATTATAAGGTCGTTTGTGGCTACTTGCACAAGGGTGTATGCAGGATCTCCCTTGGTTAGGTGACTCCACACAAAGACCATAGCTGTGCAAGGGGCAGCACCTAGTAATACTGCACCTGCAAGATAGTCCCTGGCCAATCCCTCAGATATGAAATCCCTAAATACGACATTAAAGAAAAACAATGCAATTCCATACATGGTAAAAGGCTTTATAAGCCAATTTGTAATCCACGTTATAATGAGTCCCCTTGGGCTTTCTCCAACTCTTTTTATGCTATTGAAATCTACTTTTAACATCATTGGATAAATCATAAGCCATATTAGTACAGCGACAGGTATTGACACATTGGCATATTCAAAGCTGCCTAAGAATTTAGGCACGCTGGGAAAATATACTCCAAGGGCCACTCCAATTGCCATGCAGATGCCTACCCATACTGTGAGGTATTTCTCGAAAAATCCAATTCCCGATGGAATTTTATTATCCTTCATGATCCTATCATCCTTTCAATATATAGACTTAAATTTTTATTGCAGTCTTATCTACATTTACATATCTCTGCATCTAAAATCTTGCATATACAGTCATCTGTTTCGTTAAATATGCGGAATAGAAAGTTTTTAATTTCCTTGTATTTATCCATATTTAAAGAATAATGATTCCAGATGCCTTCTTTCCTTATGATAACCAAATCCACATCTGACAAAACCTTCATGTGGTGAGAAAGTGTAGGCTGTGTAAATTCAAAATGGTCTAAAATATCGCAGGCACATCGCTCCCCGCAAGATAATATGTCGACAATTTTCAGCCTATTGCCGTCTGACAAGGCTTTCAATATCTTAGCGTATTTCTCGTAATTTTCCATATCTTCCCTCCTACATAGATATCTATCTATGTATAATATAGACGATTGTCTATGCGTTGTCAATACTCCACCTACTATAATAAAAAATAACCTCCCCGTTATCTTTAGGATCTTTAATGCCAAGGCCAAGAAAAAAATAATAGTGACCATCTTTTAGATTTCTGTGTCACACTATATAAGGTCAATCACCTAATACCCTCCGAACCTGAACTATATCTGTGGCTACCCTATCTACAAACCTCCTATCGTGCTCAACGACGATCATAGTCGGCGAGAACTCTAAAATCATATTCTCTATTTGTATTCTAGAAATTATATCTACATAATTTAGTGGTTCGTCCCAGATAAATAAGTTTGCTTCCTCACAAATAGATTTTGCTATAAATATCTTTTTCTTTTGTCCCATGCTAAAGTTTTCCATAGGTATATCAAATTGGCTTCTAGAGAACCCTAGTTTCCGTAAAATTGTTAGAAACTTTGTTTTGTCTACCTCTTTATCCCAAAGAAAATCGTTGATATTCCCGTCAATATTGTCAAATTTTTGAGGTACATAAGACATAATAAGCCCCTTTGCAATTTCTAGTTTACCTTTCCAGGGTATACTTTGCCTCAATATGGCCTTTATGATACTGGATTTCCCACTTCCATTTTCCCCTTGGAATACAATGCAATCTCCCTTTTCTATTGTAAATTCTATGGGTCTAAAAATACTTTCTCTTTCATAAGCAATTGTAAGGTTCTCTGCAATTATATATTGTTTTGCGTGATGATCTAATACATTCATTTGCAATTTATCTATGGTTTCAATGTTTTTTAATAGCTTTGATTTTTCTTCTATGGCCTTTTCATATCTTTTCTCTATGGTTTTAGATCGTTTCATCATTTTTGCAGATTTATGTCCTATATATCCCCTATCTACAGGACCAGAACCAATTTTTGTTGCTTCGACCTTGTCCGACCAAGTGGACTTTTCCCTGGCGGATTGCCTTAGCCTCCTAATTTCTTTTCTTAACTTTTGATTTTGTTCCAATTCGTATTTGTCTTCTAGGTTTTTATTTTGTTCCCATGTATCATATGTTCCTTTTTGTAAAACTATTTTGTTTTTTTCTATTGTAAGGACATGGTCTACTATGGAATTCACAAATTCTCTATCATGTGATACTAGTATAAAACCATCTTTGTTTCCTAGATATTTTGCTACTACATCTCTACTATAGGAATCTAAATGGTTGGTTGGTTCATCTATCAATAAAAACCTCTTCTCTCCAGCAAATAAAAGGGCTAGAAGCACCTTGGTCTGTTCCCCACCGCTTAGGGTACAAAATGGTCTGTATAAAATATCTTCTTCTACTCTCAATAAATTCATTTCCATTTTTAATTTCCACATCTGAAAATCAAGCTGTAACCTCTCTAAAATTTCCAACGTTTTATTCCCTTTGTTTTTTATAGTAGAGGGAAAATATGCCATGGGAACTGGCTTTGCGATATTTCCCTCGTAATCGTACTCGCCCATTAAAAGTTTCAAGAAAGTAGTTTTCCCATATCCATTTCTCCCTATAAGGCCCAATTTCCAAGCGGTATCTAGTTGTAGATTCAGCTTCTCAAATATTGGTTCTATCCCTCCAGGATATTCAAATGTCAAATCTTTAATATCTATTAATGCCATACAAATTCTCCCTTCATGGTAAAATGGCAGCGAGAAATTATATTAAGATACAAAAAAGTTGAGAATAAAACTCTCAACTTTAATAACTAGATAAGATATATTGTCTATATACTGTAAGAGATTTCTCGCTAAAATTTGCACAACAAAAATACATTAGTAGACCTAAAAAAATAGTTGTGCTTATTTAATTCATTATTTAGCAAGAAATATTAACATCTGGCCACCCCTCTCTGTATTACATAGATTATATCATATCTTATATTTATTTTCTATATCAAGATTGTCATTTATATCACTTACTTACAAACTAATGTAATGGGGAACTATATCTTCGTATGTCCCATCTTTCATTAAAAACCCTTTGGGGATAGTACCTAATTTAACAAATCCTAATTTTTCATATAGGTAAAGTGCATATGTATTGGTTTTAACCACGGCGTTGAATTGTAATATCTTGAAACCTAATTCCTTTCCCTTCACTATTGAATGAATGACAAGTTTTTCGCCTATTCCTTGACCCCGTATGCTTTTCTTTACTGCATAGCTTGCATTGCAAATATGTCCGCATCTTCCGACATTATTAGGATGGAGTATATAAACTCCTACAATTTCTTCACTTTCCGTATTGTATGCGATACCCGTAAATGATTGGTCTGTAAAAAATTCATCACCGCTAGATTCTGTTAATTTATTCATTTGGGGGAATGCATTGCCATCTTCGACGATTTCATTCCATATATTAATAACTTCTTTTATATATATATTTTCATATGCTTTAACTTGTATATCCATATTTATAAACTACTCCTCCTGTTGATTTAAAATATTTTCCTGTAACCATTTTGCTACCCCATCATTATCATTTCTGTCACAAATAAAACTTGCGATGGACCTTATATCTCCTATGGCATTCCCCATGGCCACACTAGTGCCACAGCCAAGTAACATCTCCTTATCATTGATATCATCTCCAAATGCTATTATATCGTCTTTTTCTATGTTGAATTTCTTTGCAATTTCCAAAATTCCATTGATTTTTTTAGCCTCTTTATGCATTATCATAGCCAAATTATCTCTGCTTAGATTTAAATACACCTCTGCAGGTAGTATAGAATTTATTAGATTTACCTGTAACTTATTTTCAATTATAGCATATAACTTATCAGCACCATCTTCTATATCTCTATAATCTGTTACGATAAAATTATCTATATATTTCCATTTTTCTTTTACATTAAAATTAGCATGATGTACACCATTGATTTCTGCTGCAACCTTAAGGCCATTACTTGATAAATTTTGTAACAAAGGAATATAAATCGTTGCTGGGATAGTCTTGTCATAAACAAGCATATTGTCGATATAGGCTTTTGCTCCATTCATAAGAACGTATCCATTAAATAAATCCCATGGTATTAGATTTTCTGTGCTACCTCCTCTTGCTGTCGCAAATATAAATTTTATACCTTTGTCTCTTACTTTCTTTATTATTTCTATTGTATATTGCGAGATGGTCTTGTCAGTCCTTAGGAGAGTATCATCTAGATCTGTTACAATCATTTTAGCCAAAGTATTCACCTCCTAAAATTCTACTATTAATTGTCTTTGCTAAATAACAATAGAATATTTATAGTATCCCTCCGTTGTTTTTAAAAGGACCTTTCTAACTGAACTATGTTTATCAGCCAGTTTAAAACGTTATTTATTTAAATAAATTGTATCACAGTGTTCAGAGAAAATCATTAATAATTGTTTGATTTATCTAATAACCATGTATCAATAAATTAAATTTATACCTATGCTATTTAACCTAATTTTTATAAATATGGAAGATTTCTTAGATCAATTTACATTTTGTTTAGTTCTATTAAAAGAAACTTTCTACTAATTTATAATTTAAGTTATACCTATATTTTATTAGTATCTAGGTATAACTTAAATTACTTTCCCCTTTCATTATAAATATTTTAGCATTTAAAACCACTCTCTAATTTTTTTGCAATAAAAAAGAACCCGATAGACTCAGGTTCTTAAGATATAATTAATAATCTATTACTAAGTTGAAGATTTAGTATATCAAAGCGTTCCTGAAAAATCATTTTGACCTAATGAAATTCGGACAGAAAAGTCTCCTATTCCAACGTAAGTACCTATATCAACAACAACTGACTCAAGATTATACTTCTTCATTAATTGCTCAAACTCTTCAAAAGTAACCTCATTTTTTCCATTTGCAAATGACACCACTGATATAGACATTAATAAAACAAATACTAATAAAACAGAATAAATCTTTTTCATAAAATCATCCCTCTAGTTTATTTGAAATTAATCCCAAATATTTACTATAGGACAAGTATAACATACTATATATACAAATATTGTCCAGTAATATCAGACAATTAAAAAACCTTTCCAAAACTTAATTTATTTCCTTCTTAATAACCATGCAACAAAAACACGAAGTTTTTCACCAATAAAATTTGAAAATTCCATCCAAGTTCTTGTTAATATAATATAAATAATAAGCATAGCCATCATCAAAAAAACAAATTTAATATAATTAACAAAATCAACTCCTTCTAGCTTTTTTATCTTCTATTAGCCAGGCTTTCACTACATCTTCATATGGGCTAAGCTTTCCTTTTCTTTTTTATTTAATTCTAGGCTCTATATTGAAGTTATCTTTTTCCACATATTTTTTCACTGTTTCAAAATCATGTCCTGTAATTTTTGCAATGGATTTCTTTATTATTGCAGGGTTTTTTAACTTCCTTACTGCTTGGTTTATATATTACTATATACACTCAATTTTCATTCCCCTTATGTCTATGGTGTTTTCAAGGTAGTAGCCCCCATGTCTTCCTTGTTTTGAATTTATATAGATTCCTGCCTTTTCCAAATCGTTTTTATATTCTTTTACCATTCTAGGACTAACTTCTATTAATTCTGCAATTTCACTGACTTTCATTAGTCCTCTTCCCTGTAGTAGCAGATACATTTTAGTGCATTAGATACCCTAGAAATTTGTCTCACCCCACTTAAGATATATTCTCAAAATGCCCTTATAAGGTTTTCATACTATCTCTATATGAGAAAAGGCCACATCTATGGCCTAGTCTACTAATTTGTTTTCTATTTTATAATCCCCTATTATCTCATCGTACCAATCATTATAAACATATGGTATATTCTCTTCTAGTATTTTATCTCTTATTAATTCTTTGTAGTCCTCTAATTTTGGAGTTTTCTCCTCAATCTTATCAAACACCTTGATAATGTGGTATCCGAATTCTGATTTTATTGGCCTACTTATTTCGTCGATATCTAAACTAAATGCTGTGTCTTCAAACTCCTTAACCATTTCACCCCTGCTAAAATACCCCAAATCACCGCCATAGATAGAACTGCCATCTACTGAATACTCCACGGCTAAATCTTCAAATTTTTCGCCATCTTCTATCATGCTGTAGATTTCATTTGCCTCATTTTCTTCTCTGACTAAGATATGGCTTGCCTTAACCTGTTCTTGTATAATAAATTCATGTCTGTTCTCATCAAAATATTCTTCTATTTCTTCGTCTGTAATTTCAACTCTCGGTTCTAATAGTCTTTTTATTTTGAAATTCATATTTATGTTTTTCTTCATTTCGTCTACATCATATCCATAATAAGTTATTGCATCTTTAAATGCTTCTTCTCCTCCATATGCCTCTATCAGCTTGTCTAATTCTGCTTGTACCTCTTCCTCGCTTACCTCTATCTCAGCTTTCTGGGCCTCTGAATTTATAATTATTTCGTTTATCAATGTTTCTACCAATTGCTCTCCACTCTGTGCTACAAGTATATTGTATATGTCTTCTTTCGTTATTACTTCTTCATTGACTTTTGCTACAATTTCACTATCTACTTTGCTGCATCCTACCATATTTAAGGATAATGCTGTAATAAGTGCTAATACTAGTATCCCCTTTATATACTTCTCTTTCTTTGAATTTTTCACTGACTCTCCTCCATACTTTGTGTCTTTTAAATATATGTTTATTGTATCATAGTTTATTTATTAATTAAATAGAGATGCTCTTTATCTTTTCAAAATGTGACTTCTATATTCCATCGATGACCTCTTCCACATAGTTAAAAATTTGAAAATCTAAAAGCTCATAACAGGGGAAAGAATTTCTAATAACCTCTCTTTCATATACTGATATATTGTTTCGCAAACCTTGTTTTTTATATCATAAATATATAAATCCTTATTCTTGGTATAGGCTATATAACTTCCTGATTTTAAAATAGGTGGATAGGCGAATTCTTTTCCTTTATGAACACTTATCTCATCTCCGTCATCTAAATATGAGTAATAAAGTCCTTCTTCTTTAATGTATACTATATTTGAAATATGGCTTTTTGTTTTAGTTGGTGCATAGGTAAATATCTCCTATGCATTTAATGCGGGATTAATAACTATAGTTTTACTTTCTTGTGTGATGATATTTCGTATGACAGGTGTTATTATTTCCTTGTTTAAAACAAACCTAAACCCCAAGGAACGTCTATTTACAGCTATATCATATATGCCCAAAGCTACAGTACAGGCAGCAATTGGAGGATTACCCCTGGCAATGGGGCTTTCTAATGGGGATACTATTTTGACTGTTGCCGTTCTTTCAATCTTGCTTATGGCTCCAATTGGGGCGACTTTAATTGATTATACTTACAAAAGATTACTTTATAAAAGTCCATTTTAATCTAATTATATCTATGGGGATTTTAGAAGTTTGTCTTAATTTTTATTGTTGTTTTCAATATATCAAATACTTCCCCTATAATTATTTATATGAAATATTAATATGGCTTCTAATACCTGATATATTTTTGCCAGTTTTAAATATATATCTTTCTCCTATTGACCATGCACTGTTTGATTTTACAGATCCACCTGCAGTAAAAGTGTTGTTAATCTCTAAATTCTTTTCTATGTCCCAATTTGATAACAAACTATTTATTTGTCTTTGATTAAGCATAAATTTTGCCTCCCTCATTAAATCCACCCTTAATGGTTTATTTACAGTATTTAAATTTAAATACTTTGTAGGAGAGCAACCAAATTCACCCTTGAATGCCTTGTAAAAC
>Ga0265293_10005264_pt1 | contig 21814 bp, 21 predicted proteins | sample Munlanlewell138R_FD_192505 | JGI IMG/M metagenome (GOLD analysis project Ga0265293, IMG submission 192505) | Leachate microbial communities from a municipal landfill in Southern Ontario, Canada - Leachate well 138R | ecosystem: Engineered > Solid waste > Landfill > Unclassified | place: Canada... | reverse complement strand
CACCGGATAAAGTACATATATTTGGAACAGACGATATGGGACGTGATATACTATCACTGGTCATCTACGCGGCGCGGTTGTCGCTTTTCATCGGGTTTGCCTCCGGCGCCGTGGCGATTGTGATCGGGACGGTGATCGGGCTTGTTGCCGGATGGCGAACTGATATCCTTGATGATCTTCTGATGGGAGCGACAGACATTGTACTGATCCTCCCCAAAATTCCGCTGGTGATTATTCTTGCGGCGTATCTCTCGCCGGGGCCATGGCTGCTGATCCTGGTGCTTGGTCTGCTATCGTGGGAGTCGGTTGCCCGGGTGGTGCGGTCGAAGGTGATGCAGGTACGGTCAGCTGATTTTGTGCTGGCGGCGCGATGCCTCGGGTTTTCGGACACTTACATAATATTCCGCGAGATTTTGCCGGTGGTCTTTCCGGTAGTCGTGCCGAAGTTTGTACTGGTGACGGCGTCTGCGATGATCTCGGAAGCATCGCTATCGTTTCTCGGTCTATCGGACCCAACGGTGATCTCATGGGGTGTGATGATATCGGATGCGTTCAATCATGGCGGATTCATCCGGAAGATGTGGTACTGGTGGATGCCGCCGGCGCTCTGCATCATTCTTGGTGTTCTGGCGATTACGAGCCTTGCGTTCCTGCATGAGCGCGGGGCCCGGGAGGTGGTGCAGTTATGAGGGATGGGCCGTTACTTTCCGTTAAACAGCTATCGGTCTCATTCCCGGGAACGAACGGAGAATATATCCATGCAGTGCGGGAGACGTCGCTTGAGGTTTTTGCCGGGGAGATAGTTGCCATCGTTGGAGAATCGGGATGCGGGAAATCGGTTGTTGCACAGGCGGTGATGCGCCTCCTGCCACCAGGCACCGGGGTCTCCGGTTCGGTGATCTTCGATGGGCAGGATATTCTCCCCGTCTCCGAAGAGGAGATGGAGAAACTTCGCGGGACACGTATGGCGATGGTGTTTCAGAGCCCGGAGCGTGCACTGAACCCGGTGCTCCGGATCGGCCGGCAGTTGACGGACCCGATGATCCTGCACGGCTTATGCGGTCAGAGTGAAGCGGAAGAGCGAGCTCGTGCGACCCTTGCAGCGCTCGGTCTGGATGCAGGGTGGGTGATGCAGGCGTATCCCTGGATGTGCTCAGGTGGCATGTGTCAGCGGGTGTTGTTTGCAGCGGTCTCGCTCCTGCAAGCGGAACTGGTGATTGCAGATGAGCCCACAAAGGGGCTTGATGCGGAACGGATCGGTGATCTTGAGGAGATGCTTGCCGAAATTCCGGTGGGTGGCCAGACGGGCCTGCTGCTGATAACACATGACATCGGGCTTGCGGCAAGACTTGCCGAGCGCGTTCTGGTGATGTACTGCGGGATGATCGTTGAGGCAGGCCGGACGGCGGATGTTCTCACGGATCCGGTACATCCTTATACGCGGGGTCTTCTGGGCAGTCTGCCGGAAAACGGATTTCATCCGATTCCAGGGCTCTCGCCGGCGCTCTCGGATCTCCCATCCGGTTGTGTGTTTCATCCCCGGTGCGGCAGTGCAGATAGCACATGTAGCCGTTTCGTTCCGCCGGTTCGAGAGGTTTGCGGCCGGCAGGTGAGGTGTTTTCGATGCTGACACTCTGTGCCCGGAAGATTACACATGCATACGGAAACCACGAAGTGTTCAGGGATTTTTCAATTGAGGTTGCAGCAGGAGAGACGGTAGGGCTTGTCGGGCCGTCAGGGTGCGGGAAGAGTACCTGTGCCCGGATCCTTGCGGGGCTTGAGGCGCCTCAGTCCGGTACGGTGGAGTTCTGCGGTACGGATATTGCAGGGATGAGCGGCTCTGGGTATGAGGTGTTCCGACGGTCGGTGCAGATGATCTTTCAGGATCCTGCGGGATCATTTAACCCGGTCAGAACGATCGGACAGTCGATCTCGGCGGTCCTGAGGCTTGCAGGCGTTCCAAAAGCAGAGCATAAGGCTGTTCTGGTCGAGGCGCTCCAGAAGGCAGGACTGCAGGATGAGATCCTCTCGCGGTACCCGGACCAGATCTCGGGCGGGCAGGCTCAGAGGGCAGGTATCGTGCGGGGTCTACTTATCTCACCATCGGTGATGATCCTGGATGAGCCGACGAGTGCGCTGGACGTCTCGGTGCAGGCACAGATTCTGCACCTGTTAAAAGAGGTTCAGCGAGAGCGGGGGATCTCGTATGTCTTTATATCACACGATACGGCGGTTGTATCGTTCATGGCGGATCGGGTCATACACCTGTAAATTCTGTTTTTGTATACTACTGCGTGGCAATTCCGACAGATATGGTGCAAAAGGGTCAATCATCTCTCTTTGCGCCGGCCCCCTGTGGCGGCGGAAGTGGGCCGGCATATGCACACCTCACAGGAAGCGGGGGGTATTGGCCGGCCTTACGAGAATTACCATCTCTTCTATCTCCGTGGTAGCAGGATCCGGGAGCTTCACGTTACGCTGACGTTGTTGATCGAGTCCATCGCAAATACGAAAGTGCACAGCGTAAATATCAGAAGCGCCGCGTACGACCAGGAGACAATCTCTGTTGTATAGATGTAGTGTTTTCCGAGCGCATAGAAGTCATTACCGATTGCGAAGTAGCGGATCCCGTTGACCAGGTATGTCAGGGGATTGATGACGGAGAGAGCCTTCAGCACGGCCGGGAAGGCATCGGCCGGATACAGCGCGTTGCTGACAAAGAAGAGCGGCATGGAGAGCACCGTCATTATCCCCTGCATACCCTCGTGTGTCTCAAGCCTGAGTGCTATCCCTGATGACAAAAAGATGAACCCGAGGGAGAATGTCCCCACAAACAGGAGGATACCGAGTACCGAACATACGATGCCGGGGAGGTTCTGCTGTGAGAAGAAGTCCACACCGAGGAACAACGTCCCGAACACCATGATGATGATCGCCTGGATAAACCCCTTTGTGATCCCTGAGAGCCCGAGGCCAAGGATAATCTGCGATCGCTGCATGGGGCTTGCTATCATCTCTTTCATGAGCCCGAAATTTTTATCGTATATCAGGGTCATCCCGCCGTAAAGACTTGTAAACAGGGCTGTCATTGCGATGACACCGGCACCCATGAACGTGAGGTACCCCACCTGCCCTACCCCGGAGGGGATGCTGTACAGAACGTTCAATCTGTCGAAGTTGCTGGACATGGCGGTACCGAAGAAAGCCATCCACAATGCGGGCTGCACCAGCGTCGTAAAAAACAGGGACTTAAACCTGAAGAATTTTATCATCTCTTTCCAGAATACCGGCCAGAACTCGGTCTTCATACTCATCTCCTCCTGTGAGGCCTCGGGCGCGGTTGCACCTTATCGGTAGGCTCATCGCGGATCTCCCTGCCGGTATAGTGGACAAAAACTTCGTCGAGTGTTGGTTTTTTTACATCGACATTCAGGAGGTCGATGCCGGCACCGTTCAGGAGGTTCAGTATGGAAGGCAGCACACTTGATCCGTCCTTCTCTGTGATGAGGGTTATTCCGTCATCTGACCTTGAGATCGAGAGATCGCGGGAATTGTTCTCGAGCAGAGAGGTTGCAGCCCTGTTATCGCCGGTATTGATACGGATCACATCCCTTCCAAGGGATTGCTTCAGATTATCCGGGGTCTCGGTCACAATGATCTTCCCGTTATCGATGATCGCGATCCTGTCGCTGAGGTTATCGGCCTCGTCCATGTAATGCGTCGTGAGAAAGATGGTTGTGCCCGAGTCGTTGATCTCACGTATATGCTCCCAGATCTTCAGCCTGGTCTGCGGGTCAAGCCCGATCGTCGGCTCGTCGAGGAAGAGTATCTTCGGCCTGGTCATGAGCCCCCTGGCTATCTCCAGTCGCCGTTTCATCCCGCCGCTGAGGTACTTCGTCCTGACATTCCGCTTGCTTCCAAGATCTACAATCTCAAGAAGGTCCTCGATGATCTCCCTCCTCTTCTCCCGTGGGATCTGGTATATCATACCGTGGAACTCCAGTGTCTCCCGGACGGTGAGATCCCGATCGAGCACTTCGTTCTGGAAGACTATGCCTATCGATCTCCTGACCGACCGGGAGTCGGTTGCGACATTGTGCCCTGCGACTATCGCCTCACCTTTCTGCACCTTCATGAGGGTGGTCAGGAGATTGATCGTGGTGCTTTTTCCAGCGCCGTTAGGGCCGAGAAATGAGAAGATCTCGCCTTGAAGTACCTCGAAGGATATGTCATCCACTGCCTGGAGATCACCAAACCTGTGTTCCAGGTTCCTGACAGTTATGATTGCTCTCTCCAATCAGCTCCACCGCCGGAAAGTATGACAGGAATCCCACTCCAGCAGGCTGATCCGTTCGCCCTTTCCGGAGGGGACCATGTCGGGCACCTTATCTGTCGATCGGTTACACATATTCTTAGATTTTGTAAAATATTGTATTAATAATTACTATCTGCATCAAATTAGGTAGTACTGATAAGATCCTGGATCTCACTGCCGGCGCTGCCGGGTATCCCGGGCAGCACCGCCCCACTGAATTCCAACACGGCGCTGCCTGCATGAAAGTACCTATCTTCCTCTCCCCTGCCTATCCAGCATCGACGCGGGCGGGACGGACGCCCGGATACGTGCCCACCCGGGAAGGATCCTTGAGCGACCGGTCAGGCCTGCTCCGGCGGTGTGCACAGAGAAGACCGAGCACGAATGGAGTGATCAGGACAAAGGGTCACAACTCACCTGTAGCATCATAACCCGGCGCTCCCTTCTCGCCCGTCGTTCGAAGACCGTCAACAGAGACAGCACAAGTTCACGCCACCTCCGTATGATGGTCATGGCAGCAGAGCCCGATCCTCGATCCGACAAGCCTCACCGTGTAATCATCCTTTGGGGTGAGCATCACCTCATGGGCGTTGCCCACCTCCACGATCTTTCCGGCGTTCATCACCGCTATCCGGTCGGCGATCTTCAGCGTCAGGGTCAGGTTATGGGATATGTAGATCATGGCAAAGCCCCGGCGGTTCTGGAGACCTTTGAGGAGGCGCAGCACGTTTGCCGCCGTTGAGACATCCAGGGCGGAGGTGATCTCATCAGCGATCAGGAGCTTTGGTCTCATGATCATCGCTCGTGCAAGCGCGACCCGCTGCCTCTGGCCCCCGGAGAGTTCACCGCAGTACTTCGCAAGGAAGAGATCAGTAGCCGGAAGCCGGACCAGGTCCAGGGCATCCCTCACCATATCCAGTCGTTCGCTACGGCTCCCGATGCCGTTGATGTCGAGCGGCTCCCTGACGGCATCGAGCACCGTAAACCGGTTGCTCGTCGAGCTGAAGGGATCCTGAAAGACGATCTGGATACCCCCGAACCGGTGGCCGGCCTTCCCGCCGTGAACTTTGCTATCCATGAACCAGACCTCCCCGGCATCCGGGCGGAGGACGCCGGCGAGGATATGCGCAAGGGTGGATTTCCCCGAACCCGTCTGGCCGACGAGGGCGAGAACCTCTCCCTCCCGGACCTCCAGGTCGACACCATCGACAGCTACAAGGGATCTTTTGTCCGGCAGGCTGTACCTGAACGTGATGCCCGTCGCCGCCATGAGGCTCGCGATGCCGCCCCGGTGGCATGCAACCGACCACCCGTTCCCGCAACTCATGAGTGCCGGCGAGGAGTGCCGGCAGGCGTCGATTGCCTGGGTACACCGCGCCCGAAAGAGGCAGCCGGCATCGCTGTTCCCACCGGAAGCATCCCCGGGTATCCCCCACATATCCTTGTAGATGAAGATATCGGGCGTCGAGTTGGCAAGCCCCCTCGTATAGGGGTGCCGTGGGGCGGTTATGACGTCGCGGGTCGGCCCCACCTCCACGGCCCTGCCGGCGTAGAGCACCATAACCCGGGAGGCTATGGAGGAGACAAACGAGATGTCGTGCGATATAAGGACCATGCTGTACTGTTGAGTTCTCTGCAGGTCCAGGAGCAGATCCCGGATCTCCTTTCGCGTGAACGCATCGAGCGCGGAGGTCACCTCATCGAGTATCAGCACCTCCGGATCACAGGAGAGCGCCATGGCGAGGAGGACTCGCTGGCGCATGCCCCCCGAGAGCTGGTGGGGGTAGGCATCCATCCAGACCGGATCAAGCCCTACCATCCGGAAGAGCTCTATGCACCGCACCTCAGCCTCCCCGCTTCCCAGGCCCCTGCGCCGGATCATGGGCTCACAGACCTGCACCCCGACCTTCATGACGGGGTTTAAGACCTCAAGGCTGTTCTGAAAGACTATGGCGATATCCGTCCACCGGAACGTATCCATCTCGTGCTCCGGGAGAACCGTGAGATCGGTGCCGCGATATGAGATCGTGCCGGAGCGTCTCGCGTTCTCCGGCAGCACTCCCATGATGGAGTGTGCGATCGTTGTCTTCCCGCTCCCCGACTCCCCGATGAGCCCGATGATCTCGCCTTCCTCCAGACTGAACGAGACGCCGTCGACGGCCTTCACGACGCTGCCATCGATCGCGTAGTGGCACCGCAGGTCATCTACTTTGAGTATGGTCATTCTGTGTTCCTCCTTCCCCGTAACTTCGGATCGAGCACCCGCTCAAGATCCCGGCTTATGAACGCGAGGCAGAGGAGCAGGGCGATGAGTGCCACGAGCGGCGGTATAAGCCACCATTGCCAGTAAGGCGTGAAGTATATCGACCGGAAACTGGTCGCATAGTTGAGCATCATACCCCAGCTCTTGGATGTAGGATCGCCGAGACCCAGGAACGCAAGCCCCGCCTCTGCAACGATCGCATGCGAGGTTATACCGATGACGAGGACGAGCAGTATCGGGAGCACCTCGGGGAATATGTGCCTCCGGAGCAGGTACCAGGAACCTGCGCCGTAGTTGCGTGCGGCGATGATGTATGCGTGGGTCTTCACGGAGAGCGTCTGCGCCCGCGCTATGCGTGCCGGCCGTGCCCAGCTGAAGAGTATGAGGATGACGATGACGTTTACTACGCTCGGTCCCATAAACGCGGATATGACGATGAGGAGCGGCAGGCTGGGCAGGGCCATGGTGACGTCGATCACCCGCAGGAGCACCTGGTCGGCAAGACCGCCTTTGTAGGCTGCAAGTATACCGATAGCCCCACCGCCAAACCCGGCAACAGCGGCCACGGCAAGGCCTATGAGAAGGCTCATCCTCGCCCCGTAGCATATCTGGGCCCAGATGTCCATCCCGAGCTCGTCGGTGCCGAGGATATGCCCGGCCCCGGGGCGCTCCAGTGAGTCGCCGGTGATCGCATCGGGCGGGTGTCCCGCGATCACCGGCGCAAAGAGCGCCATCATGACAAAAAGACTGAGACCGAAGAGACCGATCTTCCCCTCAATGCTGAACTTTGAGAGGCCGCTTCTGATGCGATCAAAGATCACCTGGATATCGGGCGGCAGCCAGGCAAACGTTGATCTGGTCTCGTCATCAGCAAACATACTCATCCTCCCTGAGCAACCACCCTCGGGTCGAGTCGCCGGTAGATCAGGTCGACGGCGAGGTTGCAGACCAGGATCGATACAGCTATAACGAGGAGGATTCCCTGGATCAGCGGGTAATCCCTCGCGATCACGGCGGACCGGAGGGTCATTCCGAGGCCGGGATAGCTGAATACCGTCTCGACAAGCACAGAACCGCCCATGAGAGCGCCGACCATGAACCCTGTCCGGGTCACCACCGGGAGCAGTGCATTCCGGAGGGCGTGGCGTGTCCAGACGATGCGCTCCCCGAGTCCCTTCGCACGCGCCGTGCGGATGTAATCCTTCGTGGTCACCGTGATCAGGGTGTTTCTCGTGAGGAGGTAGACCCCGGTGAGCTGCGAGAGGGAGAGGGTGAGGACGGGGAGGAACGCATGGCGGGCAACGTCTCCCATCCAGTCCAGTATGCCGGTGTAGTTTGCGAACGGTGTGATTGCTCCTGCTATGGGAAAGAGCCTCAACTGGACGACGAATATCAGGAGCATGATGAGACCGAGGAGGAAGGATGGGATCTCCGCAAACGCGATCAGCCCCGCCATCATGAACCTGTCGACTCCCTTCTTTCGGTTCCGGGCGGAGAGTGTACCAAGGATGATGCCAGCGATCGTGCTTATGATAGTGGCGGCAAGGACGATCAGGATGGTCCACGGCAGGTGGATCAGGATCACGCCGCTCACCGGCATCTTGTTGCTGATACTCTTCCCGAGGTCACCCATCGCCAGGTTCTTTAAGTAGATGATGAACTGCTCATGCAGAGGCCGATCCAGCCCGTAGTACTCCATGTAATACGCGCGCTGTGCCTCCGTCATGACCACCACATCCTCGCCCTCCACATCCGAAGACGCGAGCGAGAACGGGTCTCCGGGCATCATCCGGGGCAGGAAGAAGTTTATGGTGAGGAGTATCATCAGCGTCAGCAGGAACCTGGATATGATCGCCCGGTTCTCTCTCATCTGCCTGTGACCGTCCAGACCATCATGCCGGTATGCATATCAGACGTGGAGCGATACTTTCCGTTCTCTGAGTTACCTCTGTAATAGTCCCTGATCTTTGCTTTTTCTTCGTTATTGAGATCCCGCCTGCTCCCCAGGAAGTCGATCGTCCTCTCCGCCGCATCGGCCCAGTCCTGCTCCATCTCCCTGACGGAGTGATTGAACCGGACAAGCGGCCGGTAACCCCTGATGTAGAGGTACGTGAACGGGTAGAGCATGCCGGGGCCGCGGTTGCCGTTCTCTTCCTTGAGGATCTCTCTATAGATCTCGCGGTGTGCTTTATCCATGCCCCACTGTACAAAACCGCTGTAGTAGCAGAACTCCTTTGAGCACGCCATCATACGGTCGAAGGTCTCGACATCCCTGATCCCGGGGGTCATGGATGCTATGACAAGGTCGAACCTCTCCCGGAACCCGAGTTCGTCGATATCAGCCGACCACCACGAGCACCTGACCGGGTCGATGCTGAGCCCCTCACGCTCTGCCGTCTCGCGGAGTCGGTCGAGCATCCCCGTCGATATGTCGAGAGCCGTGACGTCCGCACCGGCCCGGGCGAGGGGGAGGGAGAGGGTGCCCGGGCCGCACCCTATATCGAGGATCCGTGCTCCCGCCGGCGAGAAGCCGGCTTCATCGAGGAGCGCAAGAACCTGATCCGTCCTCTGCCTCCTCACCTCATCGGAGGTATCCTTTGCGTAACGATCCGATCTCCTGTCCCATACAGTCGCCTGCCAGTCGTCCGTGACCCGACTGGTCTGGTTCACCGATGCGTTCCAGTGGTCAACCCAGCACCTGACGTTATCTTTGTGCTGCAATTCCGGTCCTCTCCAGGTAGGTCAGTTTGCTGTGAGTCCTTGCGTGATGGTCAAACATGTTCATCCAGTCGTCGTATTTTGAGATGTACCAGGCATCGTAGCTGGTCGTGTAGTACAGCGGGATCGTCGGGACGTCCTCTGCGAGTATCTTCTGCATCTCAAAGACGATCTCCTTTCGCTTCCCGTCGTCCGGCTCTACTACCTCACGAGCCGCGAGGGTGTTTAAGGTCTCATTATGGTAGCCGTATACCGCGGCCGCCGAGGCCACGCTGCTGGTCGATCCGGTCACGGCATCGGAGTATCGTGTGCGGAGGTAGTCTGCGTCCTGGCCCCACCCGCCAAAGCCCGATATGAGGAGCTCATAGTCGCCGCTCTTGAGGTTCGCATCCCGCGATCTGCTCTCAAGGGCCTTGACCTGGATGTCGATCCCCACCTCTTTGAGTCGCGCCTTGATCAGTTCGCCTATCCGGACCTCGCTGCTCCCGAGGCTGAGCGTGTACGAGAGTTTCTTTCCGCCCTTATCGCGGATGCCGTCGCCATCGGTGTCTTTCCATCCTGCCTCGTCGAGCAGTGCCTTTGCCTTTGCGGCGTCAAAGGCGTACGCCGGCTGATCCGGGTTATACCAGATGTGGTCGTCGGGCAGTATGCCCATGTTGCCGGGTATTCCTGCACCCCGCTGGACCTTTGAGACCAGCTCGTTGCGGTCGATTGCGTACGCAAACGCCTGCCGGATCGCCCGATCGCTCAGCTCGGGGCGCTTCTTCGCATTGAAATAGAACTCATACCCCCAGAAGGCGGGTTGCTGCACGATCCTGACATCCGGGTTGGACCGGACCCGGTCCAGCGTATCCGGGGTGACCCCGGTAAAATCGATCTCGCCCTGCTCAAACGATATGAGCTCGTCGCTGATCGGGATGAACTCAACAACCTGTATTGTGGGCTTCGGCCCCCAGTACTCGGCGTTTGCTATGAACTGGTATGAGCCGTGCTCCTTGTTGTACTCAGCCAGCCTGTAGGGGCCGGTGCCGGTGACGGCTTCAGGAGCGATGAAGCCCTCCGGGTCGGAGACGGTGCTGTATATATGTTCGGGTACGATCATGAAGCCGTACATCTTGTAGAGGAACGTCGCGGCCGGCTGCTCCAGTACAAACCTGACCGTATGATCGTCGATAACCTGAACGTGATCGATGATGCCGGCCTCTATCCCTCCAGCTATGGGGACGTGTTTGAGTTCGTAGTCGTGGGTGAACTTGACGTCATTGGCGGTGAACGGGATCCCGTCATGCCATTTGATGCCTTCCCGGAGGTGGAACGTGTACTCTTTGCCGTCGGGACTGATATCCCAGGACTCGGCAAGCCATGGTATGAGCCCCTCCTCGTCCTTCTCGATGAGGCTGTCAAAGACCATACGCACCTTTGAGGAACCCGGTCCTCGCGGGTAGATGGTGAACGGCTGGGGATAGCCATAATCTCCGCCGGCGAGGCGGATGACCTCCGCCTGTTCGGCGCCGGCAGATCCGGTGCTGCTCTGGGTGGTGGTGCATCCGGCGATTCCTGCTGCTATGCAGATGAGCAGAAACGATACTATGAGCAAACCGACCTTCTTCATACTCTCTCCTCACAAAAACTGGTTGATACCGGTATCCGCTCACCACCCGCGCGTGTATTCGTCAAAGCAGGGGATGCAGACGAAACTCCCGTTCTGCACCCGTGCCCGGGATTCGGCGGTCATCTCTCCACATTTTGAGCATTTCACGGAGCCAAAAAGCCTCGCCTTCTCGGGGATATCGACTTTGACGTGCTTCACGTCGAAGTAGTTCTCCGGGGGTTCGGCGAGCATGTTATCCATCTTCTCCTGCTGGAGTCTCTTCAGCGTCTCTCTCTCCTCGGGAGATGCCGTACCCTCCCTGACCCTGGCCTGGAGGATTTTTTGCGAGTCATCGGCCTCCCGGTCCTTCAGGGATACCCGGATAGCATCCCCCGTCACCCGGTTGATGAAGGTGTAGACGTGCTTGCCATGGTCCCGGAAGATCAGGTTGCCCTTGCCGAGCGTGCAGCCGGTGACTGCCTGTATAGCGTCGATGCCGCATGCATCGTTCTCGACTATGGCGACCAGTTGCTCATCCACGTCCCGGCCTGCACGTAACTCCTGAAGCGCAATCTTTGATGCGCAGTAGCCGAGGGTTACCCCGGGGCAGAGATGCCCGTGGAACCTGACCACTTCTGAGAAGGGCAGGATAGTCGGGTTCCCGGCATCCCGCGCCCCATCCACGTTAACAAGTTCTGAAGAATGTTCATATGTTGTCATCGGTTTTCTATGAATAGTAGTACTTTATAAATCTATTGAAACTTGTTATCTGTATAACTCATACTATTACATTACTCTGTATTCAGGGGGATCTCCTGCCCGAGGCAGGTTCCCCCTCCCTCCCGCTAGCTCCACACGTTATGGATCTTTTCAGTGAACTACCCCCGCGCTCGCGGGCGGGGCCTCCCGGCTATCAGGGATGATACTTACATCACGGAGGTAGCTGTATCATATCCACGGGCCCGAAGGGCTGCTCTATCTCCACACGGTGAATATTTACCAGCATCTGCAATCTCGATCGGCAACAAACCCACAATACGGGCATGTGTGGATTCCCACAGGGGGGGAAGCGTAATCCCGCTCGACGGGGTGCCCGGCTGGCTGGAGATCGCTCATACCCACGTGCGGGACACTTTCGAGGCCTGCATCAGGGACTCCCTGCGCGATCTCTTCACCATCGGGGAGGAGGTGCCGGCGGCGGCGCGCTGAATGGAATAGACCCCGGATGCGAGACGCCGGCTGCGTGAACCTGGAGATGCGGATGCCGTAAGCCTTCACGAGCGACAGGAAAGCCGATCACGCGCCACAGGCCGGGACAGGAACAGTATCATGGGAAACTGCCCGTACCGCTCCGCAGAAGATCCGAGCATTTTTCTGCGATCGAATACGACCAGTTACCTGTGAACACCATGGAGATCCAGGTAATCGGCGTTCAGGGCCTCCCCCTGATCCGAAAAGGTGACGACCTTCCGGCCCTGATCTGCGATCGGGTCATGTTTGAGGATGGAGATATCCTCACCATCGCTTCGTCCGTCTACTCAAAGGCAAAGGGCTTCACCCGCGACCTTGCCACCATCACCCCCGGCGCTGAAGCCGTGCGGATCGCCGCAAAGACGAAGGAAGACCCCCGATTTGTGCAGGCGGTCCTGGACTCGTCGAGCGACATCCTGCTCGAACACCCGTTCATCCTCTCAGAGGTGCCCTCCGGCCACATCGGCGTGCGCGCAGGCGTCGACCACAGCAACATCGAGGACGGTCATATCATCATCCTCCCGCCCGACCCCATGGGGGCCGCCACAGAGGTCCGGGACGCGATCCAGGAGATCACGAAGAAGGATGTCAGGGTTATCATCACCGACACCTGCGGAAGGTCGTTTCGGCGCGGCCAGACAGGTATCGCCATCGGCTGGGCGGGGATGACCGCGATCAACGACTACCGGGGTGACACCGACCTCTTCGGCCACGTCCTTGAGATAACCGAGGAAGCAGTGGTCGATGAGATTGCAGCCTTCGCAAACTTCGTCATGGGCGAGAGCCACCAGGGCATCCCCGCAGTGGTCTTCCGTAACTGCAGGGCCTGGAACGGACACGACGCGGTCTACTTCACGCAGAAAGAGGATATCATCAGGGCCGCCCTGAAGAACAAAAAGGATTAGAAGATGGCATTCAGGATAAAGACTGCCACCCCGATCACTATGGTTGCGATGAGCACAGTTATCGGGCCAATATTGATGGCCCGGTGATCCTCGCTATCGTAGTAGTTGACCAGGCCGGCAGAGGATACCAGCCTTCCGCCAGATTTTTTCGCCATGCTAGAATATACTCACTCACCACATATAAACAGGATGGAGATGCAGACCGAAGAGTATGTCGTCACCGGTCGGGCGCTCCTCGGCAGAGACCTGATCGAGGAAGATGTAGATATCATCATCTCCGGGGGTATCATCAGGTCGATAGAACCCTGCACCGGTACACCGGACCGGTGGATAGTGCCCGCCTTCTTCAACGCCCACACGCACATCGCCGATACCGTCGCTATGGACCTCCCTGCGCACGGCAGCCTTGCAGAGCTCGTCAAGCCACCGGACGGCCTGAAACACCGGATCCTCGCGGCGACACCGCGGGCCGACCTCGTCCGCGGTATGCGCTCAAGCATCAGGACCATGATAGCGACCGGGACCGCCGGGTTCGCCGATTTCAGGGAGGGAGGGGTCGATGGTGTAGCGGCGCTCCGTGAGGCGGCGGCCGGGCTTCCCTGCCGGCCGGTCATACTCGGCCGGGAAGGCGGGGAAGAGGTGAGCGACGGGGCCGGCATCAGTAGCGCCCACGATGTGGCGAACGCCGAAGATATCGTCAGGAGGGCGAGGGCGGCCGGCCGACTCGTCGCCTTCCACGCCGGCGAGAAGAACCGGGACGACATCGACGATGCTCTCGCGTTTGAGCCCGACCTCCTCGTCCACTGCACCCACGCGACCGATGCGGACCTCCGGCGGATCATCGATATGGATATCCCCATCGCCGTCTGCCCGCGATCGAACTGGCTGCTCGGGGCTACGAGATCACCGGCCCGCCCGCCGATCGCCCGTATCCTCGAACTCGGAGGACGATTGTATCTCGGGACCGACAACGTGATGTTCGTCCAGCCCGACATGCTCCAGGAGATGGCATTCGTCGCAACCCTCTACCGCGCGCCGCCCGTCGATATCCTGCGTGCCGCGATCGCGGGTGCAGGCCTGGCCGGGAGGAGCGGATTCCTCGAAGAAGGACAGAAATCTTCTATTCTCGTTATCGATCCAGGGAGACACAACCTTTCCTTCAGCAAGGATATCCTGGCGACCATGGTAAAACGGCTGGATTCCTCCTCCATTGAACAAAATGTTTTAAATGTACAGTAGAAAATAAATAAGAAGTATCTGTTCTGCGTGGTGTGTGTATGTTCCGTATGATACTTGTTGCCATAGACGGTTCCAAACCAGCCGGTCGTGCCCTGGAGACAGCAATCGAAGAGGCTCGTGTCTGGAACGCTGAAGTTCATGTCATTTATGTGATCGAGTCCGGGCTATTTTCATCCCTTCCCATGGACAACACACTTGAGATCATCTACAGTGTTTTGCAGAAGGAGGGCGAAGAGATCCTCGAATCGGCTCGAGAGAAAGCGGATGCGGCAGGCGTTCCTGTCACCACATATCTCCGGCAGGGACATGCCGGATCCCAGATCGTCTCCCTCGCAGAAGACCTGGGAGTCGACCTTATCATTCTCGGATCCCACGGTAAGAGCGGTATCGACCGTCTCTTCCTCGGCAGTGTGACCGATTATGTCGTGCGAAACAGTTCAATTACAACAACGGTGGTGAGATCATAAACCCTCAACAGATACTCGTCCGTGACTATATGGTGACCGACGTGGTCTGTGTCGAAATACCTGGAAACAGAGACGATGTCCTGCGCATCCTGAAACGCACCGGCATAAGCGGTGTGCCGGTCTTAAAAGACGGCGAACTTGTCGGTATCATCACCCGCAAGGACCTCCTCCGGAAAGCAGATGAGACCCAGCTCGGTCTCCTGATGACGCCCGACCCCGTCATCATCAGGCCAGATGCTCCCATATCCGAGGCGGCGCAACTGATGATACGGCATAACATCAGGAGACTCCCGGTCGTGGAGGGGGGGGCCCTGACCGGGATCATCAGCATGGCCGACCTCGTCGCCGCCATAGCCCTGATGCGCCTGAAGGAACCCATCAAGGATAACTACGTCAGCAAGACCTACGCCCTCTGGGAGGATACCCCCCTCTCGCTCGTCGGGAGGATCCTTGAGATCTCGGGGTATGATGCCATCCCCATCCTGATGGAGGATGGGACGCTCACTGGCATCATATCGGAGCGGGATCTGATCAGGCATACCCGCATTGAGGATGGTATCGAGGTCAGCGACTTCTCAAACGGCACCGACGATGACGAGTGGACCTGGGAGAGCATCCGGGATATGCACACCATCAGCTACGGGATATCAAAGATCCAGCTCCTCCCGATCCCGGTCAAGAACGCAATGATCAGGAACGTCCTCGCGGTCCCCCTCAACGCCGAGGTCAGCGAGTGTGCACTGAAGATGAAACGCGCCCGGGTAGACCAGCTCCCGGTCGTCAACGGAAATAAGCGGCTCATCGCCATGCTCTTCGACAGGGAGCTGATCAAGGTCCTGTTACCCGAGCGGTAGGGCTTGCGATAGAATTAAGAGGCAATGTTCATATAGTACACTGATACTTATCGTACCGTGCTGGAGACCAGTACGACGATAAAATTTATGTTTTATGGTATCGTTGTATACGCTTAAGCGCTTTTGAGCGAGTTTGAGCGTTTTAGAAATTTTAGGGGTGTTTCAATGTTTGATGTCTCAGACCAGATTATGAAGGGCACAACAACTGTCGGACTGATATTCAAAGACGGCGTCGTACTTGCCACAGAGATGCGGGCGACGATGGGGAACCTCATCGCGAGCAAGCGTGCTAAAAAGATCTACAAGATTAGCCCGAGAATCGGTATGACCACTGCCGGCGGCGTCGGTGACGCACAGCAGCTGGTCCGGATCATGCAGGTAGAGTGTAGCCTCTACGAGATGCGGCGCGGAAGAACGATGTCCGTCGGCGCCGCATCGACCCTCCTCTCGAACTACTTAAACCAGAACCGCTACTATCCCTACTACGTCCAGCTCCTCATGGGCGGATGCGATGGGGATGGACCGAGTGTCTACTCCGTTGATGCTCTCGGTGGGGCGACCAGGGAGGAGGAGATCGTCGCCACGGGCTCGGGTTCTCCCTTCGCCTACGGTGTTCTTGAGGACCAGTATCGCCCCGACATGACTGAAGAGGAGGCAAAGGATCTCGCTATCAGGGCGGTCCGATCGGCTATGCGTCGTGACGCCGGGTCCGGAGAGAACATCATGGTGGTCGTGATCATGAAAGATAAATATGAAGAATCTATAGTGGGCGGGCTACAGACACCATCTGTGGCCCGCCAGACAACCTGACATTTTTTAGGACGATTTTAATGGTGATTGACAATAAACTTCAGGAACTAAAAGAACAGATCAACAAGATTGTTCCTCGCGGGATTACGATCTCGGATGTCGAGTTCGAAGGACCTGAACTGGTCATCTACACCGATGACCCGAAACAGTTTGCTGATCAGGCAGACCTGATAAAAATACTGGCGCGGGACCTGCGCAAGCGCATCGTCGTGCGCCCGAATATCCTCGAAGATCCGGAACGAGCAGCCAGAGAGATCAGAAACGTTGTGCCGGAAGGCGCAGGGATATCCGATCTCTTCTTCGACCCGGAGACGGGTGAGGTTCTGATCGAGGCGGAGAAGCCCGGCGTCGTCATCGGCAAGAACGGTGTCACGCTCCGGGAGATCACAAAGCAGATAGGATGGACGCCGAAGGTGGTCCGGACACCGCCTATCGAGAGTTCGACGGTGAAGCAGACCCGGACGTTCCTGCGGTCGGTGAAGGATGAACGAAAGGCATTCCTGCGGAAGATCGGCCATCGCATCCACAGAGATGTCACGAGCAAAGATCAGTGGTTGCGCGTCACGACGCTCGGATGCTGCCGGGAGGTCGGGCGGGCAGCGTTCCTGATATCGACGCCGGAGAGCAAAGTTCTGTTAGACTGCGGTGAGAAACCGGGGAGCATCACAAACGGTATTCCCTACCTCTACGTGCCCGAGATATACCCGCTCGACTCCCTCGATGCGGTGGTACTCACCCACGCGCACCTCGACCACTGTGCCCTCGTCCCCCTCCTCTTCAAGTATGGCTACGAGGGACCGGTCTACTCGACACCGCCGACGAGAGACCTCGCGGCGATGCTCCAGCTCGATTACCTGGATGTCGTGAGGAAGGAGACCGATAAGATCCCCTACACCTCAAACGAGGTGAAGACCTATATCAAGCACTCAATTACGCTCAACTACGGCAGCGTGACCGATATCGCTCCAGACATCAAACTCACGTTCCACAACGCAGGGCATATCCTCGGGTCGGCCATAGCACACTTCCACGTCGGGGAGGGGCTCTATAACATAGCGTTCACGGGCGACTTCAACTACCAGAAGACCCGACTCTTCTCCCCGGCGGTCTCGTCGTTCCCGCGCCTCGAAGCGCTCTTCATGGAGAGCACCTACGGCGGCGCAAACGATATCCAGCCACAGAGGAGGGATGCGGAGGAGAAACTCTACGAGACGGTCTCGACGACGGTAAATCGCGGCGGTAAGGTGATCATCCCCGCGTTTGCCGTAGGGCGGTCGCAGGAGGTCATGCTGGCCCTTGAGGAGGGGATCCGGAAGAAGAAGATACCGGATGTGAAGATATACCTCGACGGCATGATCCGCGAGGCGACGGCGATACACACGACCTACCCGGAGTACCTCAACAACGATCTCCGAAACCAGATATTCCGGGAGGGGATGAATCCCTTCCTCGCCGACGCCTTTGTCCAGGTAGACTCACCGGACCTCCGCGAGAAGGTCATATCGGGCGACCCCTGTGTCATCATAACCACGAGCGGTATGTTAAGCGGCGGGCCGGTGATGGAGTACCTCAAGGCCCTCGGCCCGGATGAGCGAAACGCCCTTGTCTTCGTCGGTTACCAGGCGGACGGGACGCTCGGGCGGCGTATCCAGAAGGGATGGCGCGAGATACCGCTCGGGTGGCGCGAGACTATCGTGATCAACCTTGAGATAGCGACCATAGACGGATTCTCCGGCCACTCCGACCGGAAGCAGCTGATGAACTACGTCGGACACCTTCAGCCGCGCCCGGAGAAGATCTTCACCATCCACGGCGATGAGAACAAGACGATCGATCTTGCAAGCTCCATCTATAAGCGCTACCGTATCGAGACGCACTCCCCCATGAATCTCGAGACCTACCGCATGATCTAGGGATGTCGCGGAACCTGCCCATCCTCCTCGGGGTATTCGTGGTGATGGCGCTCTCTAACGCCGTCGTCCCGGTGCTCCCCGATTTCGCCGGTGGAGCGGCGATGCAGGGGGCAGTCTACGCCGCATACTTTTTTGGCGTCTTTGTTACGGTGCTCCCGGCGGGGATGGCGAGCGACCGTATCGGCCGCGTGCCGCTCATCCATGCCGGGCTTCTCCTGACCCTCGCAAGCGGTATCCTCATCCTGATCTTCCCGTCAGGCCTGCCGCTTCTCACGTTCCGTGTGGTCGAGGGACTCGGGGCGGGGCTGTTTATGTCGGCAGCGCTCGCGTGGGCAAACTCACACCCCTCGGCAGGAGAGACCAGCGGGTATGTCATGGCGGCCCAGAACCTCGGTCTTGTCGCCGGCCTCCTCGCCGCCGGATGGCTGGATACGATCTTTCAAAGCCACCTCGCCGGGATCGCCCTCTTCACGGCACTCACGGTTCCCTCGCTTGCGGCGAGCGTCACCCTCCGGGAGAGCGAGCGTGGAGGGTTTGTGAGAGCAAACCTCCCGGCGATCGTCAGGAGCTACTTCTGGCTCTTTGTCGCGGCGGCCGTCCTCGTGGGCATGACCGGGGCGATAGCGGCAATTTACCCGGAGTTTACGGGAAGCGACCCCTCAATGCTCGCAATCCAGCTCGCGACGATCAACATAGCGACCGTCGTCGCCGTTCTCATAGCACCCCGTATCCCCCTCCGGCCGGCCCGGACCATACGGGTCTCCGCGACCCTCATGGCGGGAGCAGTTCTTGCAGGGTACATCACGCCCTACGCCCTCCCGATCATCGGCGGCCTTGCGGGCGTGATCATCGTCGCTATACTTGCGTTCCTTGCGGAGACGAGGATCCAGCAGGGCGCGATGGTCGGACTCTTCAACACGGCGACGTATGCCGGGTTCACGTTCCTCGCCGCCATCGCCGGGCTGGTCGCGGGAGGGATCGGTTTCCTGGCTGCGTTTCTCCTGCTCGCCGGTATGGCGGCGGTGATGGCGCTCACGATCGGCGGGTGCCGGTGCGAGTACCAGGGGTGACCCGGAGCGCATATTACTCCCTTCCCCATACAGATCCACATGAAGATCCTGATCAACGGCGAGTGGTGCGACTCCCTCTCAGGAAAGACGTTTGCGGTGCATAACCCGGCCACGGGGGATGTCGTCGGGGAGGCTCCTCTCTGCGGCGAGGATGATCTCCGGAGCGCCGTGGAGGCGGCAGATGAGGTGTTCGGGGACTGGGCGGCCAAAAATCCTAGGGACCGGGGGAAGATCCTCTTCTTCGCCGCAGAGGAGGTGCGCCGCAGGAACACCGACCTCGGAGCGCTCCTGACCGCTGAACAGGGAAAACCCATCCGGGAAGCGGTCGACGAGATCAACGGTTTTGCAAACATACTCGAGTATTATTATGCCCTCTCAGCGGGGGGACAGGGGGAGTACCAGGATCTCCGGGGGTATGGCCACGCCATTGTCCAGAGACGACCGCTCGGCATATGCGGCGCGATCATCCCCTGGAACATGCCTGCGCTCATAATGGGCTGGAAGATCGGGCCGGCACTGGTTGCGGGAAATACTCTGGTTTTAAAGCCCGCCCGGACCGCTCCGCTGACCTGCATAAAACTCGCGGAGATCCTCGCGGGTGCCGGCATCCCGCCGGGTGCCCTAAACGTCGTCACCGGACCGGGGGAGACGGTCGGCCGCGAGATTGCACGGAACCCGGCGATAAGGAAAGTCTCGTTCACCGGTGAGGGTGCTACCGGCAGAGAGGTCGCGCTGGACGCTGCACCTACCCTGAAACGGCTCACGCTGGAGCTCGGGGGGAGTGATCCCATGATCGTCTGCGATGATGCCGATATCGGGATGGCGGTCGAGGGGGTCATCAAGGGGCGGTTCTACAACTGCGGCCAGACCTGTACGGCGGTAAAACGCCTCTACCTCTATGAATCGATCGCGGATGAGTTTGTCAGGCGACTTGTGGCGAGGGTTGAGGCGATCCAGGTCGGGAACGGCATGGACCCCGGTGTCGGCATGGGACCGATGAACAACCGGCAGGGCCTCGACCGACTGACACGCCAGGTGGACGCCGCCCGGGAGCGGGGCGAGGGGGAGATCATCATGGGCGGGAAGGCCCCTGAGGGGGAGAGGTATGAACGCGGATTCTTCTTCCTCCCGACGCTCATCGCCGGGGTTCCGCACGACTCCGCCCTCTTCTTCGAGGAGGTCTTCGGCCCGGCCCTCCCCATCGCCACCGTCAAAGACCTTGATGAGGCTATTGAGCGGGCAAACGATAGTCGCTACGGTCTCGGGGCATCGGTATGGACCCGGAACGCAGACGTCGTCGCTCGCACGACCGGGGAACTCGATGCCGGGATCATCTGGGTCAACCAGCACCTGCGCATCCCGCCCGATGTGCCGTTCGGGGGGACGAAAGGGAGCGGCACCGGAAGGGAGAACGGCGCCCGGGCGCTCGATGACTACACCGAAGAAAAGACCATACTGATACGGCTGGGGTAGGCCGGGGTATAAGCCTCCCCCGGCCCGCCTTTGCACTGCTTGAGCAGTGGGCAGGATCTTCCTCCATGAAACATCAGGGAACCATACCCGAATATTCAAGCGCTTTTTTGAAATCAGAGTCCAAATCAAAATAATAACAATGCTTATATAATAATAGAGATGGTTTTCCTACCCCCCAGTGGGGGGTGAATAGTATGAGACGATGGACACTGCTATGCATGTGCATCTTCGTCCTTCTGGCGGTGCCGTTTGCTGTGACGGCGGCACTGGTGGGAGACGAGAATGCAACGGCGGAGCCCGAGAATGTGACCGGGCAGATGGGCAACATGACAATCGCCGGCTACATCGCGCAGGACGAGAACCTGACGAAACTCGCTGAAGCGCTCAACGTGACAGGGCTCTACGATACCCTGGATAGCGAGGGGCCCTATACAGTCTTTGCACCGAGCGATGATGCGTTCGATGCGCTCGGCAATGAGACCGTAGACCGGCTCTTCAACGAGACCACAGACCTGACCACGATTCTCCGGTATCACGTTGTTGAGGGAGAGTACACCTCCGCAGACCTCGCTAACATGACCGAGAATCAGGCAGAGAACAAGACAGGAAATGGCATCCTCGGCTTCTTCGAGGGTCTCTTCAACAGCGGAAACCAGACCGGGAACATGACGACGCTGGAGACACTTTCAGGTGAGAACCTGAACATCACCGCCAGCGACGGCGAGATCAGGGTCGAGAACGCCACCGTCACCAGAGCGGAGATCAACGCGACGAACGGCATAATCCACATCATCGATCAGGTGCTGGTGCCCCCGGGCATGAACCTGACCGCAGTGGAGAACCAGACAGAACCTGCAGTAACCGAAACTGCGATGTGAATCAGCCGGGAGGAGGCCGGCATACAACCGCTGCCGGCCCCGGCAACGCCCGGGCTGGAATAACCAC